>LAZR01001418.1_pt1 | contig 15208 bp, 28 predicted proteins | sample 329461 | NCBI WGS metagenome assembly LAZR01 (sample SAMN03002196, study PRJNA259156) | marine sediment metagenome | biome: sea floor; feature: Hydrothermal impacted sediments; material: marine sediment; isolation source: Loki non-amplified sample from Loki's castle hydrothermal vent sediment ...
TTTGCAATATTAACGTCACTTGCAGTTACTATTTCAGAACCGTCTGCGAATACTCCTGTATTATCTACGATTAAACTATGAGCTCCATTTTGACTAGCCAACATTCCACCATTTGCATTTATTTCTAATCTATTTCTTGTACCGTCATTGTATAAATATTGTGAATCATCCAATAAAGTGTAATCTCCATCTGGTGAAAAGAATTTAGAATGAACTGCTGTAACATCAATTCTATCTCTTGTTCCATCATAATAAATTAAATCACTATTAGTTAAAGTTAAATTCTTTAACTCATTTGGAGAAGTTATTTTATCACTGTAACCTCCACCTCCAGTTCCTATTTCTACATCATTGTAATAAGCACCAGTATTATTTATCTTTATTTTTTTACTTCCATCTGGGCTAGTCCCGATATTGCTTACTGAATTAATATCTATTCTATTTCTTGAACCATCCCATATATTAAATTGAGTATCTGATACTCTTGCATAAAAAGTTCCATCCATTGACAATATCTTTGTTTCTGAATCATCTGCTTTAAATCTATTTATGTCATTCAAAGTTATTTTTATTGCCGAATTTCTAATATCTATTCCACCAGTACGACCTGGATTCATTACTTCTGTATATACATTATCTATCCAAACCCTATTTTGACTATCATATTTTAACGCTACCGAAGCACCCTTTATCTCAACCCTATTTTTCCCGTCGTTTGACCTTAGATAAGATGTACCTGCATTAATATTAAGACGTATGTAATCATTGAATAGTATTTGTGTATATGAATCATGTGCCTTTATAATATTTAATCCATTAGGTGAAATGATTTTTGAAACTACTAGATTAAATACAGCCCTGTCTGTAGTTCCGTCATTATAGATTAAAGTATCATTAGTTATCGTTAAATCTTTCAATGTATCTGGAGAAATTATCCTGTCTGAATTATTCATTATATCCCCTTCTAATAAAACCTTCTTACTAACACTATTTTTATCTTGCCACATTAAATCATTGCTCAAATTATACCAAAGCCTACCACCATCATTTGAAACACAAACTAAAGGTTCTGTGCCTTCATGTAAGGCAATGTTTCCGCCCACACCATCTCTTGCTTCTAAATGTATAGACCCATTTAACATTATTCCATCATCATCTCCATGTGCATAACTTATCTTTTCACTTCCAATATAAAGTGATGATGAATTAACATATAAATCTCCTGTAATATTAACATCTCCAGTAACAAACAATCCTGTACGATTAATCATAACTATCTCAGAATCAAGACTGCTTTCAAATATAAAACTACTATCTGCACTTGGATTTAATCTCCAAATCTCTCTATTATTCGCTCCTAACAAATGATGAACAGTATCATTAGGATTATTTAAATCCAAAGCACTATGCAAATCAATTCTGTATTCTGCAACAGAAGTATTTAAAACATATCCTGCTCCTGAATCTGTTGAAGCCGTCGCTATTTCATTTTGAACTCCAAATACAGCTTTTGTTGCTGAATTCCTTCTAAGAATTTTACTTTGTCCCGGAGGAAGTGAATAACTATTACTTAAAAAAAAGTAATCTAAAATAGTTAAATTGTTAAGAGCATTAATATTTCCAGTTACATTCAATCCTCCAGAAATTTTAACAGGGCTTCCACCAAAAAGAGTTCCCTCAATAATAACATCATTTCCAAAAGTTGCATTTTCAGTTACATTTATATCTCCGAGAACATTCAATGTATTTTGAGGACTACTCGTTCCGATTCCGACCCTATCTCCAATATTAGCAAGAAAAACATTTGTTCCACTCCTGTTCCACGCTGTAGAGTTCTGCGTGCCTATGTTTATCCCGGTCAGCTGCGATCCGTCCCCAAAAAAGAAGGATGCTGTAACATTCCCTTCACTTACAATATTTCCAGTAGAATTTACATTTTCAACGATAAGATTTGTAAAAATAGTATCATTAAGAAAATTAATTGTCCCATCATCTCTGTCAATCCAAAACCATTCATATCCATCATGTGAATTACTAAAAACTAATCTATTAGTTCCTGAACCATCATTACAGATTTGAAATCCTAAATTCCCACTTCCTTCTGTTAAATTAATACACGAATGTAAATTAATTTGACTATTTATAACTAATGTAGCATCTCCATCAGCCATATCTCCATCAATTAAAAAAATTGAATTAACAAAACTTCCAGTTCCATAATTTTCAATATTCCCTTCAACAATTAAATCATTTGAAACATTCATGTCTGTTACAAAAATATTTAATATGTTATTAACTATGCTTCCTAAATAATCAAAGAATCCTCCCTCTGCCGTAATATCTCCCTCTATTATAAAATTATCCAATACAGTTACATTTTGCCTTGTAACATTCACAGAAGTTATATTGAATATTTCCAATTTTGTTGCACAAATAACTCCTTCCTTTATTTCAACACCACCATCTAAACAAATTCCATCAAAAGAAAAATTACCAAACAGAGATTGATTATTTGGCATATAAAAACCAGATGGTTTTCCACCAAATAGATCTTGTTCTAAACTAGGGAGTGTTGGATTATCATAACCAAATGGAGCTGAAATAAAAGAAGAAGTTAAAACTAAAGAAAATAAAAAAATAAAGAAAAAGGAAATTTGAGATTTCATCTAAAAAAATCTCTGAAATTTATGTTTTGAAAACAAGGCATTTAAACGATACCTGCCTGTCTTAGACTTGTGTATGTTACGGCTATACCAATTCCTAAAATGCTTAATGCGAAGAAACCTGGAACTAACTTAAGAACTGTTGCTCCCCATGCAGACGAAAGGTAAAGAGCTGAAGTTGAACAACCATCTTGTGTAACTGCTGTACAAGTATCTCCTGAACTATTTACACTTAATGCTGCTGAATTAACTTCCACAGAAACTGGAGCTATTAACGATGTTCCTATGATTATAGAAACAAAACCACCTATTAAATTTGCTATCATTTTCTATGTTTATTTAAACGATACCTGCTTGTCTCAAACTTGTGTATGTTACGGCTATACCAATCCCCAAAATGCTTAATGCGAAGAAACCTGGAACTAACTTAAGAACTGTTGCTCCCCATGCTGTTGCATTGTATAGGGCACCTGTGTCTGATGCTGCTGTGTTAACTTCTGTTGCCACAGGACCAATCAATGATGTTCCAATAAGAATCGATACAAAACCACCTATTAAATTTGCTATCATGTTAAAATATATTATTTGCTGAACCTCCTATCTTGTAAAGAGCATAAGAAGTTATATAAACCTTTCTATTATTTTGAGAAATATTTTACGTGTAGAATTTAGAGCTTTTTTTGAGATTTTGTCACTACTTAAGAATGGTGGGAAAGATTTAAATAAGCTAAAATATTCATACTTCAAAGCAGAATGGCTTAGTCTGGTTTAGAGCACGTGGCTCATGCCCACGAGATCCCTGGTTCGAATCCAGGTTCTGCTATCCCAGCAATTATGTTTCCCAATTTGGAAATGGTGGAAACCGGGTGTGATATTAAAGGAACAAGTTCAGAGTTCGGAAGGACAGCAGACCTAACTTTAATTATTATAGTTCGATGAAAGCCATGGAAGATATTAAGAGACCTCTGGTTGCTGGATTATGTTACTACTTTAGAATACTCGGAAAAGTTTATAAAGAGAAGAGTATTCAAAATAAAATTAATAAAAATGTTATACGAAATTTTAATTTATATTGGGATGTATTTTATAGATATGTTTTCATCAATTTTATTTTGGAAGAAAAAACCAAATCTTTTTGCGGTCGCAGAAACAAACCAACAATTTAAAAATTTACTTAAAAGATTTTCCATACCTCAGGCAATAACAAGATACACCTTCATTGTTGCATTACAATTTTTGATAATAGTATTCTTAGCAATATTGATAACATCTAGGATCATTTTAGGAAATTGGGATTTTATTTTTTCATTGAGATTTACCTTTGTCTTTATGACTCTTGTTCATTTCCTTGGTTTATTAACTAATTTAATATCTCTAATGAAAAAAGAAATAATTGTTAAAGAAAGTGTTACTACTAAATAGTTAATAGAAAAGTTTAAATAGTCTAAAGAATTTAAAAAAGCTCATGGATAAGGTTTTGGATAAAATAGAAAGATGGAAACTTCTCGCCGATATTTTAATAAAGCAAAATAAGAAGGCGTTTATCAAAAACATAAACGGGGATATACATTTCTGTGATATAGTTCTTAATGATGTAGATTGTATTATGATTCTTAACTTTGGTCCTGAACAAAGGGCAGGAGTTGAAGAAAAAATTTATTGGGTTCAAGTTGAAGAGTTTGATGAATTCAAGGAGAATAATAAAAATGGGGGTGGAAAATGAGAAAGAATAAAAAAACAATAATTCTGGCAAAGATTAGAAGTTTGATTCGTAGAAAAGCAAGACANTATAATTTAGGTAATGAAATTGAGAGTATGTGCTTTTGGGATAGAGAAGATTATAAGAGATCAAAGAGAGTAAGTAAAAAGAAAAGAATGATAGGTAATTATCCTTATTACTCTAAATCAACAAGAGCAATTGAAGATTTAGCTAAGGAGATTTATGATTTAAAATGAAGAATAAAGAAATAGAACAACAACATATTAAATCACAAAATAGTTTAAAAAAATATGCTAAAGATAATGGATTTGAAGTGCCTGATATTTTAGAATATAAAATAGTTGCCATAGGTTATTTAAGTATAGATGAAGAATTTAAAAAGGGAGAAGTCTCTACTAATTTTTTAACAAAATTAAAAGTTCTTTGGGGTGAAGGAATAATGGGTGGTTCTTTAGGAAGTCATGAATGTGAATTTTGTATTGATGAAGGAAATTATGAAAACAGAGGAACAAGCAGTGAAGAAAAAGAATTAATAGATAAAGAGAATAATATAAAATATTTCTTTCCAAAAATGATTTTTCATTATATCACAGAGCATAATTTTAAACCATCAAATAAATTTATTGAGTTTGTAATGAGAAAATGACAGACCCAAAACAATCAAAATATTTTTATGCAAATGGTAAAAAATATATACATTTAGGAAGACATTGTGCTAATTCCAGAAGTGTAAATTTTACAAAATGGGTTATGGAAATTAAAAGGATATTAAAAAGAAATATAACAAAAGAAGAAGGTGATGCTTTTAAAACAGGATATAATATGGGATATAAAGAAGGGAAAAAAAGAGCGATAAAATGAAAGATGAAAAACTTAAAGAATTTAAAGAAGATTTAGAAAATTGGTTAAATTTTAATAAAAAAAGACAACCTTTAGATTTATTAGATATATCAGAATTACTAACAATTTTTAGACAATATTTTATTGTAAAATTAAAAAAATCTCGTGAGAATAAAAAGAAAAAATGAATATAGCAATAATTGGAAGTAGAGATTTCAGAGATAAGGAATTAGTTGAAAGAATATTAGCAAAAGAATTAACAAATATAAATGTTAAAGTTATAACCGGAGGAGCAAGAGGTGTAGATATTTGGGTAGAAGAGTTTTGTAAAAAGGATTGTACACCATGTAAAATAATAAGACCAATAGATCCTGCAAACAAATTAGATTATATCTTTAGAAATGTAGAAATAATAACATTAGCAGATAAAATTATTGCTTTTTGGGGTGGAAAATCTAAAGGAACTAAATTTGTGATTGATTATGCAAAAGCAAGAAGGAAAAATCTTAAAATAATTAAAAAATGAATGATCTTGTAAAAATTAAATGGTTGAAAAAGAAAACGAATTATAAACCAGGAGACACTCTGGAAATTTCTGAAAAACTTGCCAATTTTTTAGAAAAAAAAGGTGATTGTATTATTATTAAAAAGAAAGAAATCTCCATTGGAAATAAGGGTTCTGAAAAGTCTAAGATACAAGGGTCTAAAAGGGGTAGTTCATCTAGTTCATCTAGTTCATCTAGTTCATCTAGTTCATCTAGTTCAGGTGGGGAGGTGAACTACCTGAACTACCATACTACCTATCTCAATAAGGTTTTTCCAGATTCTATCTTAGGTAAGATTGAAAGGTGGTTTTTTACCCATAAAAACTCCTTTGTTTCAAAGGAGAAATTGGCGAAAGAAATTGGCGAAAGATTGGATTCTGTAAGATCTAAAACATTCGCTAATAAGCATATTTTTGAGTCTTCTGGGGTAAAAGGTGTGCCCGGGGTAGTTCATCTAGTTCATGTTAGAATTTTGGAAATTGAGAAAAAATTGGCAGAAATTGTGGAAAATGAAAAAAAACTAAAGATTCGGTTAGAGGAAAAAGAGGATGATTCAAAAGGTAGGGAGTTGGTAATTATAGAGTTCAAAAAGTTCTTTGATTTGAATAAAAAGAAGATAAAAGAGGAATCAATTTTTAGTGAAGGAATAGTTAATATTAACTTCATGGATTTGGCAGAATTTTCAATAAATTTATCTGATGAATTATTAAATCATCCTGAAGAAACTCTTAAGGCTATGAGTTTGTCCTTAGATGATTTTGGTTTAATTGGAACATCATATGTAAGAATTAAGGGATTGCCAGAATTGTTTAATATCCATATTGAGAACTTTAGAATAGAACATTTAAACCAACTCTTATTGGTCGAAGGAAGAATTGTTTCAACAAGTGATGTCAGACCACAAGTAGTGAATGCTAAATTCGAGTGTCCTAGCTGTGGAACAGTGATTTCTGTATTGCAACTAGAGAAAAAATTCAGGGAACCTTTTGGATGTTCATGTGGGAGAAAAGGAGGATTTAAGTTGATAAGTAAGGATATGATTAATACAGCAAGAATTATTTTAGAGGATCTACAGGAAAAAACAGATAATCCGCATTCTTCTAGATTAAAATGTTTCTTAAGAGATGATTTAGTTAATATAAAAGGAATGAAAATTCTTTCTCCTGGAAATGAAGTAAAATGTATTGGGATTTTAAAAGATGTTCCTATTCCATTAGGACCCACTGGTGTTTCAGTAAAATCAGAATTGATGTTTGATATAAATAGTATAGAATTGTGTGAAAGCGAAGTTGAAGTAGAAAAATTTACTGAGAAAGAGATAGAGGATATTAAAAAATTAGCAAAAAAGATAAATAAAAATGGTTTAGAAGAAATAAATACTTCATTTGCCCCCCACATTTATGGATATGAACAAGTAAAGAATGCTTTAATATTACAACTTTGTAATAAGAGAAATGATGGAAAGTCAAGATATAGAAATAAACCAAATGTCCTTTTAATAGGAGACCCTGGAACAAGCAAGTCGGAATTAGGTAAGTTTGTAATTAGTATTACTCCTGGGAGCAGAATGGCAACAGGGGGTGGTTCCAGTGCTGTTGGAATTACTGCAAGCGTGATAAGGGAAGAAGGGGAAGGTTATAGGGTTGAACCTGGGGCAATGATTATTGCTAAGGAAATATTATTTTTAGATGAATTAAATAATCTTAGTGACGAAGACAAGCCAAAATTACAGGAAGGGATGAGTGAACAAAGGATTACAATCAATAAAGCAAATATTCATATGAGTATGAAGGTAACTGCAGGAATCTTAGCTGCCGCAAATCCTGTTATGGGATTATTTAAAACTAATGAGGACCTTGTTAAACAATTTAACCTCCCTGCACCAATAATAAATCGTTTTGATGAAATTTTTATTATAAGAGATACTGTTGATAAAGAAAAAGATCAGTCTATTGCACGTAGTATGATTCGGAGAGATAGGGGTTTGATTAATGCAGAATATTCAGAAGATTTTTTAAGGAAATTCTTTGTTTATATTAGAAATTTACCAGAACCAACGATTAGTGATGTTATGGCTTCAAGGCTTGAAGTACTTTATACTAATCTAAGAAAGCACAAAAGCCAAAGCATTAATATTAATCCAAGAATTCATGAAGCAATGTTAAGAATATTAAAAGCTTCCGCTAAAATAAGATTTTCAGATAAAATTGAGGAAAAAGATATTGAGAGAGCAATAAATATCTTGAATTATTCCTATTACCAAATTCCACCTTATGAATTCTTTAAGGAAGATAACCCCCAAGACGAATTGGGTGTTATAGAAAAAATATACTCAAAAGAACAAGAAGAAATTAAGAAGTCAACTAAGTTAGGGGAAATACAATGAAAAAAGAAGAATTTATCAAGCTGATGCAGGGAGCTTTGTTTATATTTGATGGTGTTAAGGATGCAGAATTACTTTTGAGGAGGGAGTATTCTTATAATGATATTCAAAAAGCTAAGAAAATCAAAAAATTTGTGGAAGAATTAGAAAATGGAAAGATATAGATACAAAAAGAAGTGTATAGGATGTGAAAATATTTTTTATTCAGACAGAGCCAATAGAAGGTTTCATAGTGATGATTGTATGAGGGCTTATTATGATAAAAAATATGGTCCAGCAGCTAAAAAAGGAGGTAAAAGAAAAAATGGGAAAAATATTAAAGTTTGATAATAGAAAAGCACAAGAGTTGGATAAGTCAAAATTATTAATAGCATATATAATCAGTGAAGGGACTGATGATATTGGAAGGAGATTTATTCAAACAAAATGGGGGGAAGCAAAGGGAAAAATAAGTTTGGGTTCTTTTGTTAAACCAAACAGAGGAATTTATCTTATTAAATATATTATACCTCCAAAATGAAACCCCTTAAGAGGTTAATGGATGAAAACAAATTGTCTCAGGAGCAACTATCCAAAATTCTTTATGATTGTCTTAAATATTATCTTTCAGAAGAGGAACTTGAGATATTTATTTTAGAATACTATATGAAAAAGGAGGAAAAAATAAACAAGAGGCTTCAAGTGTAACTACTCTTGAGTTAATAGAAAGATTTATAAAGTCTTCTTTGTTTAAATAACTTATATGGAAAAAGAACTTAAAAAAATAAACTCATTATTGAATTTTTATTATAATGAAAGTGTCCCAATTGGACTAAAGATTAAATCAGTAGGTGGTTTGGTTATCAGGGGGAAAATAATTAAAAAAAATAAAATTGGAATGAAATATGTTGTTGTTAAGAGTCTTGAAAAATCCCCTATTAAAATTTTTATAGAAGATATAATTCAAGATAGTGTTGTTCCAATAGATTATCAAAAAAAAGAAAATAAAAATAAAAGGGATACTATTCCTCCTGCTATAAGATTTAAAGTTTTAAAGAGAGATAGACATACTTGTACTGGGTGTGGAGCACGAGCTCCTGATGTTGAATTAGAGGTAGATCATATCGTTCCTGTTTCGAAGGGTGGAACAGATGAACTTTCTAATTTAAGAACCCTTTGTAAGGATTGTAATATTGGGAAGGGAAATAAAGTTTAAAAGGAGGTAAAAAGATTATGGATATACATATAAAAATAAGTGACGAACAGGTAAAGAGATTACAAGATTTTGGTCTTGGTAGTATTCTTGATAATGTTATGAAAGGATTAGGTGATGATGTTTTAAAAGATATGGATATGTTTGAAAAGAAAGGGAGGCCTAGATGGTTTTTTGATAAGCCAAAGATGCCTTTTGGTAGATTTCATTTTCCTTCAAAAATAATTTCAGAAGATAAAAGGACATTAACTCCTGAAGAAATTAAATCTATGGAAGATGTTGCTAAGAAAGAACTTTATAATGAAGTTAAAAATCTTTTTGAAGTTAAAAAGAAGTCATATCTACTAAAACTTGTTTTAGAAAGACTTGGCCCACATAGTTTAGCTTTGTTGGTTCAGAAATAATTAAATTTAGGAAGGATTAAAATGGAAAAATTAATAAAAATAGAAATAAAAGTTGATAGTGAGAAGGATGAATTTGGAAATTTGATTACATTAAAGGGTTTTGAAGATGGAATACCCATCCAGAATACTATTGAGCTTGTTGGTCTATTAGAAATTGTAAAACAACAGGAAATTAAGAATCTTTTTAGTAAAGAGGTTAGGGATTAATGGCACAGGATTTTACTCCTGAAAGAGACGCTTCTCTTGGTTTGGTTTTTAGATTAAATTTTCTTTGGGCTCAAACAGATTATGCTTCTCTTGAAGGAAATTATGATAAATGGAATAATATTTTAGATAGGATTTACTGTAATCTTTTATATAAGGAGGAGATTGAAGTCGAAGAAGAGGGTGGAAAAATAATCAAGGTTAAATTATCTACAAAAGATGTAAGAGTCTATGCTTTTTTATCTAAGAATATACATATTGCTAAAAGGAATTTTATGAAGGCTAATAAGAAAAATAAGGGAATCACACGAAGTCGTTGGTATCATTCTATTCAAAAGAAAGATATTTGGTTAAGAAAGCTAATGCAGACTTTAAAACTTTATCTAAAAGAAAATATAAGAACACCAGGGTCTGCAATGTTTGGAGGTTTTGGAAGAAGGGGTAATTAATTAATGGTTATTGTAACAGATGTTATTAGTAGGTTAAAATCAGGAGATCTTAAAAAAGGTTTTTATATGGATGGTTATCTTGCAGAGAACTTACTTCCAGTTCCTGAATTTTTGAAGAAAGATTTTGATCTTGTTGGAATTATAAGTGGTAGGGGAAAAGTACGTACAGGTAAATCGACAATAGGAGCACAGGTTGGATATTATTGTGCGTGGTTAATTGCCGGAGGGGAAATGGAATTGAAAAGGAATCCCGAAAAAACATCGGAGTTTCTTAGTGTAAAAGTAATAAAATCTCCAACTAGACCTGTAAATTTTACATTAAAGAACTATGCTTTTGCTCCTGATGATTTAATGAGGCTTGGAAGAATATTACCAAAGAATTCTGTGATTGTTTATGACGAAGGAAGGACAGGACTTGATGCAAAATCTACAATGACTTCTCTTAATAAGCTTTTAGAAGATTTTTTCCAAGAGTGCGGTCAATACAATCATGTTATTTTAATTGTGCTCCCCGATTTCTTTAAATTACATGCAGATTATGCTGTTAGCAGAAGTTATTTCTTGATTGATGTGTTTTTGGACCATAATTTTAATAGAGGCTTCTTTAATTTCTATAATGAGATCCAAAAAGACTTCTTATATAATCATGGTAAGAAGAAATTAGGGGTTCTTGCAAGATATACTGCCGGCTATGCTAGTTTTGAGGGAAGATTTACTAATTGGTTCCCCTTTGATAGGAAAAAATATGATACTTTGAAAAGATTGGCTCTTAAGAAGAAAGAATTGACTGCAAGGAGAGCTAAGATTAAGGAACAGAGAGATGCTTTGATTTATATGTATAAAGATGAGACTGGATGTACTCTTGAAGAGTTCTCCGAGAGGTTAAGTAAGGTCTTGAAAAAAAATATCGGGCGTGATGCTATCAAACATGCTATCCAAGATTATAAAATCTACTTAGAAAGGAAAGAAGAGTATGATGAACTGATGAAAGAGCAGAGTGAGTATGATGAAGTGAATGGAAAGGTTAATTAATTTTTCTTTTGTATGTTAAGTTATGTCCTTTGGATATGAAACATTCTTTTTCTATATAGAAAGGGGGCTATTGTGCCTAAAAACCCCTATTATCCTTAGTTGTTCTCTGTCCGGGGCGGGAAACATTCTTTTAATTACCTAACTAAATGGTGTGCCGGTGCCCGCCAACCCTAGGTCTGGATTTCAAACCTGTTTTTTGGATCCTAGATGCACTATCTATTAATAGGCAGGCCCCCAGGCTACCCAGATGGCCGTAGGAATTAATTTGCAGTACGATCAGATTAAAAAAAATAAAAAATAATTAATTAATAGGGGCCTGAATTATTTTATGCTTCTGATAGGGTAAAAAATAAATAAATAATTAATATAAATTAATCTTATTTATTTGTTAATTAATTTGATTTATTTTATTTATTTGAACCTGCGGAAGTGCTATTTAATTAATTCAAATAATAAATAAATAGGGTCTGTTTCGTCTTTTTGGAATGGTTACAATTTGGAAAAGTGTAACAATCTTAAAGTTAAGACAAATAGAAGTGTTACCCTTTGAAAGTTGTTTTGACATTACTACTAATTTAAACAACACTTCCTAAATATGCTATAATGCGTTATACTATAAAGTGGTGTCATAAGGTTTATATACTTACTTCCTAAAAACTCGTAACCTTTTCAAAATGACACCATTTCTAAAAAACCATTTATAAGGAAAATCCCTTTAAGATGGGTATGAAAAACAAAACACACACACCCACACAGAGAGCAAGAGGGCTTAAAAGATTGATAGCAGACGGCGAGAAGTTGGGCTTTAATCCCTTGCTTGTTATGGGTTGGAAAGGGCAGTTAAGCACAGCACAGGGCTTAATACAGGCAGAGAGAACACATATAATCCGAAGCAGATAAGAACACCTTAAAATCATAATCAGGGGTGGAACTATCAAGGATGGGAGTATGTTAAACCATACTCCCTCATACTCAAAAAATGAAAAATACAACTTTAGAATTTGAAACATACGGGAAGCAGAACATTTTAAAATCCATAGTTAGAACTATCCAAGATCGGTTTAAAATAAATCACTACTCAAAAATAACACTTAAAAATAAGGGGTTGGGTTATTACATTCCAAGACTAAATAAAATAAGGGTTGGGGTTGGGGTTGTATTAATAGGGGGGTGTCTTATGACACCTTTTACTAATTGGTTAATACCTTTTCTTATTGGGTGGATCTTAAAATGATGACGATAAACCAAAATAAAAAGGGGGTGGTGAAAAATGGAAAAAGATATTTGTGATAAAAGAGGATATCATTCTTTTGATCATTCAAGCGGTTTTGATACAGGATGTATTAGGTTTGAAAGTGAAGAAGGGGACGACATAAGTATTATTGTAGCTTGTAACGAATGTGGAAAGACTGCAGAATGTCAAGGCACTTTTGAAGAATGAAAAATAAAAGATTATCTTTTGCTCTTGCTTTTAAATTCTTAAAGGATATTGAAGCAATAAGGCAGAATAATTTAAACCGATTGTTTAAAAATTTAGATAGAGGGCGACCAAGCACAGCAGAAGAACTAAACAAGATAGGGCATAATTAATTTATTATTTATTTTTTTATTATTTTCATAACCCACAAGATAGGGTTTAATATATCTTGAAATAAAAAGGAGTATAAAAAAAGATGGAAACAAACGGACAAAAAGAAACCGAGAAGATAAACATATCTTTTACGAATGAGGGAACTATAAATAAAAATAGTGTTTGCTTGGAAACAGAAAAAGGAAGCATAAAACTATTTTTTAGTTATAGCACGATTATATCTTTTTCTGGTGGTGGTGATTGTGGAACGATTGAAAACTTATGGAGTGTTACAACAGGGAAGTTTTTAAACGAATTAGAACCAGACAAGAAAGAGAGATTAAACGAACCCGAATTTAAAGAGAGATTAAGAACAGCATTAAACAAGTTGTTCTAAATGCTAAAAAGAAGAATAAATTTTTATTATTTATTTTTAAAATGCTTGAAGAATCAGAAATAAAAATAACGAAGTTAGAAGATAAAAACTTAAATGAAATTATGGAAAAATTACAATCAGGACAGGAAACAACAGCAGAAGAAAAAGAAAAATTATGGAAGGCATTAATAAAAAATAATGCTTAAATATTCGGAAAGGGTTTAAATTTCCATAGGGAAAATTAAACTTATTCAGTAAAACCGAATATTATTATAAAAGATATTCGGAAAAAATACAATAAAAAAGGAGGTAAAAAAAGATGAGTAAATGCGTAATGTTTTGCGGTAGGGAATCGTTATATATAGACTTAAAAACAAATGAAGGGCTTTGTGATTCTTGTGCGGGAGTAAATGAAAGCATTTATAGATCAAGGGGCGAGAGAGGAAAATATAAAAAAGAAAATGAGAAAATATAGTAAAGTTTTAGACGATTTGGAAATGTGTGTAAATGGAAAATTAAATCAAAAAAACGCTGATGTTTTTTTTAATTTAATTAATGAGTTTAAAAAAGATTTTAGTAAAGGAATCTCTACAAAATTTTTAAGAGATATGATTAAGAATAAATCAAATAGAAATAAAACTTATAGGATCTCTTATTTTATAAAAAAGAGCAAATTTAAAACAGAGAAAAGCATAAGGTTTAATTTTCACGAATGGGTCTTAAATAAGTTTGCTGTTGATGTTGTAGAATATACTTATGATAAAAGGTTTCAAATGCGAGATGAAGAAAGGGCTTATATTAAGGATATTAGAAAACAAGATATAGGAAAATTAGGTTTTGCTAATAAAAACGAGATTTTACACTTCATTAATTAACCAATCATATTTTTTAATTTTTTATTATTTGTTTGTAGGGAAATAAAGACGCAGAGCAGGGAAGAACGAGATTAAAAGAGATGAGTTAGGATTAATTATAATCCTAATGACTTTTACTTGTTAAAATTTAATCTAATATAATTGTTTAAATGATTTTCTGTTATCTGGGTTTATTTCGTGTTGTAGTTGGAACTCTATTATTTGATATTTTTTCCACACTTTTAACATAAGGGTATGGAACTAAAAAAATTATTTCTTTTTTATAATCAGGTAAAACGTAAAAAGTTGGAAAAATTAGAGAATCGAATCCTCTGATGTGCCGAATACCAAAGGTTTCCAAACGATTCTTAGGTAGAGATTCTCTGCCTGATACCCTTCGGGGTTTTTATAAAAAATTAAAATGAATAAATGTGTAATGTGTGGTAAAAATCCATTCCGTATAGATTTAAAAACAAATGAAGAATTATGTAATGGTTGTGCGAGTATAAACGAAAGCATTTATTTATCAAAAGGAAAAAGAGGGAATTATAAAGAAATATAATGACAAGAGAAATAAAATTCAGGGCTTGGGATAAGAAAAGAAAAGTTATGTGGAATGAGATGGATATAGAGGATTTTCTTAGTAGAAACAGAGGAACAATAATGGAAAGGGAAATAGAATATATACAATTCACAGGACTAAAAGATAAAAATGGAAAAGAGATTTATGAAGGTGATATTATGAAAAGTGGTTCAGAACAGGTGGGAATAGTAGATTTTGGAAGTGGAAGTTTTAGATGGAACGGAGATAGTTTTGCGTGTTATACTTATGGACAATCTGGGGAATATTTAGAAGTAATAGGAAATAAATTTGAGAATCCAGAATTATTAAAAAATAAAAAATGATAATTAAAAAAACACCTTTTTTAATATGTTCAATCGTGAGGTTGAAAAAAATTCAAAAGGAGGTGAAAAA
>LAZR01001419.1_pt1 | contig 15198 bp, 26 predicted proteins | sample 329461 | NCBI WGS metagenome assembly LAZR01 (sample SAMN03002196, study PRJNA259156) | marine sediment metagenome | biome: sea floor; feature: Hydrothermal impacted sediments; material: marine sediment; isolation source: Loki non-amplified sample from Loki's castle hydrothermal vent sediment ...
GGGTAAGGGTGGTCACCACAGGAAATACTTCGCCGTCATGACCGAGGAAGAGATGTGGGTGGCACTAAGAAGAGTGGCGATCAAGAGGTTGGGGGGGCAGCTCCTCTCTCCTCGAGAGATCCACGACCTCGCGGCTCTGACAGCCAATCGACCCGAGGTGGAGTACGCCCCCTATGAGAGCTACCTCTACGAGAAGGCCCTCAGCCTCCTCGATCCCGAGTGGGAAAAGACCTACGACAGTTTGGAGTTGTAGCATATACAATTCCTAGTAACCATCCCAGATGAGGAGCTTCGCCAAGTCAAAGAGGAACACCTCGAAGAGCTCGAGAACCAGACCTATGTGGAGATCGTCGGCAGCGTCCTTGAGCAGCAGTTCCGGAGCGCCACAGTAGTGCGGTTCGAGAAGTAGCGCGGGATCAACATGCCGTATAAAGACCCAGAGAAACTAAAAGCATATCAAAGAGGATGGTATCGGCGCCGTACCTCGAGATAAAGGACGTTTCTCAGTCGCGGAGTCAAATCCGCAGGGTGGAATGTGAGCACCTAATAGGTGAAGTGAGAAATGGACGGAAAATAATATGCCTAAGAAAAGAAAGACACGAAGTCACGAAGAAGGACTGTGGCTCATAACAGAGGACGGCAGATGGATCGAGGTCAAGAAGTCGGTAATCAAATCCGACAACATTGTACCTGCACCCGCTATACGTTACGGCAAGCCCTACGTCGAGAACAAACCGATCGAGCTGGTGGAGAACGCGTCCTTCCCTGTGTTCAGGGAGGACCATGCGGTGCTGATCAAAGCCAAGTTCGCGGCGATGGACTTCACCGCCGAGAAGTTGTGGCCCGAGGATCCTATCGCCGAAACCAGATACGACAACCTGATTTCAGCAATCGTCACGGTGTCTGGGGAGATCCCTCTCGCATCCTACCAGCGGTACAAAATCGACAGGCGCCTCAACAAGGTTGAGGACTTCGAGAAGTATCAGGTGGTAGGCGTCAACGAGAGCACGAATAGGGAGATCCTCGACAGGTTCCCCTACCTAGCCATGACGCACCAGATACACGAGAAGGATCAGACGACCGGCACCCTCAAGGTTCTGCCCCGGATCTACTACGACCTGTGGCTGACTGAGAAGCTCTACGAGCTACGGGCCCAGAACGACGGTGGACGATTCGGACTGCATACCTATGCACAGAAGCTGAACAACTACCCCTTCCCCGTAATGGGGGAGGACGGCTCTCCTGAGCTGGACGGGGACAACAAGCCGATGGTCAAGTATGAGGAGGCGATGCTGTACTGCGAGGGCTATGTTGCCCAATCGGGTAGTAGTCAGCAGTATCACGCATTCATCGTCCCCGTGCTGGTCCAAGGCGAAGAGGGCGAGAAGTTCATCTTCGAGATGAAGCTGGCCAAGACCATCAAGAAGTACACGAAGCTGATGGATGTCCCCCAGGAAGGCGAGGTTCCGGTCACGGTGTCTGCCCAGCAGCAGCCGTTGGTCATGAGCTCCGTCGCCGAGATGTTGAAGCAGATAACTGTCTAGCGTGAACAACATGACAACACAACAGTGGGCGGTAGATTTCGCAGACAACATAGTGCACTTCCTCACGTCGCATGACATCAAGGGACTCACAGGGACCGCCATCAGAGATGTGTTGGCTGAGCACATCGATGATGAGGTACCCGGATACTGCGACGACTGTGAGTTCAAGGATGGCGACTCCGATAGAGCCAGAGAACCCAGCGCATCCGAAGAAGCACGAATGTTGGGCGAGGATAGAGGATAATGGCGACCCTACTACTGCATCCGGACACCGTAAAGCGGATATCCGAACTCGAGAACACTGAGGCGCTTGGAGGGTTTGATCATGATGGGACCTCCTACACGGCAGGCCGTGATGGGGAACATATCAGGATCAACGTCAGCGTCGACCCCAAAGACCTACTCGAAGTCATCGATAGGCAACTAGCCCATGAGAGAAGTCCATCCCAAACCGAAGCCCAAACGGACTACGGAAGAGGATACATCAAAGGACTCGAATGGGCTAGGACAGAGATATGCAAAGCCTTCGGGGTGTAATAGATGGAGCCAATGGTTTACAGCAGAAGTAGGTTTGCGTGCGGACATATTCTGATAGGTGGAATAACGCCGAAGATAGGCGCTTCGATCATGTGCCCCGAACACGGAGAGACAACGGTTGTTGAGGTCGAGACGGGAACCATAGAAGCCTACATAGGTTTCGTCCCAACCCCTGCAAAGCCTTCGGGGTGTAACAACCCCACCCCATTATTTTATGGTGAATTGAAATGGCGAAGTTTATGATAACCTTCGGTCGAAAGGTGCAGACAGTTCAGTATGAAAGCATGATGTTTGAACTCACCGCTGAGTTCGACGGCAGTCAATGGGATTAAGCAAGAGACCATACTAGTCAGGTTCAAATCCTGACCTCTGGAATATGAGAACAGAGGAAAAGAAAAATGACGAAATACGACCATAGAATAACCATACCAACTCATTGGTCATCAATGAGACAACTGCTAGAACACATACGATACTCGGACACAAGGATCAGACGAGTCCTGTTACTCCCCAACGATGTGAAGCCGGAGACGTTTACCGTCGATCTCTGGTACAGTGGCTCAGCGAAGGGCTGGAAAGCGGTGAAGGAGCGCGCCGAGTCCATCGGCCTCGTGATAGAGGAGGGCTACAAGACATGACTGACTGCAGCAACTGCGGAGACCGCGAGGGTAAACACCCGGGCCGCGAGGGTAAGCACAGGAGTCTCGGAGGAAGTATTCTCTGCCACGAATGTGCCCACGAGCTGGGACTCGGACACAGCCACGCAGACCACATCCACCCACTCGGCGTCGGTCACATCGGATTCGAGGGCGTCGAACTCAAGGACCATCTAGCCCTCTACCTAGACGAGGTGGGAGCGTGAGCGTGGCCATCAAGTTGACTGAGGCGGGAAAGAAGTTCATGGCTGACAACTACCCACAGGGCATCGTCTGGGAATACGACCCCGAAGGCTCGTTCACTCTGCGCTCAGTTGGAGCTGAGGATGTGGAGTTTACCTGCCCGATGGGTATTCCGTATCGTCTGCCTCATGAGGTGGAGGGGGAGAAGACCTGGGGGAAGGCTGATGGATAGCAGCGTGAAGCCAACAGCGGAATGCATGCTCGCCTCGAAGGGGTCCGAGAAGGATCTCCGCAGGCCCAACACAGCAGGTGAAAAGAAGCTCGACGGCACAAGGATCTGGGCTGGAAAGGCGAAGGGGGCGCCCTTCGTCATCAACCGCAAGAACGTCGACTACACAGACAGACTCCCCGAAATAGTTGCGGCCCTCAACGAGATACCCAGTGATGACTTCACCATTGACGCGGAGGCCTGCGTCTACGAGAACGGGAGAACCATCTTCACACTCTCCCAGCGCAGGTGCAGCACACTGGACCCAGGCAAGCAGGCAGAATACCGGTTGAAGTATCCGCTCGTCATCGAGACCTTTGACATCGTCTACTTGGACGGCGAGGATCTCAGGAACCACACATGGCAATCCAGGCGCCGGGTGCTCGAGAAGCTCCTGAAGGATCCGAAGCAGTCATTCATCCGACCAACCGTGGTGGTTTACACCGTCGAGGATAAGCTGAAGATGTGGGATGATGTCGTCGCTCGAGGAGCGGAGGGCATGATGGTCAAGGCGCTACACAGCCCATACCTCGGTGATGCCGAAGGGAAGAAGCGGACCCGGTTCTGGTTGAAGGTGAAGAAGTGGAACCAGGAGCGTTGCCGTGTAGTTGGCTACACAGCCCCCACGCCTGGAGGTAAGCGGGATGGGTTCTTCGGGAGCCTGATGCTCGCCAAGCCAGATGACCTGGGGCGCCTCGTCTACTGTGGCAAGGTCGGCACGGGGTTCAGTGACGCGGAAGTCAAACACATCTTCAACTTGCTGAGGGAGGTGGAGATCGAGACAGGCCTCGTCAGAGCCCGGGACTCCAACAACAAGGCAATACGGTATACTCCGGTTGACATCTCCCTCGAGGTGACCGTCAAGTTCCAAGAGACAACCCCGCGTGGTGTCTTCAGGATACCATCGATGGTCAAGGACAAGCACAAGAAGAACCTCATCCACTACAACTCCAGCACCGTCCAAGGCCACCCCGGTCAGCAGACGGATCTTAGAGCACTGCTCGAGAAGATCGCAAAGAAGGGGAAATATGAGGTGGTGTTGAGATGACAAAACAGAGAGCGGAAGACACCGGTAAGCCCTACATCGTCATATAGATAGGGACTGTAAACGGCGGGGGCACCGTTTGTTGCTCGCAAACTTACTTAAGTGTCCTCGTCGGCAGTTATCCAGAGGTAATTCAAGATGACTAAACTTATAGTAACGTTATCTGAGGAGATGGACAGGGACTTCCGCGCTACCGTCAAGAGGATCTATGGAGACAAAAGGGGTGGCCTGAGCATCGCCGCAGAGCAGGCCCTCAAGGACTGGATAGAGAAACAAACATGAGAGTATTGCTCGTCAAGATCGACGGCAAGATGCCGAACCTAGCATTGATGAAGCTGTCGGCGTGGCACAAGGCCCTTGGAGATCAGGTCGGACTCCACATACAGAGCCCGGACCGCGTCTACATCAGCGTGATCTTCAAGCAGAACTACCCCCAGGCTCAGGGCGTGGTCAACTTCTACCCCTTGGCCGACTGCTTCCTCGGGGGGCCCGGGCTGGATGAGCCGAACACCTTGGGCGCGATCCTCGGACATCTCGAGATTGATGATGTCATGCCCGACTATGGCCTGTTCGGCTGTGATTTCAGCATGGGCTTCTCCATGCGGGGATGCTTCCGCAACTGTCCATGGTGCATCGTCCCCCGCCTCGAGGGGGCCGTGAGAGTTGGGACACCCATCGAGAAATTCCACCACCCGGACCACAAGAAGATCGTCCTCCTGGATAACAACTTCTTCGCCGGCCCGAACTGGCGCCCCACCCTCAAATACATTCAGGACCAGGGGCTCAAGGTGAACTTCAATCAGGGGTTGGACATCCGGCTCATGAACGAGGAGATGGCGGGGTTGCTGGCAGACACGAAGTGCTACTCATGGAGCTTCGGGACGGCGATGCTCTACTTCGCATGGGACCGGATGGACATCGAGGCCCAGGTCAGGAAGGGAATAGAGATGCTCCTCGAGGCGGGGATCCACCATCGCAGGCTCACCGTCTACGTGCTCACGGGGTTCAACACGACGCATACCGAGGATCTCTACAGGGTGATGGCCCTGAAGGAATATGATATCGAGCCCTACATCATGGTCTACAACGACAGGAAGGATGACCAGTTCCTGCACCACCTCGAGCGATGGGTGAACGGCAGGCTACACCGCAGCGTCCCCGACTTCGGCACATACAGGTATCTGTCTCCGAGCCAGAGAGTGGAGGCGAAGAAGATACTGTCCGGGTTCAAGCCCCGGCGCCTGGAAAATGAGAGCAGGTGATAATATGGGAGGAACAACAATCACCGTTTACGGTGAAACAGAAACAGAGGTCCTAGACAAACTAAGAGAACAGGTGAAGATTGGAGTTGACATGGGATTGGGTCCTGACAGCGAGGCGGTCATCATCAACGGTGACGACCTGAAGGCTGTGTTAGGTGGTCAGTCTGTCGAGAAGATTAAAGCCAAACTCTTCAGCGTCAAGCTCGATGAGAGGGAAATGACAGTTGAGTTTGAGGAAGTAGAGAAGGGCAGGATCTTCCACGTCGGAATAGCAGCCAGGTTCAGCAAAGCACCAGAGCCGGGACAGCTACTCGGCACACTCCATCTTCATACATGACCCGGGTTCAAGCACGCACCTTGGAAGTGAGAACAAGTGAATGGAGTGAAGGATAAAAGAATGGGAGAGTTTGAAGTTACTTTCATCTACAAAGTCAAAGTGGAATCCGAGGCATCCTTGAACTATAAAGAAGAAAGAGAAAAGGTCATAGTGAAGGCTAGGAAGATCCATGAGGAACAGGTAAGAAACGCCGGTTCCGTAGATGCTAAGATCTCGGAAGTGAGGGATCTCGTATGGGCCAACGAGATCGCGCCACTCATTGGTTTGAAGAATCGACTCATAGGAAGGCTAAGAGTAGATGAACGGGGTCAGCCTATTCCCGAGGGAAAGATTCGACGAGGGATCGCTGATCAAATCGTAGAGATAACCAAGGATCTAGAGCAGTACCCGCAATGGCGCAGACAGAATAATTAGCTGAAACCCCGTGTCACAGCGGGCACCTGGAATAAGCGAACAGGTGAAAAAGAAAATGCCATACTGGAAAGGAACAAACGGAGACTTCGTCGTCGAAGCAGACACACATGAAGAAGCAACTGCCGCCATTGAACGCAGGATTCTCGCGGGGGTTGTGCCCGTCCTCGAGGTCGAGGAGGTCGAGATGACCTATGAGGAGGCCAAGGACTACGGAACCCTCGAGGAGCCTGAGGGCCCTTGGGTCGCCGTGGAAGTCTACGGTCTAATCGTCACGGACGTCCACATCTTCTGGGAGGAGGAGGAGGTAATAGCATGGTGGGAAGGATACACAGGTCTCAAGTACGGCACACTCTACGATGAGGATGGTCACTGCGTCAATGATGACTACGACCAGACCAAGATCTTCACAGTCGGAACATATGTCCCACCCCTCGATGACAACTTCGAGAAGCCCGAGGGCATCGTCATACTGCCATCATGGTACACCAAGGTGATGATAGGTAAATTCATACAGGGACTCAAGACAAAACTCGGAATCAAGGGGAGACTTCTGGTAGACCAGAAGCTGGTATCACGGGATGCTACCGACATCGCATGGATCCTCGGCTGGAAACCCTACGATTGGGATGAACCCGGCGAATACATCGAGAGATGGAAACGGAGTCTACCCTCGGATGTCGAGTCGGCCCTCAAAGCTGGTGCAATCGACCTGAGAGCAGGAGCAACTCACTGATGTCGCTGAAGATAACCAGAGATATGCACGGGCTCTACGTCATAACACCCGAAGGGCCCCCTGGAGACCCCATAGAACCCGTGACTACCGACAGCCTCTTGGAGCTGGGTGCGGCAATAGCCCACTACTTCAGACCGGAGAAGGACAAGGAATACCACGACATCTACAAGAGGCGTGGCTTATGCCCCCTCTGCAACGCGATGATCGCCGACGACCTGAGCCAGGAACTGATGAGGAGGGCGGCGGAGGAGGAGGACGGCGATGCCTAGGATCGAGGAGCTGTACGCCTACATCAGCCACGAGCCCGACGACCCCGACGACGAGGGAGTCTGTGCCTTCATGGCATCGAATGGATGGATGCCCATGGTCGGTGCCGATGAAGCGCGGATGACATCACTCAGGGAGAAGGCCCAACAACTGGTGAATGTCTCAGGCAATACGATCACCCTCGTCAGGTTCAGCGTCAAGACGGTGCTGGAGACGATTGAACCTGAGTAAGGGCCCTATCGACATCGACATACTCAAGCGCAAGATGGAACAAGCAACCACACTGCTCATCATAATCGGTAACGAGTACATCGAGGACATGAAAAACCCCAGCGACCCATACTACCTCGGGCTGAACGTGCAGATACAGCAGGCGGCAAAGGGAGAACAGGACGTCTACCTCCTCATCAGGAGGCCCATCGAGAAGGATAACTTCACCCTGGTCATGGACATGCTGGCAGGAAGCAAGCTCAAGACCATCGTGTTCTTCGACAAGGATGATGAGGGGGATATGGAGATGGCCGTCCGGATAGTACGTTTCGCCATGGCCTCGTGGAAAGATCGTGTGAATGTCATAGGCACTTCGGGAGACGCAGTGATCGAGGAATGACGATACTGCCGTTAGGTATGATGGAGTTCGAGAAGCCGACCAAGGAGGATCCCTTCCCGAGGTTTGAACCCCTCAATGTCTGGCTCGCCAGGAAGGCGGGGATCATCTGCATCTTCGAGAGGGGTGTGATCTTCGGAGGGTTCAAGGATGCCCTCGCCTATGCCAGCCGACCGAACAAGAAGAAGAGGTTCGGGCGATACCAGGGCGCCATCATCGGAGAGGTTGTCTGGGGGGATCCCCGACTCAGCTTCATGTTCTTCGAGGAGGATCAGCGGGCGAAGAACCGGAGGGCGAAGCGCAGACGAAACAAGCATCTGAAGAAGGTGGGCATCAGGCAGTGGGAGTTCAAGAAGTACCTGCAGGAGAATCCCCTCGAGAGATTCTTCGATGAGAGCAAGCCGACGAAGTACCCACCCACGGAAGAGGAGAGGAAGGCACACATGGAGAAGCGTCTGGAGCGTATGAAGAAACGTGACGCGAGGAAGAAGCAGGAGCAGGGCTGAATATGAGTAACAATCCCGTCTATCAAGCCGAGTTTGAGTGCTCTTGTGGAGCAACCGGGTATATACAGGCAACAGAAGATCCCGCTTTCTGTCCAATCTGTGGAGAGGAAGGCGTTGAGGTCTGGGAGTCCGAGTTCAATATTCTAGGAGACACTCCTCCCACGCCTCCGAAGATAGTCTATAAGGAGAAGATAGTCTATCGAACTAGACCTAGACCAAAAGATGGAAGAGATCTAAGGTTTGGTTACAGAGGGCAAGGTTCAAGACCTACCACGGGACACCGGGGAATGCGGAAAGACCCCAACCATAAGATCGTGAATGATCCCCCTATTCTAACCAGTGTTCTAGGTGAAGATGGAAAAAGAGTTTACATAGTAGACTGTGGCTACACTGGAATACGCGCCACAATAACGAACCACTTGGAGAACTGGCATGGAATGAAGCATAAGGAAGCTAAAAACGCAGTCAAGATCAAGAACCATCAGTGGCAGGATAAACGTCACAGGCTTCTCGTCCATGATTGTAAGGCTAGGGGATTAAACCCTGTCTCAGTTCAGATTATTGGCTACGTCAAGAAGGGAAAGCGTCCAAGACTCTACAGGTATCATGTCCCAGAATGCGGATTCACTGGAGCTCGAACTACCCTCATACGTCACTTGACGATGCACCATGGTTATGATCTGGTGACAGCTTCATTGATGTCAAAGATAAGGGGAGACTCCTTAGCGGATAGAACCTACGTCAACAAGTTCCTTGAAGATGACCCGATTGGATAAGCGGGTTCAAACCCCGCCCTCTGGAAATGTGAACAGAGGAAAAGAAATGTTTCCCGAAGAACTCAGTGAAGACGCCAAAAAAAGAGACTATACAACAGTTGTCTGTAAGGTACTCCTTCACAGGTCAGACGCCGAGGACTTTAAAACGGAACTACGGGATTGGCTAATGGGTCATCGAATGGGCCTAAGCTCAATCGAGATAAAGGAAGAATAAATCCTCATCCTTTAGACAAATCTACAGCATCCTTGGTTAGTCCCATGTCACAGTGGGCCTCTGGAAATGTGAACAGAGGAAAAGACATGGATGAATTGAAGACACCAAACGCAGACAAGCTGACAGCTAAGACAGACGAATGGAACGCCATCTATCCTTTCATGGAGTGGCTAGGAGGGCGGGGGCTGTTCTTGGCACGGCATGAGACAGATGAGGAGGCTCTGGCTAAGGGTAGTGTGTGGAAGGACGGCAGTGCAAATACGTTCCCATATCCTATAGTCGCGGGCAAGAGAACAGACGAACTGCTGTATGAGTACTTCGACGTGGACCCGACGGAACTAGAGAAGGAACGAAGGGCAACACTGGCCAAGCTGGGGGAATGAAATGCCTAAAATGAAAGTGCCTGTTGAGTTCGTGTTCGAGGTCAGCGGACCGATACCCGCAGCTCAACAGAGGATACGGGAGCAGATCAACACAGACATGAATGACTACCACCAGTTCCCACACAGCAACGCCGAATTGATCTCCATCGAGATCAAAGAGATGAAGCTGGTAGAATGATAAACGATGGTTAATGACATACGGAACCTGACTCTCGAGGAGATAGACAGAAAGAAGAGGGGGGAGTACGCTGAGGCCCTGTCCAACACATTCAGCCTTGAGGATCTTGAAGCCCTATTGGACAAGTCCGAGGACACCCAAGAGTTCATCCGGCAGAAGAGGGAGCGGGTGCTCGTCGACCGGGTCTTCAGCCTCGAGATAAAACAGGGCAAAGATGGGGCCGTTTTGATCAAGGGCCTCTGTGCCACAGACTATCTCGACGGAGGCACCCTCATCCCGGTGAAGGTCATCTCACCGATCAACCTTCAGTTCACCGAGAAGGGATCCGAGGAGATAACGTTGAAGCAACTGGTTGAGCTACTGGAGAAGGAATCATAGTGGGTTCAAATCCCGCATCACCGAACACATGACGGTGAAGAAATGAAAAAGCACACCGAAGAAGAGCTAGTGAAACTGGCGAAGAAACGATTGGATCTAACAAAACTGAAAGACAAGCACGTTATGCTGCATCCTGAGATCTCCAAGTGGAGAAGCAAGGAGAAGCCCGACATACAGATGATGCGAAGCCTCAACAACAACGGACAGATCGGAGCGGTTATCTTCCGGAAACTGAAGAAGGGCGACACCCAGCTACTGGCTGGAGCCCGACGCTACGCCCACATGAAGCTGCTCGGATGGACCTGGGACGAGATACTCAAGGATATCAGGGAGAACGTCTCTGACCGAGAAGCCTTGATCCTCGCCCTCGAGGAGAACATTCTCCGCAAGGACATGACTCTGATGGAGGAGGCCCGGGCGGTCAACTCCCTACTGAAGAGCCAGATGAAGATCAAGGAGATCGCGAAGCTGATGGGTAAGACGCCCTCCTGGGTGTCCAGCAGGAAGAATCTCTTTGAACTCCCCGAGAAGGTCAGGAAGAGATTCGAGGCTAACAGCCTTGAGTATGGCTATTCGGTCCCCGTCAAGAAATTGTCACATCTGCCTGAAGCTCAGAAAGAGCTGCTGGACAAAATCGTCGAGGGAAAGAAGAGCAGCTACGGTGGAATCCGCAAGGTCAGCGATGCTGAAGATATCGTCACGAGGGTCTTGAAACAGGTCAAGGATCTCGAGGAGCTCCTCCTGAAGTACGGGCCGTGCCCGATATGCAAGGGGAAGGACATCGTGAAGCGTGGCTGGCGCGGTGAGGAGGAACATCTAGTCTGCCAGAGTGAGGGCTGTGGACACGAATGGAACGGAGTAACCAAGGAGCCATGGGAGTTCTACGAGCTCAAGCAGAACGCCGAGAAAATGGGGATCACGCTTGTCGAAGAGGCCCCGGGCGAGATGAGAGTCACGCCCCAGGGAGCCGCAGACATAGTCAAGCGCGAGGAGAGGAGGCTGGAGACAGAGCGCAAGGCGGAAGAGGGGGAACTCCCCGAGAAATTTCGCTGTAAAGTGCGTCTGCTCGCCCTCCTGGAGCCCCTGATCGCCGGCGACAACATACAGAAACTTGAGATCCGTGGCGATAAGATAGAGATTCAGCTCATCGAGGCGACTCCTGATCTGTACTTCAACGGACTCCGCAAGGACTACAAGGCAGGCGAGAAGGCCCGCATCGAGTGTTCGGGATGGGGTGGTGGTGAATCACTTCAGAGAAACCACGACCACGTCAACGCCATTACCGCGTTGGATCCCTACGGCGATATCAAAACGGAATAGTCAGACGTCGTCAAGGAGAGGGGTAGTTGTGTGGTTTCGGTAGAGGGTTCTGGAGCTGCATCTGGCACTTCAGACGCGAATGCCCACCGATGACTCAGGCTCGCTGTCAAGCCAAGACCGACGGCACCATGATTAGGGTGAACCTCATGGGAGAGCCCATGTATGATGGTGCTCCCTTTCACTGGAACAAGAACCTGCCTGAGGAGTTCATGCGTAAGCGTATCAGAGAGGGGAGTAGTTACGCGGACGAATATCGGGTTGAGCTTCAGAGGCGTGAGAAAAGGCTAAATGCTCTAGACAATCGTATAGAAATGAGAAACGGACGGCACCGGTGAGGGAATGGAACTGAGCCTTCAAAGAGCTCGGACTGAGTCTCTCGCCAAGGGACAAGGTATTTCTCCCATTTCGCCGTGTGTCGACCTAGGAGAGGACGATGAAGTCAAGAAGAATCCTTGGATTGTCATGGGAGGATAGGACGGCTTATGATAGGGAGTACTACGAAACTAACAGAGATGAGATTCTTCGACAGCATAGAGAGAAGTATCATCAACGAAAGGGGGAAGTAAAAGCACTAAGGCTTGCCCTGATAGAGAGATTGGGCAGTCGATGTGTGTATTGTACTACACAGGAGGTGTTAGAGATTGACCACATCAACGGTGGGGGGGAAAGCTCACCGAAGTACATTCACGACATATAAGAAATACCTCGAGTTCTTGATGGCCCTCCCACAGGAAGAACTCAAGCGAGGCTATCAGGCACTGTGCAAACCTCACAACCTAGAGAAGTACGCGAAGACAGGAAAGTGACCATCAATCCCAGCTTCAATAGCTGGTTCGCCGAATAATGAGACGGTGAATATGGAAAAGGAACAGACAGAAAAGATAGACAAGGAGCTCAAAATACCCGACGTCGGCGTGGAAAGGAAGTGGGTAGAGAGACTGCTGATAAAGAACCTGGATAAGCCGACAGCCTGGTCTGAGAAAGACATCAAGGACATGATAGCAACTAGGCCCCCTTCGAGGATACAGGAGATCGTCCAAGGAATCTATTGGACACTGGCAGAACTCGGAAGCGAGGTCAAAATGCTGCCAGATGGAACAGTCATCGGAGGAGAGCCGGAGGAGGATTACTTCGACGGCTGGTATGAGGCCGAGGAGATCGAGAAATACAGCCAAAAATACAAGCTGCTACAGTTCCTCAACACCATCGCCCGAACAATAGGTAGTGGAGAAACAGACAGCTTTGCAGGCACCAAGCAGGAATTCGATATGATCCTCGGTGGATTCGTGAACAAGGTGAACGAGTCCAAGGAACACCTGTATGATATTGCTGGAGTCATCAATGAGACATATCCGGGGCTGGCTGGTGAATACAAGTCGGCCCCCTCCATGGAGGAACTCAATGCCCGTGAGACTGAGGACTATGAAAGAGAACTCCTGGCGATCGTGCAGAGTGTTGAGTCTAACATCGAAGTATACGCACCACTGCTGGCCAAGATCAAGAGGGCTCGGAAAACAGACTTCGAGAAGCTCGCGATAACCCTCGACCAGATAGTGATCTTCGGCCCCCGTAATTGGGAGATGGTTCTCTACAGCCTCATGAGTCCACACGCACCCAGGCTGATCATCAACAACCTCGACTACCGAGCCAACATCCACGGTTTGCTGGCAGGTGACATCTCCACAGGCAAGTCGAAGATCCTCAAGATATGCAAACTCATCGCCCCCGGGATGATGGTTGTCGACGTGACAACCAAGGCCAGCTTCGAGGGTGTAGCACCCACGAAGTCGGGTGGTGAAATCGAGGACGGCATACTGGATCACGCTAAGGGAAAGGTGATGATCGTTGAGGAGTACACCAACGAGTTCGCTAACATGCCTCTGATGCGACGGGCCATGGATGGAGAGTATATCGAGATCCATAAGAAGGGCTCAAGCAAGGGCATCCACACCAACACAACCACACTGGCAGCCTGTAACCCCCGGGCGGATTTCTTCATAGAGGAAACCGAGGGGAGCTTCAGGGATCAGATCGACTTCAAGGAAGGGATACTCAGCCGATTCGACAACCTCATCCTGCTGACGACCACCCAGGCGAAGAACGAGCTCATCATAGACAAGATGCACCTGATGAGCACGCGGTCACCACTGTCTAAGATCGACTTCACGGCCATCAAAGAGGACCTGGAGACACTTGCGGAGGGCATGAAAAGTGGCGCGATCCTCCGAGTGACGATCACATCAACACAGGAACGGGCGTTGAAGGATGCTTTCCTCAACCAGAACACGAGGGACAAGGAGAAGCGGATACTGAGAAACCGCCCCCTCGTGATCTTGAGGGACCTGGAGACACTGGCGAGACTCGTAAACATCATAACCACCGTGAACTTCAGCAAGCGCACAATCAAAGACGGATTGCTGAAAGCGAAAGACGGGGACATCGAGAAGGCGATACAGTTATGGGAGAACCTCATCAACCTGCGTGTTGAGATCTACGGGAGACAGGGCACCAGAAACTTCATGACGGTCGGAGAGGAGATGCTGGCATACATCGTTAGGATGCAGACCTACTACAAGAACAGGGGCGATGCGGAGAAGGTCGCGGTCGCTGAGTTGAAGGATGAGATAGTGAATCGGCGCAAACTCGTGAGTCAAGCAACCTTCTATCGAGAGCTACGGACACTTCGAGAGTCAGGCGATATCGTCCAAGAAGGGGAGAGGGGCGGTTCCGTTACGGTGATAATCAAGTAGGTGTCGAGATGAAGCTGTGCGATAGAGAGTGCAACCTCCGGGAGAGGAGGGGCTCGAACCCAAAGGTTTGCTGCTTCGAGTGCGGTAAGCTACTGGGTTGCCCCAGTACCTGTGGACTAGGGCGGGTTCCCGCAGTAGGTAAGCCAATCTACAAGGACTGCGAGGGCGACCCTGATAAACTGAGGAATTGAAATGCCACGGATAGGGAAAGAGATTACGCTGACCCTGAAGGTCTGGAAAGAGACACAGTTGGGGATAACAACCTACTACGCCACCGTTGACTCCGAGGCTAGAGACTGCATCAAGAAGTTGCTGAAGGAGCACTCGGGGTTTAACCATCCAAGCATACGAGTGAGTCTTTAACCGCGGGATCAACTCCCGCATCACCGAAATGAGACGGTGAAAAAGAATGAATCTAGAAATGGACGGCAAATCATTCGGTGTCTTCAAGGACTTTATGGGTTTAATGAGGCTCATGAACAAGGAGATAACGCTGAACGTCGACGAAACTGGAATAGGAGTGATGGGGATGGACCCCAGCCATGTGATGATGATTGACGCGAAGATCTTACCGGGGCTCTTCGAGACGTTTACGCCCTCGGAGAAGATGATCACCATCAACGTAGCGGAGTTCTGTAAATTCCTCGATCGCATCGGCAAGGACGAGAGGCCCACTATAAGGTACGACAAGGAGAAGGCGCAGATTCAGATACTGGCCAAGAAGGCGGGCTACACCCGACGCTTTACTCTCTCAACACTCGAGCCCCTCCAGGAGGAGGTCCCCAAGCCGAAGATCTTCTTCAAGGCCAAGGGGCGCATACTCACGCAGAGTGTGGAGCG
>LAZR01001420.1_pt1 | contig 15195 bp, 11 predicted proteins | sample 329461 | NCBI WGS metagenome assembly LAZR01 (sample SAMN03002196, study PRJNA259156) | marine sediment metagenome | biome: sea floor; feature: Hydrothermal impacted sediments; material: marine sediment; isolation source: Loki non-amplified sample from Loki's castle hydrothermal vent sediment ...
ATTCTTAAATTTTCCTTTATTGTTCCCATTTATATCATCTTTTTTGTTTTCTAATATTATAATAATATAAATACATAGATTAAAATTTATGTCCTTATTGTAGCTACAAAACTAAAAATATTATCCATTTTATTCTCTAATATTCTAATTCTCTTATTCTCCTCTTCTTGATTTTCCCTTAGAACTACCATGCTTTTAGCATTTTCAAGCATAGCAGATATTACCATTACCATTTGCTCGTCAACGGGCATATTTTTCAATACTATCCCTTTATCGGTAAATTGTTCTATAATATTGTTTTTCCAATCTTTTATTTGTGGAGTAGAAAGCTTGGGGATTATTTTTTTAATGGCTTCAGGACTCCATATAAGCTCTCCCCCTTGTTTCTCTGTGCGGAAGTCAGTATTCCTCATAACCAACCTTTCTTCTTCTAATTTTAAAACCTTTCCAATTTCTCTTATATATCGAGTAGAGACTCCAAGTTCTTCAGCTACTTCTTTAGTTGTTTTCCAATTTTTACTGTTATTTTTAGACATCATATTTTTAATTTTAAATTTATCTCAGGGAGTAATCTGATTTTAAAGTGTTTAACACTTTTCATTTATTTGGTTAAAGTGTTTAACTAACCGTTTAACAGAAATTAAATTTAGCGTTTAAAACGTATTAAAATAAGAAATAAAAAAAATTATTTATTTAATTTGAGCTTTTTATCTGATTTTTTAGGAATTTCTTTTAATCCTAATGTATCAATAATTTCCTTATCAGAAACATCTTTTTTAGGTAATTTATATGCTAAACTTTCACTCATTTTAAGATTATAAAGCTCAGTTTTTATATTTTCAAAATCTTCTAAAAATTCTTTAAGATTTGGAATTTTTGAACCAAGTTCTTCTATTTTTTTATTGCTTTCAATCTTATCTTTTAAGAGAAGTTCGATTTGACTTTCTAATTTAATATTTTTCTCTTTCAATTCAAGTATTTCTTTATTATGTCTTTTTGTATCCTTATGAGTGTCATCGTAAACAATACAATCAATACAAATAAAGGTTTCCATCTTTTTCCATTCAGTATAATAGAAATCTATGTCTTTTATGTGTCGTGAATAGATTTGGTCGGTATAAGGGGCTTCTCTTCCTTCCCAATGAGTTAAGATTCTATCATCATCTAAGAGCTTCCTATTCTTAGAGAGCTGAGAGTTATAATATTTCCTTAACCCATGAGTTTTAATATTCCCATTTATTCCCAGAGCCTTTATAATCTCTTTTAATCTTCTAAGATAATCAGCCTTATTAATTCTTGTACCCTTTCTTGTTAAGAATAGTGTTGTTAAGTCTAATTTAGTTAAATCATCTATAGCATTAACAGATTGTACCTTTTCAGTTAATTCTTTAGTAAAAAACAAGAAATTAATAACTACATTCTCTTTTTGAGTTTTGAAATTCCTAATAAAAAAGTGTTCTTGATATTTCTCAATTACATATTTTCCGTTAGTAATTTCTTTTACAACATCATTTATCCTTAACCCTGTTTGCGATTCAAACTTACAAATTAATCTGTAATTAGCTGATTCTAATTTAGATTGGAGCTTCTTTATGATGTCTTTTGTTAGTGTTAACTCGTTAATATTAGCTCCTTGTTTAACACTTTTAAGGTTATAGGTTATAGGGAATCCACGATTAGAATAAAAGCTCTTAACTTTTGCTTGGATATTATTTCTAATTGTTACATTACTCGGTTTTTTCCCACCACGAAACCCTAATTCTTTTAGTTCTTCCGAGATTTCTTCTTTATAGGTTAATAAAAATTGAAGATAATTCTTTACTCTCAGATTTCTTGTGTCTAAATCTTCCGTTAATAGCTCAGATGGATTGTTTACTTTATTTTTTTTACAATATTGTTGTAGTCCCGTCAAATAAGCTGAAATAGTGAAATTCTCGGCTTTTTTACCTTCGTCTGTATATTTATCAATTTTATCTCTAATCCAAGCTAATATATTCTTATCTTCAAGAATAGGAAATTTTTCATTCCAATTCTTTACTTTTTTACTGCCAAATATCTTTATTAAATTAAATTCCTTATCTTTATTGATGTCTAACATATTTTTTTATATCAACTCCAAAAGTTATTATAAAAAATATGTTTTACATCACTTTTATAATTTTAGGTATATACGCAATTAAAATATATAAATTTGAATGCTAATATAAATTAAAAAAAAATCAGATGATATAATTATGCCGCGTGGTGCTCGTAAAGCTCTGGATAGATTACCCGAACCTTTAGATGCCTATTCCACTTGGGACATTAGAATAGCAAAAGTTATTTATTATGGTCTTATACTTGCTACTATAGTTGTTGTGCTTGGAATTTGGGCTGTAATTCTCACAGTATTATTCGCAGGTGGTGCATTGGCCTTTTTTTTAGATTTACACCTTGGTTTCCAAATAGGGATTATAGCAGGTGCTGTTACTGGCCACTTATTTCTTTTGGTTCTTTTTTATACGTTATTCCGAGGAGGTATGGTAAAATTATGCAAAGCCTTGTTTAAAGACCGTCGATTGGCGAAAAAATGGGAAGATTATAGTTCTTTGAGACTTCTTATTGGTGTCGCTTTATTTGGCTTATATATTACCATACTTGCACTTTTAATAGGATTACTCCCAGCTACATTTTGGAATGCCTTATGGACTCTATGGCTAAATATGGCGGCGTCCTGGGGACTTGGCCTATGGATCTTATGGGTAGGGGCTATGATCTTCTTAATAGTAGGAATTATCTTTATAGGTTTAGTTCTCTGGAATCATGGAGTATTTTGGGTTCTAAAGCATGTAAAGTCAATTGAAGATGAAATGGAAGTTGACGAACGTATTAAAAGAGAAGCATTGAAAGAGGCTGATGAAAGAACTCTTCAGTCGATATACAAAAAGGAAACGGGTCAAAAAGCAATACACCGAGGAAAAGAAACCAAAGGTTACATTGAATGGAAAAAGAATCAATTGCTAAAATAAATTTATAAATTTTTTTTTTTCAGTATCTTTTTTTAAAATATATTAATACTCTCACTTGTAATTATCAATGTGTTGATAAATTCCTCGATTAAATAATTAAAGTTAAAATCCTCTCTAAATCCTTTAAAAAAAAGTTAAAAGTTATAGCATATTACTAGAGAATTTAATTTAAAGTTCGAGAAACATTTTAGGAGAAATTCAAAATAGCATATTCTTATAAAAAATAATAAGAATAGAAATTTTTATTTTTTCATATATTTAGCGTATCCTCATTCGAGGGCTTAGGATTCGAGATCTCGCTGATCGGGGGTGTTATATCGCTATTTTCTCATCATACGCGGATTCCGGAAAAGATCTAACTCTTGTTTGGGGATTTTATAGTCTGAAGTTGCTGTCGGTTTCATTTTCTTATAGAGTCGTTTAACCATTTTTTCACATTCTCTCATGAAATTACAAATGCATCCAAATAATATCATATACCTAACAAATTGCTTATCTTTTGCGAAACTTTCCTCAAAGATTTCAATTTCAAAATTCTTTTGAACTCTTTGCCCATCAACTTTAGCAATTTTTTCGTCCCCAAGTAAAATATTGTAATTTCTCCCGGGACCGACAACTCCTTTACACTTGATCATTTGGAGTTTGTCACCTGATTGTTCAGGGAGAAGGGGAAATGTCCATCTCGTACCCATAATCCTCCAACCCCTCACGACCCGTACTAAAGAAATTGTGCCTGGTATCTGCATGAAAAATACTGGTGCTGGTTTATTGATTTCATAACTTTGAATCAAGGAATGAGTCACACTTAGCTCTATACCACCTTTAAAAACACCACCTTTAGGTGATGCATCCATTGATTCTTCCATTATCGTAAATAATCGACAACTTAAGCGTTTTTCTTCCATAGGTTTCTCGTTCCAATCATCTTTGTTAAAAGCGATAATATATTTTTTCTTGCCATCAATTTCAATAATTCCTTCAATATCGAAGCTTTTAGAGAAGTAACGCGTCTTAGCTTGATATTTTAGCTGTTGATGGATTCCAAGTTCCTCATCATGTAATCGTGTACGCCAAAAGTTAACTTTTATTTTTTTGTAAACAGCTTTTTTGGGTGTAGGTGGAGCTGGAGGAGCTTCGGATTTTTTTGTTGTTTTCTTTTTGGTTGTTACTTTTTTCGGTTCTGCAGTTGCTTTTTTCTTAGCCAAAGGCTATCACATCTTTTAACGATTATTTTTTAAATTTTATTTTCTTTAGGATAAATAATAATTTTCATACATTTTAAATTTGTTTAACACTAATCTAAATAAATTAAGAAAAATGCCCCAATTTCTTGAAGGTTAATATATTTTAGGTTTTATTGTAGCAAAGAAGATTTAATTGAGGGGTATGAAAATATAAAAGAATTTTTTTAAAAAACTAATAAAGTTATTTTAAGGCACTGAATGAATTTGTGAATAGATTTTACTTCTTGAAATAATCTGGTGGTAATTCACAAGTATCTGTGTCGCAAAATTTCTCACCAATTTCCCGATCTTGCGTTTCATCTAAAAGTAAAGGCTTAAGATTAGAGGTCATTTCCTCATATTGTTCCTTAGTAATTTCTTCATATGGCGCTTGCTTGTAGCCATGCTCTTTTATTGGTAAGAAACTCACACTCTTTAATTTATCTTCATAACATTCAAGGACATGTTTAATTTGGTCTGCTTCTTCCGGTTTAAACGTGATAGTTATACTCACTTGATTATCTGACCAGGTTTTTTGATAAGCTGCGGCATTTTCAGCCTGTTCCCAAATCGATACGTCTGTTTTGGAACGTTCAAAAAATTTCTCATGGATAGGGAATTCAGCTACAACTGTGTTTGGAGAATAGGAGTCTACCTCAATTTTATACCCTGCAGATGTTATAGGTTCAATTAAATCGGAATTTTTCGAGAGTCTTATTCTTCTAATGTAGTATTCGGAGTGAGGATAATGAATCCCCGGAGGTACTCCCGCTAAAAGACTCACAGTTCCACTTGGTTTAACAGTTGTAATTTTGATACTTTTAGGGATGCAGAGCCAATTTGAATATTTCTCATCTAAATCTTTCAAATATTTGTAAGCTTTATCGCTCCACTCTAATATTGTTCTTCTACCATGTTTAACAAACGCTTCAATTATACCCGTCTGAGAGATTCCCATTCTTCGATTTTTAAGCATTACCGCATTAGTTTCTTTCCAATGAGTATTTACCAATGTAACGGATTTAGAATATAGATAAGCATATTTCAATGTATCCTGAAATTCCTCATAAGAGCTATGTCTTGAAGGAAAGCTTTCTACTAAGCAGCATAATTCGAATGATTCAAGCGTTTGTTCGCCACAATTCATAGTGAAAATCATTTCTAGTTTTGGTCTGCCAGTTTTAGTTTTCTTTTTGTTTAAAATAATTCCATAATTATGAAAATCATCAACAGTAACATTAAACACATCTTCATTGCCAATATAAACAACTGAAACAACCTTATGATTGCTAGATAATCCTTTAGAGATGAGTTCTGTAGCCATTTCTCTCCGATACGGTTGTTTACGTAGGGATCGCACAATAATTCTTTTTTTAGTATATCTTTCAGTGATTAGATCAAGAACATATTGATATCCCTTATAAATCCCAGCAGTGCGAAAATCATTGACACCATTAGCATTAAGATAAGATAAAAAATCGGACAATTTAGGGATCTCATTATTATCGCACACATATTCTTCAAATAATTCAAATAACTTTTTTCGGGCAATTTCTCTTTGATTTTTGCCCTTTTCTCTCATTACAGCTCCAGCTTTTAAAGCCGAAACTTTATTGGAACATTCATAAGAACAGTAGGATCTCTCTCTTTCTCGATATTTCACATGGAATTCGATATCACATAATTCACACTGCTTTACAAGCCAGATACCATCATTAAAAATTAGTTCAAAGTCGCTTTTTTCTAATAGTTTAAAGTATTTTTTATATTCTCTCATTAAAGCAGGATTATCATAATGCTTAAAACCACATTCTATGTTAGCCTTTTTAATAAGGTTTATCAACTTTCCTCTGAATTTAGTAAAGTTATGGATATACCCATAATTTCTTGAGTGTTCCTTCCAAGAGGGAATTGTTAAAGGAATCCTTGTTTTTTTAATTATTAAAAGCATTTCTTTATACAATTCTTTATTAGTAAAACCAGAATAACGAGGATTGTTTTCTCTTGCAGTCGCTTCTGACATTCTTTCATGGTATTGTTTTTTTTCTTCTGTGCTTGCATAGGGATACCAAGAACGCATAGGATTTTTATCTCCAGAGATGTCATGATGATTATCATGTATATCTTTTAACAATAGTTCGAGATTAGAAATATTATTGTTTAGACTATCACGATCTTTATGGTGGATAATATATCCTGGTTTGATGCTAGTTTTAGTTAACTTTTCATAAATAAGAGTGTGTTCAAAAATATTCTTCTTTCCATTATTTAACATCCAATAGGGTGATTTCTTCGATTCATCTTCACCCATTATCTCAGACCAAGTAGTTTGCCATTTAGATGTAATCATAACACTATCGTTAGATTTTAAATCAATCACCGACTTTAATGATCCATCTTTCATGAGGAATTCATGATTATCGGTGCATTTGATGCTACTTCCATCATCAAGAGTTACTTTATAGATTTTTTCATTATATCCCGTAATTCGAGGATTCCTCATCATTCTTATTGTCGTAATGCCATGTTTATTTTTACAATAAACAGGTACATCTAATCCTTCTTTAGTTAATTCTTTAATAGGAATGGCATTTCTTCCATCTGCAACAGCAATAAGTGTATCTCCAGTTATGCAAGGATTAACACCAGCTGCTTTTTTATCTTTATAATCTGGTGGATCACCCATTCTCGAGTAAGCTCTTGCATTCTCAAGCCAGAAAATTCCAGGTTCTCCATTAACAGCAATCTGTTTGGCTAAAAAAGAATAATCTAAGCCTTTCATGGCAAAAACGGAATTATTACTTGCCCATCTATGAGAATACAACGCTTCCTCATCTTGTTTACAAGTGACAAAGTCATAATCGGTAGGATCACCTAAAGCGATTTCTGCACTGTTATGAACTAAAATACCATCCCCTGCTATAAATTCATGAACATCTTCAACGGATATATCATAGGTATCATATTTTTTAACATCATTATTAACAACCATATCAACTTTAATAGGTATCAAATTGTTTAAATTTCCACCACATTTTAAATAAGTACCAATTGTCATTTGTTTTTGTTGTGGATTCCAATTTCTCCCATAATGAAAATTATTTTCTATTATCCATTCAGAGGGGAATCCAAAGTCATGCTGACTTCTGTCCGTTTTTCTTTTTGAGATGAATTTCAATGTGTATTTTTTAATTAGAGTTGCGAATCTTTTAATTGTTAATTCTCCGACAAGGTTAACATGATAAAGATCTTCCCAATTCTCGATATTTGAGCGATCTGTCTTTTGAATTTTAGTAGGAATCCCCAAGGAAGCATATAATGCTTTCACTTGAATAGCAAATTCTTGGTATATAGTAACGACTAAATGAATAGGACGCGTTAACGAACTACCATCTGCATCAAATAATCCACCTAAATAAGCAGCCCTGATTTCTTTTCTTCCTTGTAAAATATATTCTGGAATAATGATAGTTTTATGTGACTGCTTAAAGTGATCGAGATACCAAGCTAATTGTTTTGAAATGCATCGTAATTTAACACACCCTTCTTCTAATTCTGGAGAATAAATATTTACTCCAAATCTTGATAATTGTTGATTACATTTTTTAATAATTAAAGGGTGATTTTTGTCAATAGCAACACTAATTTCAGCGTTAAATCCATTTTTATCAAAATTAGGCATAACACATCCATCCCCATGGAAATAACCCAAAAACCACGCCATATCTTCATCTAAGGATGGTATAATAATATCTTTACATGTGGTTGAGTGATCTGGTTTGTCATATGTCCATTCTGGAAGAGAAGTGTCTTTTCCTACAGAGATGTGTAAAGGAAATACAATTCTGTCCCTGTTAGTTAAATCCTTTGCTTTCTTCCAAGAATATTCTCCAATATTTGTCATAACAGCAATCTGATGATTTTTGGTACAATAAAATTCTCCAATTTGGGATTTAATTCTAATTAAACTTTGTTTTCCTTGATATAGAACTTCAGCCACAGGAAATAATCCCTTCGTTGTCTCAACCAACATTCCCGCTTTTACCTTTTCAATGGGGATTAATCCATCTTTTGTATGAATTAATGTTCCTTTGGGTAGACATCGGCGGACATTACCGGCTACAACACACTTACCTATATAATTCATAACATCTAAAATATCAAGAGAAGTTATTACCTGACCTATTCGAGCTTCGAGTATTTTCTGAATGTCTTTTAACATATCTTTCAATGGTTTTGGTCCAGAAGCAATACCACCAAATCCCCTGATTGGCGAACCAGCGGGTCGAATCTTACTAAAATCAAATATAGGAATTTGTTTTCCTAAAAAAAAGGCTTCAAGAAGAAGTCTTAAAGAGTCAACCCATCCTTCTCTTGAATCTTCTAACACAAAGTCATAAGTTCCTTCCTTAGGTTTTTGTATCATTATCTTTCCTGCTCCTTTAGTATCAAAGCCAGTCCCCACACCTAACATTAAGGAGTCCATAACAAAACAAAAACTTTTAGAATATTTTAAGTCAATATCTTCAGTTGAGGCGAATCCACAATTGTTGAGTGACATTGACCCATGACGAGCAATAAATTCTGTGCCCATCATCCATAAGCCACGACCGGGTGGAGAAAATTTGAAGTTCCAAATTTTTTGAAACATTATCTGTGCGCTCTTCTGGGCTTTCTCATCAGACCAGGGCAATGATAACTTCATGCAATGCTCCTTTTGAATTGAATAGCAACCTTCTACTACCCTTCTTAATGTCTCCCAAAAATCTTCTTTTCGATTTTCTCCCTCAATAATTCTGGAATATGTCCTTTTATACGTTATATATCCTAAAGGTCCCCATTCTGGTTGTTTTCCTTCAAATCGGTCAATGAAATCTTCATCAAGTTTGAATCCTATACTCTCTAAATTAATAGCCCTTGCAAATAAATTTCTGTACTTGTTTAAACCTCTTTGTGTTAATTCAACACAAATCAATTCACGAATATAGTTTGTAGTAATCTCCTCCATACCCAACCCTACTATCGTTCGTATTGCATCTTCAGCTACCTCTTCAGCAAGATGAATATCAAGGCCAGTCTCCTTATTTAAGATTTTTGCTATGCTATTTTCATCAAATTTTTGCTTTTCACCCTTTGAGTTAATTACGTATTTAGGGTACAAATCTATTAGCGAAAAAGAATTATCCGGCATTTTCTCCCACCACTTTTGAATATAATATCGGTAATTAAATTTTATCGGGACTATTAATAAATACTTAGTTTTTTTACCTTAACCTAATTTTAATCTTAAGTTTTAATATAATTTAAAATTATTGCATTGAAATTGTTAAGCTGTTGATGATTCTCCGAAATGATTAGTAATCTTCTTTATGATGAAATTCATGATACCTATGATTTTCAATGCTTTTGTTTTTAACGCTTTTATTATTAAAATTCTATTGCATTTTTTGTCGATATATTAGAGATTTTGTATCATATACAACTGTATTTCTTTGTATTTAAACAAAAATTGCATAACAATTTATTGAATTTCAATCATTAAGGTTTTTATAATCACCCATATTACTCCTGAATATTTGTTAGATCTCTATCCGGAATTGTTAGTTTTAGCTTTAATGGAAAGTTTGATATGATAGTAGGTACAGATAAAAAGTTATTAGAATATTTAGCTTAGATTTATAATTAGTTAAATATGAAATTGAAATAATATTTCTAAATTATGATGGAAAGAGAAAGGCATAGGATTATATCGATAAGTGAGCTGGAAAAGATAATAAATATTGTGTTTAATAATCGAGATGAAGTTCTATTGTGTTATTTGTATGGTTCTTATGTATTAGGTAATAGAACTGAATTTAGTGATATAGATCTTGGAATTCTTTTGGACAGTACATTTAAAAAAGATTATTTATATCTAGTTAATTTAAGCTTGGAAATAGAGAAGGAATTCGGAAATAAAATTGAAGTAGATTTATGCATTCTTAACGATGCTACTCCTCGATTTTTATACAATATTATAAAAAATGGACGCAACCTGCACTCCAAAGATGATACTACTCAGCACGAGTTTGAAATAAGAATTTTATACGATTATTTAGAGATAAAACCAATACTAGATATGTATGATAAAATGACTATAATGGATGTGCTTAAAGATTAAAGTAAATTGAGATTTAATTTTAACTAGATTTAATAAATTAGACCAAATTTGGAAAATTTACGTGAGTTCAAGGAGATAGGGAAAGAAACGTTCGTTTCTAATTATAAAACTATTTTTCAGCACAGAAAGAATTCTGAGAAAGTTCAAAGAAGATTTATTAGGGGGTTTGGACAAAGAAAATTCCACTTAGATGTTATTTCTTCTATTATAAAAGTTTTTACAAAAAATATATAACTGAACTAAGAAAAGGAATGTATTTTTTCATTGTCGTGGCGTATAATGAAGTTAGTTCTCAATTATCCAATTATATTAGTGTTATTATAGGTGAGGAAGGTACTCCCGGAGGTACTCCTTTGGTGAGTGGATATTAACCTTACTTGATTATTGCTTTTATTTCAAGTATATCTACTGTTTTAATTTGGAGGAAAAAAAGGACCTTACAGGTTAAACACTAAAATTTTTTTTCTAATTTTTAATAGTTATGTTCTAAAAATTATCTCTATTTCAATCTTAATGACAATTACTTACACTACTCAATTAAGACGGAACTCTTCGCTTTATTGTGTAATTCTTTGATTATTTTTGTGAATGCCTCTTCAACATTTTGACCCGTTTTTGCTGATGTACGGTAAAATCCTTTCAAATTATTCTTTTTAACAAATTTTAAGATTTTTTCATCACCTAAATTATTCTCATCAACTAAATCGGTTTTATTACCAAAAAGTGAAATTGGTATATCCCCACAAAACTTCTTAATTTCCTTTAGCCAATGAGCAGCATTTTTAAAGCTTTCCTTACCAAAATCACTTTCCTCGATGGAAAATACAATTATTGATGCTACACTTGACCTATAAATTCATTTAAATTTTCTAAGATACCTGGAATATATTATAAACGATCTCAATATCCCGAAAAATTGAAACTATTTAAAGATGCAATTCAAGTTTTAGAGAACCTTGAATTAAAAGATGAACCTATAATGGAGACACTAAAAGAAAACATTGAATTTATAAAAAAAGAGATGGAAAAGAAAAGAAATTAAAACTTAAATGCGAGCAAACTTACCATAATTTCTAATTATTACTTAAACTAAAATAATTAAGCCTTTATTGGATGTTAATTTTTTACAATAGGAATTAGATGAAATTAATCATCTCCTATGATTGGAGGAATTAAATTAAGATGGATTATGAAGAAGCTATCAATAAACAATATGGAACGTCAGATCTGGGAACAAAAATCCTTAACACATTGCGAGATGAAGGGATAGATACGAAAATACAGATACAAGAGAGCCTTGCATCGATTGAGGATCTTCATATTCGTGGAAGATCTGCGACTATGGAACTTACTCAAGGAGCGGGACTAAATGAGGGTATGAAAGTACTCGATGTTGGGTGTGGAATTGGGGGTCCCGCTAGGGCTATAGTTACAGAATACGGATGTAATGTAACTGGTCTCGATCTTTGTAAGGAATTTTGCGATGCCGCAGAAACTATCAATAATCAACTTGGATTAGGTAAAAAAATCGAGATTCGGCAAGGTAACGCTCTAGATATGCCTTTTGATGATGAGTCTTTTGATTTTGTTATAGTACAGCATGTTCTATCGAATATCAAAAATAAAAATGATTTACTTTCTCAAGTCCATCGTGTTCTCCGCCCCCAAGGTCGTTTTGCTTTATATGAAATATGTGCTGGCTTGATTACTCCTATTCACTATCCCGTAATGTGGGCAAATGATCCTTCTATAAACTTCCTTATTAATCCCGATGAATTTAGGCAGTTAATAAAAGATAATGGGTTTAAAGAACTTTCCTGGAATGATGGCACAGCTAAAGTTCTCGAGGGATTTCAAATTAGAAAATCTAAGCAATCTTCAACTCGTCCCTCCAAAACTCAACCAATAAATTATGGTTTAATTTTTAAGAATCTAAAAGAAAAGGCACAGAATTTAATAAGAAATTATGAGGAAGGGCGAATTGTTGTAATACAAGGTTTATTTGAGCGAATCGAGGATTGAATGGTTGTTGGTAAGAAGACTAAACTATAAAAATTAAATGGGGAAACTAAAATTTAATTAGATAATTAAGAAAGCTGGATATATACAAACATCTCCTATTTTTGGTGAAAATTAGATTCCCAACGGGGTATACATTTGTATCCAAAGAAAAGTTAGTTTCTTTTGGCGAAATTTCTAAGGGAGATACAATTCAGTTTTTGATTCAACTTGCGAAAAAACTCCAATTAACAGGGTAGTGAACACTGAATGTGCCGCCGTCATAAATGGAGTATGATATGGCATTACTAATGGATAAGAAAGCAGAAATTACTAAATTAATTAAAGTAGAAATGATAATAACCGATTTATTCATAACATTAAAAGTAATGAGTGGAAAGTATAAATAATCTATTAAAGAGTAATTTTTTCACGACTCTTTCTCCTGTGCTTAGTAATCATATTAATGATAACACCAATAAATGTCCAAACAGTGAAGATAATAATACTGTTAAATTCAAGAAAAGGAATAAGTATTAAAGGAAGAATAATGCAGAGAATGGGGCCCAGAGGGTGAAAAGGAAGTTTAAATGATTTCTTATCCTCAAACTTCCTTAACTTAAGAACAGCCAATCCAACAAATGACAAAATAATCATGTAAGATAAGTTAGTAATAGAAGCAATGAATCCAACCTGATTAGAGAGCACGAGAGATAAAGATACAATGAAAGTAATAATAATAGCTATATGCGGTGAATCAAACTTAGAATTAATACTGCTTAATGAAGCAGGCAGGAACTTATCCCTTGACAAATTTTTATAAATATATGTATTGACATTGGGAATCATATTGTAACTCTCAATAACAAAGAAAAACCTGAAACATTTACAGATATTATAAAAATCCTAACTAAACTTGAAATCATAAGCGATGAATTAGGATCTCAACTTACGAAAATGGTAAGATTCCGTAATTTATTAGGACATTTTTATTTAGAAATTGATAATGAGATTATCTACAATATCTTACAGAATAATTTAAAAGATTTCATTTCTTTTAAAGAAGTTAAGGAATTTATTGAAGGGAAAAGAGATGAGCCATGGGAATCATCAAATGAAGATTTTGGAGCTTATTGGATGATGACACTTAAACCTGCGTTAATGAAAGAAATAAAATATGGATTTGATGCTTTAATTGATTTTAAGTTTATTAAAAAACAGGTTTATAATAATATATTTGAAAATATCGGAAATAATTTCAATTATGAAAATATTTCCGATATTTTTAAGAAAGGTCAAACCGTTGAGAAAATAGCTGAAATTCCTGTTAATAAACATACAAAAGCACAACGTAGTCCAGAAGTAAGAGCCAAGAAAAGTGCAGGTATGAAAGCTTATTGGGAACGAATGAATCATAAAAGAGGTTAATCATGGATTGGAATAAAATAAAATACATTGATTGTTTAGATGAAGACGAAGGATTGCCAAGCTTGCCAGATAAATCAGTTGATTTGGCTTTTACAGATCCACCTTGGGGATTAGGATATGATTATAAAACACACATACCACGTGATATTAAAAAAAACACAGCTAAAAGACATAGAAAACATAGAATTAATTATAAAGATGAATGGAATCCTGAATGGAATTTAAAATGGTTTCATGAGCTTGAGAGAATATGTAATAATATTATTCTCGTATTAGGACGATTAGTTTATATGTGGTGGATAAGAAATACAGAACCTGTTGATATGTATATTCGGTATTATAAAAATGGTCGTACACCATCCAAAATAAGTATTAGTAGACATTGGCGACCACTTTTAGTCTATGGTAAATTACATAGAAATAAACCAGTAAGTGACGTTATGGAAGGACATATTAGATCAGGTTTTCTTGCAGACAAAAGACTTATTCATCCTTCTATGAAAGATGTGCCTCCAGCTTATAAATTATTAAAAGCACTTAAACCCAAAAGCCTAATTGATCCTTTTGTAGGTTCAGGAACATTTATTTATGCTGCTCATATGTTAAATATCCCTTGGATTGGCTATGAAATAGAACCCAAGTATAAACATGATGTTGATTTAAGATTTCAATTAAACCATGATTCACCTCGAAGTATATCACACTGGTTTGGAGAAAGAAAATAATGTATAAATTTAAAAAAGGTGTAGAAAGGTAAAAACTACACCAAAAGGAAGTTGTTTTATGCAAGGAAAACACTTCAAAATGAAAGTACTAATTAATATATATTTATCATCATTTAAATATATTACTACATATTTTTATATTAAAATTAGGATTTATCGAAAATATTAATAAATGAAAATTAACGTTTAATATTTATGCAAGGAAAAATAAATTGGAGTACTGAAAAATGGTAATTAAAACAAAATCTGATATTTTTAAAATACTTAAAGAAATTGATCCTTTAACTCTTAATAATTATACTGATGATTTATGGAGATTATCTAAAGAAGAAGGAATAGAACTTACTTATATTTATGTAAAGAAATTAATTAACATTATACCTACTGATAAAAAATCAAAAGATAGATGGCATAAATTAAATGAAAAAATTAGAAATATTTTTTTGAGCCATACAAGAATCCATATACTAAGAACCAATCCAGGAACTGGAAAAACAGTAACAACTATAATGTGGGCGAAATTCTTAACAATATTAAGTCCTAAAATTGAAGGATTTGTTGTATTATCTACTGAATATAAACATGGTACTGATGAAATTGAAAGAATTATTATAAAACACGGTAATCAAGTGAATTATGTTAAGTTTGAAGGA
>LAZR01001421.1_pt1 | contig 15192 bp, 18 predicted proteins | sample 329461 | NCBI WGS metagenome assembly LAZR01 (sample SAMN03002196, study PRJNA259156) | marine sediment metagenome | biome: sea floor; feature: Hydrothermal impacted sediments; material: marine sediment; isolation source: Loki non-amplified sample from Loki's castle hydrothermal vent sediment ...
AAGTGGTTGTAGGTGTGTATCATGGTTTTAGTATGCCAATTTATGTGGCAGGCCAAAACGAGGAATTGTTTTTCAACCTTAATGTCCCTGGCAGATGGGATGAGGCAAGCGACATTCTTGTTCATCTTTTAGTGGCTTTGAGCGGGGCCGAAGATATTGGTGATTATTTAGAAATAAGAGAACAAATAATAGCTGAAGCATTAAATGAACATTTTGAGGAATTAAAATGAAAATAAAAATTGATGATAAACAGAAAAGGAAAACAACAAAGAAGATTTTAATTAAATTTTGTGGTGTATTGATAATTTGGGTTGGTTATGCACTGATTCCATTGTTTCATTTAAGCTTATTTTGATATTTTGGAAGTCATCAAGAATTACATGGTTTTTAGAGATTGAAGGAAAGATCATCCCCAAATTTATTGTGATGGAAAGGTAAATTCAGCATCTGATTTCAATAGAAAAAAACTGTAGAACTTATAAAATTTACAATGTGTCTTTATATACCTTAGATCATTCATTTAGATATTTTGGTTTTCTCCCGTCACCACCCGTAGTTAGAGCTATAATAAAATCTTCTTAAATAGAACCTTAAAAAATATCGTTAATTAAAAGAAAATTTTATTTTCTCATCCTCTCATGGCTTTGGCTCGAAAACTATAACATCGTGAATTGGCCGGAGAAACCTATTTCTGGTCCATTTATCAAATACACCGATTTCCTTAACTTTTTCTTATAAAACTCATACCATTTCGTATGATTTCTCCACACATCTAATACAGTCCAATTTTCCAGCTCATACCATACCTCAAAATCGTAATCTGCTGTCCCATTGACAATCACATAAGCACCAAGGTATTTAGCTCCATCAGGAAGTGCTTCTTTCAATTTCTGTATGTTACCTTCCTTATTAAACCAGTCTTGCCATAGGTTGGCTTTAAATTCTTTAAAACGACCATAATTTACCATAATCATTTTTAAAACCTCATTGTTAATACAATTTTTTGAACATTTTTGTTTAAATTTTTAATAGTTTTTCTTTTCATTCATTTTATATAAATTTTTTTGTATTGTTAAAATTGCTCGTATACAAGACAAAAATGAAGAAAAAAAAGAAAATGACAAACTAAAAATTGGTTTGTAAATTTTATTTCAAAGAATAAATGAATGGATAGATGATCTTGTTTTCGTATAAGATAAACTCTGAAGTCACTGAAATCAATGGGGTACATCGAATTCAAATGGATTTTCCCTCACCAATCGGGTTAAAATTTGTGTGTATGTATCTTTTTAATATTGATAATACCCTTACTTCGTTTTTAGAGATTGAAGGATAGAACATCTCCAAATTTTTCTTATTTATTCTGGAAAGGTAAATTCAGAGTCTGATTTCAATGAAAATTTAATAAAAACTACATAATAATGGTCTAGTTTTTACTAATAGAAGAAAATATAAGACTGATTGTATATGTTTAATTTGAAGAGAAGGAAATGAACAATCGTGAAAATATACTTAGAAACTTCGGTTATTAATTTTCTATTTCCAGAAGATTCTCCAGAGAAAATGAAAATAACTCACGAATCTTTCAACATCATTGAAGAATACGAAGTTTTCATTTCAGATATTGTATTATTGGAAATCGAACAAGCTCCCGAAGGGAAAAAGGCATCATTATCAGATGTTATTACAAAACACAATATGAAGGCATTAGAAAGTACTGCAGAGGCGGAGAAATTAGCAGATAATTATATAACAGAGGAGGTTATCCCAGAAAAGTATTATAATGATGCACTCCATATTGCAATTGCGACTAAGTACAAGATGGACGCGATTATAAGTTGGAATTTAACTCACATAGTTAAGTTTAAGACCAAATTCAATGTTAAAGGTATAAATGAAAGATTAAATGAAAAGGATGTGATCATTTGTACTCCCGAGGAGATGGTGTACTAAAAGAAGATAAATTTCTTGAAGAGATTCATAAAATAAGAGAAAAAATTTATAAAATGGACGAAAAGGAAAAAGAGGAATTACTTAAGAAAGTTAAAGAGAAATACAAGGATCCTTTTTAGCTAGAATCGATATAGCTACTACTGAAGGTATCTAATCACGAAGGTGGGCTCAAAAATAGTTAATCGAAGGCAATCAAGAGTGCTAAGCATGTTTATGTATATTATTGGTTGGTAAAATTTCACCCTTAGAAAAACCTTCCCTTTGAGAGAATAAAGAGTAGAATTCTATTCTTTTCGACAAAAATACATTCCTATTCTTGTTTAAATAACACATATCCCACCCAAATTAATCCTCCCGCATAGGCAATTATTCCCACAGTCCGTACTGCGTAGGGGAAAAAACCTGGAATAAACGAAACAACTCCAATTACAAGAAGTAGAATAGCCCATTTAGGAAAGGATTTGGCCTTATAAGTTGAATATCCAAAGATAAGAAATCCTATAGCATAAATACTTCCTGCCAATATTAACATCATGAAAAAGACGGGGTTACCATAAATAGGTCCATTAGATAAATCAATTAGATTAGGGATATTTGGTTGTTTTGCAAGAACCGGCCAAATAAAGGTTTCATAAAATATACCGGCATTATATAATACTTGTCCTACAAAAGTTATCAAGAAACTAATCATTCCCAACTCTGTTAAATCACCAAATTGTTTGAAGAATATCCCTAAAATACCAATTAATGCTAAAATAAATCCAATAACTCCTAAACCATTTACAAGAAACCATTCAGGATCAGTAACCAAAGAAGCATAATTTGTGGCAACTTCATTTATAGGTAACAAAATGGCATATAAAAACCAAAATAATAGCAAAAATACAGCAGAAATTATATTTGCTAATCCAGTAATACGAAAGAAGTTTCTTTCCATAATGAAGAAAATAGAAAGGTCACCCATATAAAAAGTTTATCTAAACATTTGAAAAGATGGATATTCTTCAATCATTCTTTTCTTCTTTACTCATTTTCTTTTACCTTTTTATTTAATTAATTTTTGGTATTACGACTATTTGTTCAAGTAGGTATATATATATTTCAATCCTACTGAGAAGAAGAAGTGAAAATTGGCAAATAGAAAAATCTTCGGTAAATTTTAATATTTTTAATATAACTATTAGGTAATTACAATGAAAGTCACATTTTTAGGTACAGCAGGGAGTATTTTAACAGCAGAGAAAAGTTTTCCTTCAATTTTAATAGACGAAATCATGCTTCTGGATTGCGGGGAAGGAACAACTCAAAAATTAATTCAAATTAATTCTATTGATACTCTTAAATCAATTTGTTTGACTCATTTACATGCTGATCATTTTATGGGTCTTTTTTCTCTCCTTTGGCACTATATACTAACCCAGCGAAAGAACGATTTAACGATATATGGACCTTTAAATTCAAAAGAAACTGTAGAAAAAATTTTTGTTCTAACGAATTTTCCAGGGGGGCTTAATGCACTTCCATTCAAGATTCATTTTAGAGAACTGATAAATAGTAGTGATATACAAGAAATCCATGGTGAGTATAAAATTAAATATGTAGGGATGGATCATCCAATACCCGCATTTGCTTATCGTATAGAAAATAATGGAAAATCAATCTGTTATTCAGGAGATACTAAATTTACTCAAAAACTAATTAAATTGGCAGAGAAAAGCAATATTTTTATATGTGAGTCTACTTTTCCAGATAAATACGCTAAATTTGCTGAAGACTATGGTCATTGCACACCCTCTGATGCTGCAAAAATGGCGAGAAACGCTGACTGTAAAAAATTAGTCATGGTCCACATCTCTCCATTTTTCAAAGAAGAGATTCCCATCAATGATATGCAAAAAATATTCAATAAAGAAATATTGGTAGCTCATGATTTTATGACATTAGAAATTCTTCCTTAATAATTAAGGATCAATATAATCTTTTAAGAATATTATCAAAATGACTGTCAAAAGAAAGGATTTTATCTGCGTTATACTTTCGATATAAAGATATTAAGGAAGCATCAATAAAACTCAATAATCTCTTAGGGATTGTATATTTTTTTAGGTCATTAAATACTGTTTTATACTCATCTTGCATTAAATATTCAATCTGAAAAAAATTATCATCTCCCCAAAATAGCTTATAAATCTTATCTAAATAAAAAAGATTACCATTAAATCTCGCAACTACTAGAGTTATGGTTTCTTCTAAAACTAAATTATTTGTAAGTAAGGGATGGACTTCACTTTCTTTTAATTCCATAAAAATCTCATAAGCTCTTAGAAAATTTTTATCTCTTTTAAAAGTAATTGCGAATAGAAAATTAGAATCAAGAATAATAGCTATGATGAAACACTCTCTTAATTATTGTCTTTTTAATCCGTATAACAATTCATCATCGGATTTATCTTGATGTGCTAAGGGAGCATCAATAGCACTATTCTTTAATCGATTTATTAATTCCTCTGTAATTGGAGGATGGTTAATATTTTCTTTTATAAAATCCTCAAGTCGATTATATGTAAATTCAATACTTTTATCTAATATGTCTTGTTGAGACATTTTCCTTCCGATTTTTAATGTAATTTCAGCTTGTAATTTTTCTAAAAGACTTTTGTTATTCATTTTTACATTTGCCATAATTAAAAATAGAAAATTCTACTTTTTATATTTTTCTACTATTATAATTTTAAACCTTTTTTTTAATATTTGGGGGTTTAATAATATGTTCTAAGTAATTGATCTATCCAACAGTCATACCAAGTAATAGAAAAGAACACACGTGGAATAACATCCTTGAAACCTTCAGTTTGCAATTCTTCTTGAATTCTTTGTGTATCTTTAGAAGTTTTCGTCAAGGTACAAAATAAAATTATAGCTTTCTAATAATGAATAAGTCAATTTTATCCAAAAGTCTATCAAAAAATTTGATAATATCATTAGAATGTATAAGATTTAATTGTGTTATTATTTATATTTTGAAATGGGCAGAATTCTAAATCTTGAGTTTAAAGGATAGAGAAAATTAGGTTACAAATACCAAACTAAAAATTGCTATATACATTTCATTTCAATTAATATAAATGTGGAATAAACACTAAGTCAGTGAATAAGATAAACTCTATAGTAAGTGAAATCGAAGGGGTATATAGGTTTCAGATTGATTTTCCTTCTTCATATGGGCTAAAATTTGTGTGTATGTATCTTTTCAAAATCGATAATGCTTATATCCTTATCGATGCCGGTTTTAATTTCCCTTTTTGGAAGAAGGCCTTCTTTTCTGAGCTTCAAAAATTAAGTTTATCTATAAGAGACATTGATTACTTAATGATCACTCATGAACATCCCGATCACTGCGGATTGATGGAGGAAATTAAACAAGAAAACCCAAATATTCAAATATTAATGCACGAAATCACTCACGATTTAATGAAATGGATGACAGATCCTAAAAATGAAGAAGATATTCAAAATTCTCAAGACGAATTAATATCCCGTGCATTAAGCTACGGGATAACCGAAGAAGTGTCAAAAACAATGTTTGGATTTTCATCCAATATGTATAAAATGATACCTTATACTCAACCTGACAGGATTTTAAAAGATAATGATGAAATTATATTTGATTCAACTAGAATAAAAGCAATACATACACCTGGGCATTCTTTAGGTCATTGCTGTTTGTTTAACGAGAGTACGCGACATTTATTTGCGGGAGATCATATCTTATCTAGAATAACTCCGAATATTGGTACTTCCATTATCAATCCTTCAATTGAAAGAAGATATGATTTTACAAATATATTAGATCACTATTTGAAATCCTTAGATAAAATTGATAAATTAGATCCTAAAATAGTTTTTCCAGCACATCAAGATGTAATTTATAATCCTCATCAAAGAATTTTAGAAATGAAAAAACATCATGAAACTAGGTTAGCAGAAGTTTCTAAGATGATTGAAAATAAACCTTTAACACCTTACCAAATTTCACTGATTCATTTTGGTGAAGATCTTGATGGATTGAATAATCTTTTAGCTCTCAGCGAAATTCTCAGTCATCTAATTTATCTAGAGAATCAAGGAAAAATTAAGAGGATCGAAAAAAATAATTTAGTGTATTTTGTAAAAGAAGTTTAATATCACCGTTTTTAATGAATGATGTTAATCAAATGCTCTTAAGATAGTATCAAACCTTTCTTTCACACCTTGTTTAACGATTGGTTGTTTATGTGTGAAAATATGAAGTTTTTCCTCCTCAATAGCTTTAAACACAATTTCAGCGACCTGATCAGGCATAAGCCCTGGAGAGGCTTTCAGAAACTCCTGCATTTGCTCTATCCTACTTTCTTCACCCTCTGGTTGCAGGAAGTTTTCTCTTTTTCCATCTGGTATACGATTGAGTGCTGAGAGAAATATATTCGTGAGGACCAATGCAGGGCAGAGGACTGAAACTTTTATTTTAGGCGCGTTTTCTGCCAATTCTCGTGCTAACCTCTCCGTTAGAAATACAAGAGCATGTTTTGCTACTCCGTAAGTCGCTCCACCAACCCCATTTGACATTATTCCCTCAATTGATGATGTATTGACTATATAACAGTCCGTATCTTGCTTAATCATTATTGGAATAAATGTGTGAATTCCGTATATCACACCCCATAAATTTACTCCCAAAACAAACTCCCAATCTTCTAAGCTATATTCCCAAGTGAGGTTTGGAATAGCAACACCCGCATTATTGAACAATAAATGCACTTCTCCAAAAACCTCTATTGTTTTCTTTGCTAATATGTCGATATCATTCGCTTTTGAAACATCAGTTAATACTGATAAAACGGTGACTCCATCCCTTTTTAATTTCCTTTCAGTTTTTCTTAAACGCTTTTGATCAATATCAGCTATAACTACCTTCATTCCTTCTTTACCACATTTATAAGCAATCCCTTGTCCAATTCCGCTTGCTGCACCTGTAACTACAGCAACTTTATCCTTAAAACCTTTCATAATATGTAATTCAATTAGAGAACATAAAAACCTTATTCTTGTTGATTAGAATTATGTTATAAAATAAAAATGAAAAATTCTTATTATCCAGCTACTTATCATTTTTAACTTTACAAAGCGTATACTTACCTTTTCATAAAAACATATAACTATAAATAGTAATAGAAATAAAGAAAATACTAATAAGTAGTTCCCCACAAAATAAAATCTATAAGGAAAAGTTAAAAAATGAAAGCAGCTGTTTTTTATGGTCCACGAGATATTAAAGTAGAAGAAGTCGAAAAACCTAAGATTAAAGATAATGAAATTCTTATAAAAGTAAAAGCCTGTGGGATTTGTGGCTCAGATTTACATATGTATAAATTAAACCTTTTTACTCCAATACTTTGTCGTCCCTTAAAAAAGGGGGGTATTCCGGGTCATGAATATAGTGGTGAAATTGTGGAAGTTGGAAGTAAAGTCGAAGGTTTTAAGGAAGGGGATCGAGTTGTCGCACTTACCAATGGCGGTATGGCAGAATTTATACCTGTTACCATTATAGAAGGTCTTAATGTTATAAAAATACCTCCTGGTGTAACCTACGAGGAAACAGCAACGCTTGAACCCTTAGCCAATTCTTATCATGCGATGATGAAGTGTGAAATCCCTAAAGACGCTAATATTGTTATTTTTGGAGCAGGAGCAATAGGATTAGGAATAATCCAATGCTTGAAGGCACTTGAAGTGCCCGTAAATAAGATTATTGCGATAGATTTATCAAATCACCGTTTAAGTATAGCTAAAAAATTTGGTGCAGATGCGGTTATTAATGCTAAAGAAACTGATCCTCAAACAAAAGTTATGGAACTTGTGGGAAGTGACCCACTTTCACGGATGCCTATAATGCAGACACCAAAAGTTGATATTGTATATGACTGTGTAGGTTACATGAAACAACATAAAGGGCCTTTAGTCCTCCAACAAGCTATAAGTATGGTTCGTGAATTAACGGGTACTATCGTGATTCATGGGATATTTGAGGATACTATATCTTTAGACATGCTCTTTGTGATCGGGAAAGAAGTAAGCATTAAAGGATCGTTCGCATTTACTCGGGAAGAACTTGAAAAAAGCATGGAATTAATTAAGAATAAAAAAGTTGATCGGTCTCAAGTAATTTCTCATGAATTTTCATTGGATGATGCTAAAGAAGCTTTTGAAACCCAATGTAATACGGATGAGTCAGTTAAGGTTTTAATAAAACCTTAAATTTCTTTAGGTTTAAAAACCACAGAGGGTCGGATATTGTCCGAACTCTTAAAACCCTCTGCTTCATTGTAGGTTTGATATTTTTTTGTAATTTTGTCTATATCCCCAACATCTAAAGCATACACAGGGCAAGCTTCAACGCATATAGTTTGCTTTCTATTTTCTACACGGTCAACACATAAGTTACATTTTTCCATTTTGGCATTTTCTTCAGCCCCAAATTGAGGAGCATCCCATGGACAAACCTTCAAACATTTTGAACCACATTCAGTTTTCCCTAGACATAATTCTTGGTCCACCACGACTATACCATCAGATTCTCTTTTTGTTATAGCGTCAACAGGACACGCTTTTAAACAAGCTGGTTCCATACAGTGGAAGCACGCAGAGGGTAGAAACGCAAGATATAGGTCGGGAAATCTACCCTTTTCTATTTCTTTAATCCTCATCCAGTTTGCAGGTCCTGCTTTTGTATCATGCCAATCCTTGCAAGCAACAACACAAGTATAACATCCAATACATCTTGTTTGGTCAATATAAAAGCCGTATTGAGTCATTTGATTTAATCTCCCCCTTTTGATTTTTCTATTTGAACTAAGGAGCAATTGGTAACTAAACCTCCTGCTGGTGATGTTTTATCTAGTGTCAAGACATTTGCACACCCTCCTCTGTCAATTCCATTTTCATCTGGATTAAACCATGCGCCTTGAGGAAGATCCACTACTCCAGGCATTATTCGTTCACTCACTCTTACAGGGATGATCATTTCACCTCGATCGTTGAATACTCGTACTTTGTCCCCTGTTTTAATTCCTCTAGATTTTGCGTCAGTAGCACTGATGAAAATTTCCTGAGTAACTAATTCCCGCAACCAAGGTATATTATCAAACTGAGAATGAGATCTTCTTATAGAATGGGAAGTAAGGAGTTGGAGAGGGTACTTTTCAGCAAGGGGATCACTTAGAGACTCCCATGCAGCAATATACGTTGGAATAGGGGGAATCTTTGGATTATTCAATTCTGCTAATCTCTGAGAATATATTTCTATTTTTTGTGATGGGGTAAAGAACGGAGCATTTTCTTCAATCTGCTTTTTGAATGCAAGATATGGTTCAGGAACTTTAATTTTAAGTATTCCTTGGTTTTTAAAAGATTCATAGTCTGGGAACTCACTTAATACAGGCTTAATAGTATTATAACTAGCTTTATTTAATTCATCCTCTGTTTTATCATTGAAGTTAGTGATACCCATTTTTTTAGCTAATAATTCAGCAATTTCTAGGTGAGTTTTAGCTTCCCCAATAGGTTCAATCATTTTTGGAGCAAATGCCCAGTAAGGTCCTCCATTAACGGTACTCATGATGGCACTTCTCTCGAATAAACTAGCTACAGGTAGCACAATATCTGAATATTGAGCTGAGGGAGTGAGAAAATGATCTAAGGTTACAATAAAATCCACTGATTTGAATGCCTTAACAGTTTTGTTTGTATTGCAGTCTTGATTGAGATAATTACCACAAGGTATGAATATTGCCTTGTAATCAGCAGGATATCCTCCAGCTTTTCCTTTTAGAATGGCATCAGCAACTTGATGAGAGTTTATTCCAACTTTACCTTCTGCCATAAGTTTTGCGTCGGGTATCAAATGAGATTGATAAGGACCTTTTGCCATAACTGGACTCTTTCCTATAGACATAGGAAATGGAGCGCTTAGCCCAAATAAAAAAGGAGCATTTTGGTATTTCCCACCTGGGTATGTTCTAGAAGAAGCTGCCCCACCCTTTCGGCCTATATTTCCTGTCATTGCTGAAAGAGTAATCGTAGCCCTTGTATATTGTTCACCATAAGCACTTCGACTTGGTGAAATTCCACTTATTAAAGCTGCGGGTTTAGTTGCTGCATATTCCCTCGCAAGTTCTTCAATATCACTAACTTTAACTGACGTAATTTTTTCTGCCCATTCTGGATTCTTAGGTATTCCATCTTCTTTACCCATAACGTATCCTTTAAATTTATCAAATCCATAAGTATATTTTTCAATAAATTCATGGTCATACAAATCTTCTTTAATCATTACATACGCCATTGCGAGTAACATTGCCGTATCCGTTGTAGGTTTTATAGGAATCCATTTATCAGCTAAGATAGCTGCTGTTCTTGTATATTTTGGGTCTATACAAACGATTTTAACTCCCGCTTCCTTTGCTTGTTTCATGTAATACATTGCTTTAGTTTCATGCCGAGTTACGGCTGGATTGCATCCCCACAAGATAATCATCTTGGAATTAAGAAGTCCTACGGGACTGTTTCGCTCCATAGGTATTCCAAAAGTAGCTATTTCAGCAAACATAGCCTGCTCAAAGGAAAAGAATGCCCAAGTTCCAGTGAATCCTCCTGCTAAATTAAAAAGTCTCCAGAATAGAGGAGCATGATGAATATTATTATCATCACCAATAGCATGAAGAACTATAGTTGATGCAGGTCCATATTTCTCTCTTACTTTGAGTAATTCACTAGACACTATATCTAATGCCTCATCCCAGGAAATTTTTTCAAATTTCCCTGATCCCCTCTCTCCAACTCTTTTTAGTGGGTATTTAAGACGATCAGGTGCATAAATTCTCTGTCTCCAAGCCCTTCCTCGAACACAAGCACGATATTGAGGCTCTTCTTCATTATCTGTTTCAATCCTAATAATCTTGCCATCTCTTACATGGGCTTTAAGTATACATCCTCCTCCACAATCATTACTACAAGCCGTAGAAATTATTTTTTCCTCATTTATCATAATTTTTTTTTGGGATCCCTTAATTGAAATATAAAATAATTAGAATAAGTTGATATAAATTAAGTATCAAGTTCTTTAAGAATTTCGTCAAATCGTTCTTTAACCATCTTTTTCATAAGTTGATCTTTATGAGTAAAAATGTAGAATTTTTCTTCTTTAATACCTTGAAATATGATATCAGCAGCCTCATTTGGTGGCATTAAGTATGTTTCTTTAAATCCTTCTTCAATTGAAGAGAAAAATTGTAACAAATAATCTTCTCCTCTATTAGATTCAATTACATCTTCTGGTGGATTCAAAAATTTATCTGGACGATGAGTATCACCTAATAAAATTCTTGTATTTACAAATCCTGGACATACTACTGAAACATTAATTTTTTCTCCACTCAATTTTAAATCAGTTCGTAAAGTTTCACTTAAAGAAACAACCCCATGCTTGGAAACGCCATAGACCGCACCTCCTGGACCAGAACCAGAAACTAATCCTTCAATCGATGAGATATTAACAATATGGCATTCATCACCTTGTTTTAACATAATAGGAGTAAAAATTCTAACACCATTAATTACTCCCCATAAATTCACACCCAATTGGTATTCCCAATCTTTTAATGTATAATCCCAAGTGTATTTTGAATTACCAATTCCAGCATTATTAACTAACAAATTTACCACTCCGTAAGTTTCAAGCGTCTTCTTTGCCAATGCTTCAATATCACTCACTTTTGAAACATCTGTTAAAACGGTAATAAAAGTAGCTCCACTCCTTTTCAATTTTCTCTGGGCTTTCTTTAAAAATTTCTCATCAATATCTGCCAACACTACTTTCATACCTTCTTTTGTGCACCGTTCTGCTAAGGCAAAACCGATGCCACTTCCGGCTCCTGTGATGATTGCTACTTTATCTTTAAATTCTTTCATAATTTTCCCTTATAGTTTCATATCATTCAAATTGAAACTTCTTATGACAGTTATTATCAATAATCTTGAATATTAATTCCAAGTTTATTAAAATGTTCTCTAAAGGCTTTCCCTCTGTTTGTTATAGCTTCCACTAAAAAATTCTCATATTGTTTGGGTTCTTTTCCCTTCATAGCTAAAAGGTCGTAATAATACGGAGTATCAAAAACATATAATTGATTCTTCTCAATTCCTTCAAGATACTTTTCAACGGCATCGTCAGGTGATATCGCACCCTTCGCAATTTCATCCATCAGTGATCCGTACACTTCGTCTAATTTTGCCCTACCGAAATCTTTTAATAGTTTTGGTGGATACTCAATTTTGTCTAGATCAATAACAAGTATGTTTGTTTTTATCCATGAGGGTACAATAACAGATACATTTATGCCAAGATTTTTAAGACGTGCAAAAAAAGTTTCTGAAAGACCCACTACCCCAAATTTCGATGCTATATATGGAAGTGGTTCTGCTGCTCCTAAAATTCCCGCTCCTGAAGCAATATTTGCGATATGCCCAGAACGTCGTTTAACCATTCGAGGTAAAAAGGCTTTCATCGAATGTATTATACTCCATAAATTTGTATCAATCACCTTCCTCCAAACTTCTAAATCTATATGGAGTATATCTCCACCCATTGCTATTCCGGCATTATTTAGTAGAAAGTCAACTTCTCCTAATTTTTCGATAAATTCATTAGAAGCATTTTCAAAGTCTTCATATTTAGATACATCACACTTACAAGTAAAAACCTTAACACCCTCTTTTTCGACTTCTTCTTTGACTTTTTCTAACCCTTGCATATTAATATCGGTGAGAAAAAGATTCATTCCCCGTTTTGCTAAAGCGAGAGCAAAGGACTGTCCGATTCCGCTGGCAGCTCCAGTTAAAAAACCATTTTTATCCTTAAAATCCTTCATTCTTCTTCCTTTATTGATAATAATTTAAGAAAAATGAAGTTTACAATAAAAAGTTTTGAAAAGGCTTAATCTATATTTTTTAATTTTTCTCTCTTTAAAAAAATATTAAAAAAAAATTATTTAGGGAAGAACTAATTCCTTTTCACCCATGTAATAAAATATTGCCGTCAATAATCCACCAATGACTCCCCCGTAAAATCCTGCCTCAAACCACCACCACCATTCCTCGTCTGTCGCCACTACTGCAAATATTATTCCATTAATAATTGTTAGGATAAAAGCACCTGCTGAAGCATACAATCCGTATTTTACATATTTCCTATCTGGTATTTTTTCTGGGAATTTTAGAACTAAAATGGAAATAATCATACAATAGATAAGTAAAAAACCGGCTAACAGTATTAGTATACTATACACTCCAGAGAATGCCCCTATTCCGCCATATAAAAGGACACCCAAATAATAATTAGAACCGTCGAAACCAGCAAGTCTAGTCGCAAGGACTAAGATACCTCCCAAAGCACTTGTAATTAAAGCTCCTACAAAAAACATTTCAGATCGATTTTCTGACATTTTAATCAATTTTAATTTTAGTTTTGATTCTAAATTTGTATTTAATAATATTGTAGGGTTATTAAATTATTTAAAGATTAATTTTATTTGTTTAAAGAGAATAAAGCTAAAAATTGTATACTTCTCAACTCTAATAAAAGCATCAATCGTAGCTTCAATGTTTAAATCCTTACATTTTACATGCAAATTCGGCGTCTTTGTTAATTATTTGTACTGTAGATTCAATTATTTTATATTTTACTGCTAAGAAATCATTAATCCTCGAAACTAATTTTTCATGATTACTTTCAACCTTCTCACTATTTATTTTAATATGTGTAGAATATACGAGCATCTCGGGTATTATTGTAAAAAGATGGGTGTCCCCTATCGCAACTATTTCAGGGAAGTTAGTCTTTAAATCATCATTGATTAAATCTATATTCATACCTTTCGGGGTCATTTCTAATAGAATCCTTGTAGAATCCTTTAAAATTCCGTAGGACCAATAAAGAATTACGATAGAAATACCAAAACTTACAAGTGGATCCAGAAACGTCCAACCAGAATATATAATTGTTATTGAAACGATCACAATACCAACTGATGATGCCGCATCAGCAATCATATGGTAAAAAACACTTCTCACATTCAGGTTATTATTTTGACTCCCATGGAGAATTAAAATACTAGAAATATTAACGATCAATCCAATTATCGCGATTAGTAACATATAAAACCCATTTATCTCTAGCGGGTTTAACAATCTTATAATTGCTTCAAAAACTATAAAGACAACAATAGGGATTAAGAATAAGCCGTTAATAAAAGCAGCAAGAACCTCCGCACGGTATAACCCAAAAGTTTTATGATGGCAAGAAGGTTTTCGAGCAATAAAAATAGCTAATAAACTTATACTTATAGCAAAAGCATGCGTAAACATATGACCAGCATCGGTAATCAATGCAATGCTATTGGTGACAAATCCACCAATTATTTCAAGAATCATTACCACTGTCGTAATGCTTAAAGATAACAACAATTTTCTCTTTTGTATTGAGCGAAATTGGAATAGATGGTCAGTGTAAGCGTTCTTTCCGCTTTTGTTACTCATGATTGTCTCAATTTATGAATTTTTTTCTAAATTTTTTTTGGTAACACAATAAACAGGTCCTTTTCTCATTACAACTAAGCAAGAGCTACAACTTGTGCATTTAGCTGGTGATAAATCACCATTTTTCCAACGGTTGGGTAAATCTGGTTCATATATTAAAGGACGACACATAGAAATGAAGTCTGCCTGATTATCATTGAGGATTTTATCCGCGGATAGAGGATCTTTAATTCCTCCTACTAAAATTAACTTTGAGTCATTTATCAATGGTTTTAGGATTTTGGCAGTTGGTAGAAAATAATTTTCATCCTCAGGTGATTTAATGATTTTGGAAGGATAAGGGTTTTTGGTCATCAATTGGCTCTCATATAATCCTCCAGAAGGCTCTATTGCGTCAAAACCAGTCTTAGCAAGAATCTCTGCGATCTTTGAACTTGTATCCAAAGTTAAACCTCCAGGCACTGAATCATTGGTCTGAAGTTTTATGGTTATCGGGAATTTTTTTCCAAGCTCATCTCTTATTTGATAGAATATATCTACAAGAATCTTTGCCATATTTTCGATGCTTCCACCAAATTCATCATCTCGTTGATTAGTATAAGGAGAAAT
>LAZR01001422.1_pt1 | contig 15191 bp, 11 predicted proteins | sample 329461 | NCBI WGS metagenome assembly LAZR01 (sample SAMN03002196, study PRJNA259156) | marine sediment metagenome | biome: sea floor; feature: Hydrothermal impacted sediments; material: marine sediment; isolation source: Loki non-amplified sample from Loki's castle hydrothermal vent sediment ...
GAGGTCGCCGCTTTCTTGTTCTATTGCTCTCAATTTTTTATTTTCCTCTCTGAATTTTCTTTCAATTTGCCTGGTAACAAATCTTTTGGCTTTTGAATTTGGTTTCCAATTCGTGCCTTCTCACGCATCATTATTTGTTCTTTATGTATTCTTCTTTTGTAGGGGCTTGATTTATCAAGCCCACCTATTAGAGGAAATCTATATTTTTAGGAAATTACCTGTTTTATGTAGGGAGTGCTGAATAAATTTTGGCAGGCTACCGCCCTTGGATGATTTTCGCTGAAAATTTTCAATTTCCTATACAGCTGCTTCTATTTGCGCCTGGTCTTCTACTAACTGATAATTTTACTTGGTATAGAATTTCTTCCCGATTTTTCTTTTAGAATGTTGGGTAGACCAAGTTTTATGCCAAATTTGATTCTGAATTTAGGATCTCTCTTAAAATGTTTAATTTGATAGAGTTATATCATGCAGACTTCTTATCATTTCTTTATTTGTCTTTTAATTCCCCTTTTTTCTCATTATGAGTCATGGCTTTTTTTCCATAGTTTTGAGGAGTAATGAATAGTCCAATTCCATCTCTCTAAGAAGAATTAGAGATACATAAGAGGTAATTGATAAAATTTATAAGGTGGGCTTGATAAATCAAGCCCCTACAGAAGATAGATCAATCCCCCCAGAATTGATTATATCCGTCCCCTACAGAAGATAGATCAATCCCCCCAGAATTGATTATATCCGTCCCCTGCAGAAGATAGATCAATCTCGCCCCCCCAATTGATTAAATCAAGCCCCTACAGAAGATGGGTCAAATCCCCCTAGATTTGCTTATTTACTAACCTATTATTTCTTTTATGTCTTCTATCTTGAAAGGCTTTTGAAGATAGCCAATAGCGCCTTTTTGTATTAGATCACTCAATAAGTCCTTATCCATTAATTTACCTGTTATCATTACTACTTTCGTCTCTGGAGAAATATTCTTTATTTCTTCGAGAACTTCAATACTCGGAACTCCTGGCATGACAAGATCCAAAAACACAACATTAAAACTATCTTTCTTTATGAGATCAATGGCATCCCTTCCAGTCAATGCATATTTCACTCTGTGACCGTCTAATGATAACCACTTTGTAAACATCTTGCATATCTCTTCTTCATCATCCACTATCAAAATATTCTTAGATTCTGGTTTTGCCATTTCTTTCCTCTCTTCCCTTTTTTCTTCCGCCTTTTCTCCCTTCGCTGGCAGTTTGACTATGAAGGTAGTGCCTTTTCCTATCTCACTTTCAACTTCAATCATGCCGCCGTGTCTTTTCACGATTCTATAAGAGACAGATAAACTAAGTCCTATACCCTTGAGCCAGCTATCCTTTTCCACCTCTACGTGAGTAGTATAAAATGGTTCGAATACTCTCCTTAGATTTGCCTCTTTTATCCCTTTTCCCGTATCAGTGAATCTTACTTCCACATTTTCGCCAGCCTGCTTAACACCTACTTCCAAATTCCCTCCCATGGGTAGCATCGCATCCCGGGCATTGTTAACCATATTCAAAAATACTCTCTGCATCTCTACTTTATTTATCTCTACTGCAGAAGTTTTTTCATATTTCCTATCTACTTCGATATTGTGCTCCTTGAATTGCTCCTCTGTCAGCGAGAGCACTGATTCTAACGGCTCAGTAATATCGCACAGTACTTTTTCAAATGATTCCTTTCTTGAGAACGCTAATAGATCTTTAATAAGATTTTCGATTTTATCGGAAGCTTTTAAAACTATATCTAGAGCTTCTTCCATGTCTTCTGCTTTCTTTGTTCTTTGAGCAAATTCAGCATGCCCCTTCATTATTTGAAGCAGGTTATTGAATTCATGCGCTATGCCGCTGGCCAGATTCTCGACTCCTGCCATTTTCACTGATTGAATAAGTTGGACAAGAACTTTTTCTTTATCTTCTTTCTCTCGCTTGAGCTTTACTTCGGAAATTTCCAATTCAGAAATTTCCTGGACCAGTTCTACTAATTCTTCCTCGAACTTCTTATTTGTCCTATCATGGTCTTTCATTCGGTTTACCTCTTTAAAAAGGCGTGAGTTTCAGGGTAACTACTTCCAGCTTCTCTTGAGGTTCCGGATTAGTAGTTTGAATGTAGCTATTGAATTGGGAGGGGGACAGTTTTTTAGACCGATATGTGGTTACGTCTGTATTATTCATAGTAATTATAGCTTTCCTTTTCTATAAGATTGGGGAGCCTGTTCCCAGCAAGTGAGGAATCTCCTTTTACCCTTCGTTAAAGCAAATATAACTGACCCTATTTTTCTCTATATATATAATGCAAGTCCTGCATAAAGTCAATTAATTTGGAAAATTGGGAGTAAATTAGGGTCAGACCTTTAAAAATTTTATGGTTTAGATTGTTTTTCGTTTAATAAATGGGGACAGGTTTCATTCATTATAAGAAAAATTAAAACCGTTCAGTTTATTTATATAGTCGAAAATGTGGGCTTGATAAATCAAGCCCCTACAGAAGAAAAATCCATACGCAAGAAAAGCCAAACGCATACGTAAGGAAAATTAAAACCGTTCAGTTTATTTATATAATCGAAAAGGTGGGCTTGATGAATCAAGCCCCTACAATCCAGTCCCCTTGATGGCTCTCATGATGTCTTCTATTTTGAAAGGCTTTTGGAGAAAGCCCGAAGAGCCTTTTTGTCTCAGCTCATTCACTAAATCCTTGCCTATTAATTTTCCGCTCATCATGATGACTTTCGTCTTTGGCGAAAGCTTCTTTATTTTTTCAAGCACCTCGATTGATGGAATCCCAGGCATGATGATATCCAAAAAGACAAAGTCAAATTTCTCTTTCTTAAACAAGTGAATGGCTTTCTTCCCCGTTGTTGCCGATTCCACTCTAAACCCTTTTAAAGATAACCATTTGACAAACATCTTGCACAAATCTTCCTCATCATCCACTGCCAAAATATTTAGAGGCAAACTCTCTCTGTCTTCTTTCCGCTTTTCGTCCTTAGGCAATTTTTCCTCAGCCTTTTTCCCCTTTGCTGGTAGCTTGATAGTGAAAATACTTCCTTTCCCTGCCTTGCTTATAACCTCAATCGTTCCTCCGTGTCTCTTCACAATTCCATAAGAAACAGATAAACCAAGTCCTGTGCCCTGAAGATTATCATCGTTTCCGATAGCTCCTTTGGTCGTATAGAAAGGTTCAAACAACTTGCCCAAATTTTCTTTATTTATCCCTTTGCCTGAATCAGCGAAGCTTACTTCCACATTTTCGCCGACCTGCTTAACACTTATCTCCAATTTCCCTCCCTCGGGCAGCATCGCATCCCGGGCATTCGTGACCATATTCAAAAATACTTGCTGCATCTCTGCTTTATTTACCTCTACTGTTGGAGTTTTATTATATTTCCTGACTATATTGATATTGTTCTTCTTGAAGTGCTCTTCTGTCAGTAAGAGCACTGATTCTATCGGCTCTACAATATCACACAGTACTTTTTCAGATGGCTCCTCTCTTGCGAAAGACAGCAAATCTTTAATAATCTTCGCGCCTCTATCAGTATTGTGGATAACTATGGCTGAAGCTTCTTCCATATCCTCTGATCTTTTTGTCGTCTGGGCAAATTCCATATGCCCCTTTATTATCTGAAAGAGATTATTGAATTCATGGGCGATGCCACTTGCCAGAGTCCCAATTCCTGCCATTTTCTCCGAATGAACAAGCCGAGCATGGAGCCCCTCTTTCTCCGCCTCAGCCTTCTTTCGTTCGGTTATATCGCGGATGCTTCCTTGATAGCCCACTATGCTTCCATCATGATTCCGCTGCACTGCCGCTGTTATCAAGCAGTCCATCTCCTTCCTATCTTTAGTAAGGAACTTCACTTCATAGTCTCTAACAAATCCTTTCTTCTCTATCTGCTCCTGGAAATCAGCCCGGTCAGTATGATTAACATATTTCTTCTGAATATTCATGCCCAGCATTTCTTCTCTGGTATATCCAGAAAGATCCAGCATAGATTGGTTGACGTCAACAATCTTGCCCTCTCGAGTAGTAATATAGAGAGCGTCTCTTGAATCCTCGAAAAGAGTCCTGTATCTCTCCTCGCTCTCTTTTAACTTCCTCTCCATCTTATGCCTGTAAAGAGCCATCTCGATAGTAGTGTGCAATTCATTTTCTTCAATAGGTTTATGTATATAGCCAAAGGGCTCGGTTGTTTTTGCTCGCTGCAATGCGTCGTTATCTGACAGAGCAGTGATATAGATAATCGGAATATTAAAACGGGAACGAATCTGTTTAGATGCCTCCACTCCGTCGATATCCCCTTTTAGTTTAATATCCATCAATATTAGATCAGGTTTTTTCTTTTCTATCTCTTTAATGGCCTTCCTTCCTGAAGACACCATTGAGGGGACTTCATAGCCTAAATTCGTCAAAGTTATCCGCAGGTCTTCTGCTGCAATGAGTTCATCTTCGACAATCAAGATTTGTGGTTTAGCTTTCATTTAGCAGTCCGATCCTTTAATAACTATTGAAGCTAATTATTATATTAGGGACATAGGGATTATAGCATCACCCTTTGAGAGGATTCCCACGATGATTTTTTCCATTCGTCATCTCATCGTGGAGTTAAAAAGGCATAATAATAGAGTATTATTTTTTGAGCGATATGATTACACACGCCTGGGCTGTCTAAGTGAAGAGGGTGAAAAGCTGTAGAGGAAAAAGAGTTATATTAGTTAATGAAGAGACACGAAGGTTAGAAAGGTGGTTTTTATTACTTATTATTATGCAGGCTCTTCCTTCTTTGTTTTTTCAGAGGTAGTTTAACAATAAAAGTTGTGCCTTTATTCATTTTGCTTTTAACTTCAATCGTTCCGCCATGTCTCTTCACGATTCCGTAAGAAACAGATAAACCAAGCCCTGTGCCTGGAAACTCGCTATTTTCTCCCTCAGTTCTTTTGGTCGTATAAAAGGGTTCAAATAACTTGCCCAAATTCTCCTTCTCAATCCCCTTTCCTGTATCACTAATGCTTACTTCAATATTTCCATTAAGCCGTTTGGTTTCTATTTCCAGCTTTCCACCTTTGGGTAACATTGAATCCCGGGCATTATTAACTATATTCAGAAATACTTGCTGCATCTCTCCCTTATTCATCTCTATCCTAGGAGTCTTCCCGTATTTCCTTACAATTTCAATATTTTGCTTTCTAAGGTGCTCCTCCATCAACGATAGCACTCCTTCTATCGACTCATTTATATCAACCGTTTCTCTTTCTTTTTTAGATGGTGCCTCTCTTGCGAAAGTCAATAAATTGCCGACAATCTTGGCGACTTCATCAGAAGTTTTTAGTACCACATCTAAAGCTTCTTCCACATCTTTGGTTTTCTTTGTGCTTTGAGCAAATTCTGCATGCCCCCTCATTATATGAAGCAGGTTATTGAATTCATGGGCGATCCCGCTTGCCATAGTCCCGATTCCTGCCATTTTTTCTGATTGAATTAGTTGCGCCTGAAGCCTCTCTTTCTCTTTTTCGGCTCGCTTCTGCTCGGTGATGTCCTGGGATGTTATGATAGCCCCCTTGGGAAAAGAAGCTATCGATATGTTCAGAAACTTGTCATTGTATTTTAGTTCAGGGAATGTTTTTGTCTTCGCCGATTTTATGCATTCCATCAATTCAGAGTACATATCGATCTCGTGCCTTCCCGCATAATCTTTATACATGACATCTCCGATATTAGGCACTCTATCTCCTGATTTCCTTTTGGCCATGTTGGTTTTCACCACTCTTCCTTCTTGGTCCACAGCTATAGTTTGGCCAGGATTGTGCTGGAATAATGCAAAATTAAACTCCTCTTTCTCTCGAAGCTCCTCCTCTGCTAGTTTGCGTTTGGTGATATCTTTATGCACGGACACGGAACTTAAAAGTTTTCCATCCTTATCTTGCAGCGCAGTAGCACTTAGGAGGACCACATGACTATTTCCATGTTTGGTGATGATTACCATTTCTTCATCTTTGAGTTCTCCAGTTTTTTTCCACTTTGTGAAGTTCTCCCTCATTTTCGACAGCGACTCAGGAGCATACACCATATTCATGGATTTGCCGACAAGTTCCTCTTTCTTGTAGCCTAATGCCTTTAGAGCAACATTGTTCACATCCAGTATTAAGCCTTCAGGTGAAATCATATAGCAGTATTCAGGATTATTCTTAAAAAAATTCTTGAACCGCTCCTCATTTTCCCAGAGCTTTTCCTCTGCTTCCTTTCGCTTTGTTCCCGATTTTTCCGATTCATTAGTTCGATAGTGAAATTCTGGCAATTCTTCGAGAAGTCGATCGTTTGTTCTATATTTATCTTTCAATTTATGTTTACCTTAAAAGATAAGGTAATTCATCCTCATCATTAAAAGCATTGCCATTATTGTCAATATTTGCATTCAGTATGTCGCTTCTTGTCACTTTTTGTCGTTTCTTGTCGTCTTTTACTGCCTTCATTATTGCTAATTGTTCTGAACATTAGATTCCTTAATAAATTTTTTAAGCACCTCAATAACCTTCTGAAATTCAGAAGATTTATCAAAAAAGAAATCAGCACCTGAATCCAGGCATTTTTTCTTGTATTGAGGATAGGGATAGCTGGTAAGCACTATCATTAAAGGATGCCATTTATCTTTCTTGATATTTTCGAGCACTTCAAACCCATTTCCTCCGGGCATCCGGATGTCCAGTATCGTCACGTCCGGCTTTAGTATCCGGATGGAGTTTATAGCATTTTGGGCGTTTTCAGCCTGGCCTATTATCTCTATTTCCGGAAGCTCAGAAATCATGGCCGTTAGCCGTTCGCGCAAGAGAATTGAATCATCGACAATAAGAACTTTCATGAAAGACCATCCTCTTTTTTCAAATTATTTCCCTGGTCATTGGCTGACATGTCAAGCCTAAGCCAGGAAAAATAAAAATGGTATCGGTATTTGTCTGATATTTTTGTAAGACTTTTTCTCACCGATTCGTAGGATTTTTTCCTTAGGATTTGTGGGTGTTTGTCCTACAAATTAATTAAGAAAGATGATGGAGGGAGTTTTCAGAAAACGGAAGTCTGAAGTTGAAATGGAGGGGTGTCAAAATTATGACGGCCTATATTTTTTCTTTAGTGTTTCTAAGTTTCCAAGGTTATTTATTATCTCTTTCCGATGATTTCACTCCACCAGCCCGTGTTTTAGGGCGTAATGGGTTAATTCGGCACTGCTCTTCATTTTCATTTTCTCTAGGATACGAGAGCGGTAGGTGCTGATTGTTTTTGCACTCAAGAACAGTTCCACTCCAATTTCTTTTCCGGTTTTCCCTGAAGCTATCATACGCATCACTTGATATTCGCGATCGGATAGAGTCTCATGGAGCGGTCTTCCAGCACCAGTTTCCAGATCAAAAGCCAATTTCTCAGCAAGTGAAGAAGAGATATATTTCCCACCTTTCGATGCTTTCCGGATAGCTGCTATCAATTCTTCCGGTGCGCTTTCTTTTGTCAGATATCCAGAAGCGCCCGCCCTTAAAACCCGGACCGCATACTGTTCTTCCGGATACATGCTTAATACCAAAACTGAAAGCTCAGGTTTTTCATCCTTTAATTGTTTTAAAATATCGAGCCCACTTATGCCTGGCATGGAGATGTCCAGCACAGCAATATCGAAATCGCCTTTCCGTGCTTTTTCTAATGCTTCCTGGCCATTGCTTGCTTCACCGCTTACTACCATATCGGGAATATCTTCAATAATCTCCTTCAGTCCTTTACGAACGACGGGGTGATCATCAGCGATGAGTATTTTTATCATCGGGTTTTTCCTTTTTGGGAATGGGGATAGTAGCTATTATTGTGGTTCCTTTATCTTGAACTCCCCTGATTTTGACCTTGCCTCCTAAAAATAAAGCACGTTCCCGCATTCCGATTAGGCCGAAAGATTTAGGATCAGAGACCTGCTTCTCTGTAATTCCTTTCCCGTTATCTCTCACTCGGAGCTCTAACTTGCCAGCTTTTTCTTTCAAGCTGACTTTAACTCTAGTCGCATTTGAATGCCTGACAGCATTCGTTAGAGTCTCCTGAAAGATACGGAATATTGCCGTAGAATGATCTTGTTCCATAATGATATCTTCAGAATCTATGTTCATTTCACATTTAATTCCTGTCCGATTTTGAAATTCTTCCCCTTCCCATTCAATTGCTGCTGGAAGACCTAAATAATCCAACAAGCCCGGTCTCAATGCCGCGGAAATTTTTTTTATTCTTTGGATAGTTTTATCGATGAGTTTTGACATTGATTTTGTCTTCTCATGGAATGGTCTTTGATCTTTAGGCATTCTTTTGGCTAACCAGAATAGGTCCATTTTCAAAGCGGTCAGTGTCTGCCCCAGCTCGTCATGGATCTCACGGGCTATTAGCTTCCTTTCTTCTTCTCTTGCGGATTGTAAATGCGCAGCAAGGTTACGTAACTGTTCTCGGGAACTCCTTATTTCTTCCTCCGCCTTCTTGCGCTTAGTCATATCGGCAAAGGTAAGAATGATACAATCAATCTGGTCGTTCTCTTTTTTAAGTAGCGAAGTGTTAATATTTATCCAGGAAATGTTGCCATCTGGCTTTTCAACACCCATTACCAGATCCTTTATAGGTCGCTTTTCCTTCATCGTACGCGGACCTGCCATTTCCTTTTGCGGCATCTTTGTTCCATCAGGTCGGAGAAGATTCCACTCTGGGCTATCATAAGCACCGCCTTCGATTTCAGAGCGTCTAAGCCCAGCGATACGTGTTGCTGCGGGATTAGCTTGGACGATTTGACCATCTGCATCAATTAAGACTACGCCTTCAGCCATAGTTTCGAAAAGACCCTTAAGACGATTCTCACTCTTCCTAAGCGCCTCCTCCGCCTCCTTGCGCTCGGTGATGTCTCTGGCCGTGGCATGAACAATTCCTTCTTTGGCATATGTTGCCTGCCACTCAAGTGATTTATAAGAACCATCTTTACATTTAAATCTATTGGCAAAATTTGCTACAGAACTTCCTTTTAACTGTTTTTCAACTTCTTTGTTTGTTCGTTCAACATCATCCGGATGAACGAGTTTAGCCCAGCCCAGATCAAGAACCATTTTTGTTGTATAACCCAGAACTTTTTCCCAAGAGGGATTAACTTTCAGGAATTTGCCTTCGGTAGTGCAAACAGCAACCATATCGGGAGAGAGGTTAAAGATGTCTTCTAGCTCTTCTTCCGCCTTCTTGCGCTCGGTAATTTCTTGTTGCGCCTGTTTATACAGGCGGGCGTTCTCGATGGCTATGGCAATTTGAGTACTTAGTGTCTCGATAGTATTTATGTCGATCTCATCAAAAGCCTCGAGTTTGTCACTCTGTATGTCAAGCACTCCAAGAACCTTCTTACCTCTTTTAATAGGTACCGCGAGCTCCGATTTTGTTTCTTCCACATCGCATATGTAATGAGGATCTTGACTGACATCACCGCTTACCTGAGTTTTGCCTGTCGCTGCCGCATACCCTGTCATCCCTTCCCCGATGGGTATCATGAGTTTGTCCTTTGGAAAAAAATCTACATAGGCACCTGCGATAGACTCCACAACCATGTGCCCAGCCTCCTCATCAACCATATCCAGCATTACATTATGGTAATCAAAGGCATCACGCACAGCAAACACGATTTCAGACAACACTGCCTCCAATTCCAACTCACTACTCACACGCTGACCTACTTTATAGATCAAAGCGTTCTGATCCACCCGCCTTTGTGCTTCCTTTTCAACCCTCTTGCGCTCGGTGATATTATCAAAGACAGCGACAAAATATCCTCTTTTGGGACAATAGACAGAAATAGAAAGCCATATTTTTAAAGGCTCAAAGTATATTTCAAAATTAGTTGCCTTTCCAGTCAAGGCAACTTTGCCGTATATTTTGAATAATTCAGGATGTGCTTTTTTGATACCTGGTATTGCCTTCGTAGCTCTTTTCCCTGTAACGTGTTCTTTTTTTAAACCTGTTAACGCTTCAAAAGCATCGTTAACCTCGATGTATTCAAAATCCACAGGCTTATTGTTCTTATCAACAATAATTTTGCAATAAGCAAAGCCTTCAAGCATATTATTGAACAAGAAACGGTATTTCCCCTCGCTAGCACGCAGCGCCTCCTCCGCCTCCAGCTTCTCTATAGCTCTGCGGATGGTCAGCAGCAATTGTTCCATATCATATGGCTTCTGCAAATAGCTATAGGCCCCCAGGTTGACTGCTTCGATGGCCGATGACGTCGAGGCGTACCCGGTGAGCACGATGCATTGAGTATCAGGGCAGCGCTCTCTGATCCCTTCCATCACCTTCAGGCCAGATATATCCTCCAGCCTGAGGTCGATAAGGGCTACAGCAGGCGTCTCTTTCTTGATCTTGTTCAGTGCTTCCTTTCCTGTAGAAGCGGTTAGAGGCGCATAATCCTTGTCCTTGAGGATGTCGAAAAGGGTCTTCCTGAGTATAGGATCGTCATCTACGATCAGAATTTTCCTTTTCGCTCCCATGGCACAATCACCCCCCCATCCTAACAGGCCGGCCCAGAACCCGGCCCAGCTCCCGGTGATGGATTTCAGTCAATACCTGGAGAAGTTTTTCTATCTTGAAGGGCTTGTACAGGCAAGTGTAAGCATTGATCTTCAATGCAGCCTCTATTGCTTGCTCCATCTCTGCCCTGTAACCGGTCACCAGGATAACCGGCAGGGGAGGATGCTGCTTCCTAAGCTGCTTGAGAACCTCCAGCCCGCTGATCTTGTTCAATTTCATGTCCAGCAGCACTACCTGTCCATCTGGTTTCATTTTTCCCATTACGTCATGAGGATCTGTGACTTGAATCACCTTGAAGCCTCGGGCCTTTAATATATCTCCCAGCGTCCTGCAGAACTTTTGATCATCGTCCACTATGACCATGGATCGTTCCTTTCGCAGAAAAGAGAAAAAACTGAGCAAAAGGTTGATGTCCAAGGGCTTGGTGAGGGAGGCTATGGCCCCATCTTCCAATCCCTCCTCGACCAGCTGATCAGTGAAATAAGCAGTCATCAGCACGACCGGCAGGTTAGGCTGAGTGGCCTTAATGGCCCTATGCAGCTCGACGCCATTCATCTGCGGCATCTTAAGGTCAGCAAGGACACAGTCAAAGTTTCTCTCTGCTAGCTTTTCCTGGGCTTCATAACCGGAGTTAGCTCCCTCGGCCTTGCAGCCCTTAACATTTAATATATCCACCAGGGTCTTGACCATCCGGCGGTCGTCGTCCACAACCAGGATGCGAATTTTTTTGCTCATCCCTTAACCTCCTTTGTCGGCAGGATGACAGTGAATGTGCTGCCCTTGCCTTCCTCGCTCTTCACCTCTATTTTTCCTCCATTGGCTTCCGCAAGGTTCTTAGAGACCGATAGACCAAGACCGATGCCCCGTGCCTTTGCAGTGAACAATGGTTCAAAAAGCTTCTTCATGTTCTCCTTGGGTATACCGCAGCCGGTGTCAGTTATTGAAATATAGACCTTATCCTTAACGGCTTTGGCTTTAATGGTTAGTTTACCCTCATCGGACATAGCCTGGTAGGCGTTTAAAACCAGATTATCGATCACTTGCCCCAACTGACTGCCGTCTACGAACACAGAGGGCAGTTTGGGGGCCATCTCGGTGGTCACTTTTATCTTCTCGGGTGGAGCGCGCCTGTCTAAAACCTGTGTTACCAACTCGGATACTGCTGTCACTTCTTTCGCTGATGGGTTGGTGCGCGATAAGTCTAGAAGGTCTGATATTATCTTCTCTGAATTGAGGACCTCTGAGGAGATCATCTCCAGGTATTCTCTGGTGGTCTTACTCGCATCTGGTAAGAGGGTTTTGAGGTAGTAGACAGCGTTGGAGATCACTCCCAGCGGATTGCGCAGCTCATGACCTACTCCGCCAGCCAGTTGACCGAGGATAGAGAGTTTCTCCTTGCGCACTAACTCCTCCTGGGCACCTTTCAGTTCCCTAGAGGTTTTATTCAAGTCCTCAACCATAAGGAGCATGGCCTTTTGGCTTTTATTTAGTTTCTGGACTTTTTCTTTTAATTCTTTAGTCCTGGCTGAGACTTTTTTCTCTAAATTGCGCTGTAGTCTTAGAAGCTGTCTGTTGGTTTTTTCTAGCTCTATCGTTCGTTCCTTAATTTTCTCCTCAAGCATTTCATGCGAGGCAGAAAGCTGGCCGGCCATGGAGTTAAAATTTTTGGCCATCTGGCTCAATTCATCTCTGCCCTTGACCTCAAGGGCCTGTTTTAAATTTCCTCCTGCCATTTTTGTCGCCGCCCTGCTTATTGTTGACAAGCGCCTGGTGATAGATAATGATAAAAACAATGCAGCGGAAATTCCGAGGAAACAACTTAAGATAAGCGCTGATATAGTAACGGTCCTGGCGCGGATAGCAATATCAGCAGATTCTTCATTGAAGCGCAAAGCCTTGTCGGCAGCATATTCTGGCAACTTATGCAGTTCGGTCATGATGAATTCAACATAATCAGCACCCTCAGTCCTTGTTATCTCCTGAGCTTGCGTGTACTTTCCGGTTTCCACTAGAGCAATGACCCTCTGGCGGATAGGTTTCCACTTTATAAAAATCTGGCGGGCATTTAATGCCAGCGCCTGGCCTTCATCGCCGAGGATCTGCTTTTGAACAATATCAAACTGTAGCAGCGCTTCTTTTTCGTAGTCGCTTACTAAAGCTATGTATCTGTCTCTTTCTGCTTTATCATAAGAAAGTGAGACATCTTTCATAGAGCGATGCATGGAAGTGACCATGACCTCAATTTCTTGGGAAGCGCGGGTTACCGCCAGAGGATGATTATGCGTCTTTTGAACATTATCATACAGAGAACGGATGCTTTGGATAGCAAATATTATAGTACCGGTAAAAAGTACAAGTATAATTATAAACCCGCTTAACAGCTTTTCTCTTATTCTAAAATTCATTTTTTCTTCTCACCTGCCAAGTATGCAGTTTTTTATTTTCATTCTTGAAAGTGGGGGCATTTTATCTTTTTGCTCTTTCTGCATATTCGATAATTCTCTCTCTATCTTCAGTTTTTATTTCGATGAATTCTATGCCTACTTGATATTTATTACTTCCTGGCTCCTTGCTTACATTTTCCTTCCTATTTACCCAAACAACCTTTGCTTTAGTTGGAGTTGAATATATTGTATCTTCGGTTGGATCTGATTGGAGATATATTTCAAGATATAATATAGAGCCTGAATGAAAAGAATTTTCCTTTTCAAACATCAGCCCTCCTCCGCTTATATTTTCGCCAATTGCTTTGGAGATTCCAAAGCTATTATCATCTTCTAATCGATATGAGATAAAAAATGGGTTTTCTATTCGCGGGAATTTCCTTTTCTCTTGGCCTGCATATTTGATAGCCATTTTTATCTCCTCAAGACAAAGAATATTTAACTAAAGTCCTACTTTTTTTCTAAAAAATATTCTCTGCTTAAATATCATATGGTTAAGTATGTCTTATTAATATTTATCTATAATTAACCAATATCTCAAAAAAATTTATTTAGGTTTCAGTTATCACATCTCTATATCGTCAATCTCGATAAATTCTACTCCTGTTTCATGTCTATTTGTCCTCTCACATTTTCTCCAAATATCTGTATTCTTTCCCCGTGTTACTTTTATCATCAGAATCATCTCCGTAGTTACTCTTCTCAATCTAGTATTCCATGCTTATGTTGATGGAGTCCGCATTACCCACAGGACAGTAGCTTCTTTATTACCAACGTTCGACATCTTGCGACAGGAGGCATCGCATTTACAATAAACACTGTCTCCTTCTTCTAAAATAAAATTTCCTTTTAAACAAGCGAGTTCTATTTTGCCCTTTAAAACATATATAAATCTTTCTTCCTTAAAGGCTTCAAGTTGTGATTTGCTAAGTTTCCCTCCGAGCTTTAAAGTAAAAAGAACTGGGGATATAGTAGGACTAAATATATTTGGGACAAGTATTTCATAAAATGCCTTTGAGTTTTCAGCTACAAATTTCTTCTCTTTCTTCTTTTTTATAATTGAGATTCTTTTCGGAAATTCACCTTCAAAGAAATGGCCCAAGGGTGTATTTAAGGCCCCAGCTATTTTTTCTAATGAAGAAATAGAAGGACTGGTTTTTCCATGTTCCACTTGAGAAAGAAAACTTCTGGATAGGCCCGTATGTTTTTCTAAATCTCTTAAGGACACCTTCCTGGTAAGTCGTATATCAAGTATTTTCTTTCCTAATTCTCTCATTAAGTTGTATTTCATTCGACTGATTGTCATCAGTTCCCTATTATTGCCTAGTTTCTTCTTTTCTGTTGTTTCAACGGCGCGGGTTTCCTTTCCCTCTTTTGGTTTAGATTTCAGCATAAGTTCCCAATTGGCTTCCCGCTTCCTAAGCGCAAATTGATGAGTGCTGACCACATCTATGACTTCGGAGGCTCCACATTTATCGAGAGAATAGGTGCAAATGGCCATTATTTTGTATTTGTCGATAACATTATTTACCTTTTCTTCATATTCAATGAAATTTCTCCAATCTCTCTCCTCAAGCCAAGCTAAATTAACTGTCAACCTTAGGCCATCATAACCCTGGGCCAAGGCTTGATTGTACTTATCAATCCAGGTATTAAGAACTCTTTGGATGTTGAAAGTTCCCTCTTTCAGATACCATTCCTCATGGGGAACGATCTCTATTTGCCTTTTTTTTAAATATCGATCAATATCAGGAAGAGCTTCTCTCAATGCTTTTTTAGCTTCTTTTTCGGAAAGAGGCTCTGAGGTGATCCACATGCAGAATTCATTATTCTCTAATCCTGTTTTAAAATAAGGTACCAGAATATCAATTAAATCTTCTTTGGTGTGGTAAAATTGGCAGAAGTGTGTACCCCAGGGGATATCGCTTAATATATCGATTCCCGTTTTTCTTAAATTTAATCTAATTTTAATTATCCCTAATTTTCAATAAAAGCCAATGTTTTCATGCCGAATAATTTTTCCCTCTTCTGGCGAGAAGAGCGCTTTTTCATAACTGTCAAATATATTCTCTTTTTTGCCAGACAAGCATGCAGTTTTTCTTCTGCTTGTTTGGTTGTTTGTTTTTTATTGTCCCCTTGGCT
>LAZR01001423.1_pt1 | contig 15188 bp, 11 predicted proteins | sample 329461 | NCBI WGS metagenome assembly LAZR01 (sample SAMN03002196, study PRJNA259156) | marine sediment metagenome | biome: sea floor; feature: Hydrothermal impacted sediments; material: marine sediment; isolation source: Loki non-amplified sample from Loki's castle hydrothermal vent sediment ...
TGTGGGAGCTAAATTAAAAGAAAAAGATCCTGCTTTTCATTTGACTTTTATCGGGAGCAGGAGGGAAGTGGAAAAAAACATAATGAAGCATTATCATGTGAATTTTGTCGCCTTGAAAATCGAGGGAATTAAGGGAAGAGGCCTGAAAGCCGTAAAATCTCTTCTTCTCCTTCCTCTCTCCTTCTTGAAATCTTTCGTTATTCTCCTCCGATTAAGACCCGGGCTGGTCATAGGGGCAGGTGGTTATAGTTCAGGACCCATTGTGCTTCTTGCCTCCTTGATGAAAATCCCAACACTTATCCTTGAACAGAATCTTTATCCCGGTTTCACCAACCGCCTTCTTATTCCCTGGGTGCGCCAGGCAGTAGTTTCTTTTAAAAGCTCTCTTCCCTCTTTCAAGAAAAAAGGGATATTCATAGGAAATCCTGTAAGAGAGGCGTTCTACAATCTCTCTCCCAAGGAAAAATCGGAAAAATTCACAGTCCTTATCTTCGGAGGAAGCCAGGGATCTCATTTCTTGAACAAGACCTTGATAGCCTCTCTTCCTCTTCTAAAAAAAGAAATAAAGAATTTAAGAATCTTCCATCAGACTGGAAAAAAAGATTATGAATGGGTCAAAAAAAATTATGCTCAAAACGGGTTTAAGGAAGTAACCGTCGCACCCTATTTTTTTGAAATGGCCGATTATTTTCAGAAATCAGATTTAATCATATGCCGAGCAGGTGCGACCACCATAGCCGAGCTCATCGCTTCTCAAAAGGCATCTTTGCTGATTCCTTTTTCTCAAGCTACGGATAATCACCAGTATTTTAATGCCAGGGAATTGGAAAAAATAAGGGGTGCTGAGATCATTCTTGAAAAGGAATTCACGCCCGATATCTTTGCCGATAAAATATTTTCTTTTCTGCGAAACAGGGACAAGATAACCCTAATGGAAAAAAACTTGGTTCGGCTGAAAACAGAAAAAGTGTCAGAGAAAATCTCGAATCTCTGTTTTAAACTTATGGAGGCATAGCTAAAGGAGTGTACCAGTGGTAAAACGCGTTTACAAAAAGCTCAATAACATTCACATGGTCGGCATCGGAGGCACGGGCATGAGCGGTATAGCAGAGGTGCTCTTGAACATGGATTACAATATCTCAGGAACAGATATTGAGGAGAGCGACGTTACTCAACGCCTCGCTCGCTTTGGAGCAAAGATATCTATCGGTCATAGCGCAGAAAAAGTGGAGGGGGCTGATGTAGTTGTTATCTCTTCGGCCATAAAAAAGAACAATGTCGAAGTCGAAGAAGCAAGGCACCGCAAAATACCTGTTATTCCCAGGGCAGAAATGCTGGCAGAGTTGATGCGGATGAAGTATGGAATTGCTGTAGCAGGATCCCACGGCAAAACATCTGCTACCTCGATGATTGCTCAGGTCCTCGAAACGGGCGGCTTTGACCCGACCATTATCGTCGGCGGCCGTCTGAGCACAATCGGCTCCCACGGAAAACTGGGAAGTGGGGATTTCATCGTAGCCGAAGCAGATGAAAGCGACAGATCATTCCTCTATTTATCTCCTTTTATCGCTGTGCTTACTAATCTGGATGAGGAACATTTAGATCAATACACGACAGTGGATGAGGTCAAAAAAGCATTTATCAATTTTGCCAACAAAGTTCCGTTTTATTGCCCTATAATTCTCTGCTTTGACGACTCAAATCTCAAAAATTTGATTCCCTCGCTTGATCGGAGAATAATCAACTATGGATTCTCTCCCTACGCCGATATTTATGCCAGATACAGACACTTTGATAACTTCTCGACCACTTCTACACTCTACTGGAAGGGCAAGGAATTGGGGAAGCTGAGGCTCAACGTCCCCGGGAATCACAATATTTACAATGCAATGGCAGCCGTGGCTGTCGGGTTGGATTTAGATATCCCCCCGCGCCTTATCCTGCAGGCTTTAGAAAATTTTAAAGGCACCGGCCGCCGTTTTGAATTAAAGAAAATAGTTCAGGATATCATGATCGTCGATGACTATGCCCATCACCCAACAGAAATAATGGCCACTTTAGAGGCGGCGAAGAGAGGCTGGAAACGAAGGCGTGTTGTAGTCTTCCAGCCACATCGCTTCAGCCGCCTCTCTCTTCTCATGGAAAGCTTTGCTGCAGCCTTCACCGACGCAGATGTTCTCATCACTACAGAAATATACGCGGCAGGAGAAAAATCCATTGCCGGCGTCTCCGGCAGAGTTCTTTATCAGGAAATTAAACAGTCCGGGCATAAAAATGTTTATTTTGAACATAATATGAAAAATATCCCCCCACTCGTAGGCAAAGTTGCTCAGAGCGGGGATTTAATTCTTGTCCTGGGAGCAGGAAACATCTACAAGATTATTCCGGATATCATAAAAATCCTGGAGGGAAGAGGATAACAGTGGCTTCTTACCTTAATCCGCCTTTGAAGACAAGAGCAGGGCCCTTCTTTTCCCAGCATATGCAGTTCCAGCGAAAAGAAGGGAAAACAAAGACAAAAAAAGCCCAGAAAAAAGCGAAGCTCAAATTCTGGCACATCTTTTTCTATCTCCTTCTTATAGGCGGAATTTTCTATTTCGTCCAGAAATCTTATCTTTTCCTGATTTCATGGGATAATCTGGAAGTAGAAGATATGATAATCGTGTGCCGCAATCCTGTCGTAAAAGAAGAAATCCAACAAAATTTAGAGAATATAAACTGGGGAAATATTCTTCTTTTAGATATCGAGCATCTTCAGGAGGCGTTGACAGCTCACAGGTGGGTTAAAGAGGTCCGTATAAGGAAAATTTTACCTTCTACTCTAAAGATCGAAATAAAAGATAGAACGCCCCTTGCCCTGCTGAAAAGAGAAAATCTTTATCTTATTGACGAAGAAGGTATTCATCTCGAGAAGATCGAATCAATAGCAAAATTAGATCTTCCCCTTCTCGTCGATTCGAATAATTTTCAAAAAGACTATAAGGAAAAACTAAAATTAGCCTGGGAATGTCTTCGCAGCTTATCTCCTTCGGAGAAAGAGCAGCTTGAGGTTCTGGACCTTAGTGAGTACGAAAATATTACTGTTCAACTTAAAAAGAAAAAGACAAAACTAATTCTTGGCAATGATAATTTTTCTCAGAAGCTCAAAACGTTCCAAAACTACAGCGCCAAGTTAGGAAAGTTTGGATACCTCGAATATGTTGATCTCCGCTTTCCTGATCGGTTCATCATCAAACCAGAGAAAAATCCGTACAAAGCACGCATTCCCAAGCCTAAGAAGGAGGCAAACTAATGCCTAAAAATAATTATATTGTCGGACTTGATATAGGGACAAAAAAAACCGCAGTTATTATCAGTGAAATCGCAGAGGATAAAAAAATCGAGATTATAGGCATAGGGACAACCGACTCCAGAGGACTCAGAAAAGGAGTTGTGGTCAACTTGGAAGGCACAGTGAGTGCGATCAAAAAAGCCCAGGAAGAGGCGGAGCTAATGGCAGGAGTCGAAATAGATTCGGCCTTTGTTGGAATTTCCGGAGCACATATAAAAAGTTTTAACAGCAGAGGAGTTGTTGCTGTCTCGGGCAAAAACAAAGAGATAACCCCGGAAGACATCGAACGAGTTATCGACCAATCCAAGGCTGTCTCCATCCCTCCTGATAGAGAAATCATTCATATTATTCCTCAAGAATTTGTTGTTGATGAACAAGATGGAATAAAAGACCCACTCGGCATGAGCGGAATAAAGCTCGAAGTCAATGTTCACATCGTGACCAGCGCAACGACTTCTGTTCAAAACCTGAAAACATGCATCGAAAGAGCTGGGATTGAAATCGAGCGAATTGTTCTCAACCAGATCGCAGCGAGCAGCTCTACCCTTACACATGACGAAATGGAGCTTGGAGTGGGCATGATCGATATGGGCGGAGGAACAACGGAAGTAGCCATTTTTGAACGAGGAAGCTTGTGGTACACATCCATAATCCCAATCGGAGGAGATAATTTCACCAATGACATCGCTGTCGGACTCCGCACACCAATCCCTGAAGCAGAAAGGATAAAGAAGAAATTTGGCTGTGTATCCAGCCCCCCCATGGAGGAGGAAGATACTATTGAAGTCCCTTCAGTGGGCAGGGGGAAAAAGCCCCGTATACTATCCAGACAGTTATTAGCTGATATCATTCATCCCCGGGCAGAGGAGATCTTCCGTTTGGTTGATAATGATATCAAAAGGATGGGATACGAGAAATCTCTTAATTCTGGAATAGTCCTCACAGGCGGAACAGCGCTGCTGGAAGGACTGGAAGAAGTCGCAGAGGAAATTTTTGATTTACCTGTGCGGCGCGGAGATCCAAGCGGCATAGGAGGGTTGGCAGAAAGAGTCAACACCCCGGATTATGCCGCTTCAGTTGGTCTTATCCTGTTCGGGTATGACCAGTGGAAAGAAAAATCCCTATCTAAGGATAGAAAAAGAAGTCTTTGGGTCAAATTTAAAGAGTGGCTCAAAGAGGCATAGGAGGTAAGAATGAGTGAAGAAGTAAAAGGTAAATTAAAATTTCGCTTGGTAGAAGAACGTTATGGGGCCAAAATAAAAGTTGTTGGTATCGGTGGGGGTGGTGGAAATGCCATAAACAGAATGATCGAGGCAGGAATCGAAGGAGTGAAATTCATCACAGTCAATACAGACCTTCAGGCTCTCAACAACACCAAAGCAGGGACTCAGATCCAGATTGGGGAGCAGCTTACAAAAGGACTGGGATCCGGCGGAAGGCCGGATATCGGAAAACAAGCGGCCCTGGAAGATACGGAAAAATTAGCCAGTATCCTTGAAGATTCAGACATGGTCTTTCTGACCGCTGGCTTAGGCGGAGGCACAGGAACAGGCGCGACTCCGGTCCTGGCAAATCTCGCCTCAGAAATGGACATTCTGGCAATTGCCATAGTAACCCTGCCCTTTCAATTTGAAGGAAAAATCAGATCTAAGCAAGCAGAAGAAGGCCTGGCGGAATTAAAAACCACTGTTGACACGGTTATTTCCATACCAAATGAAAGGCTGCTCGAGACAGTCATGCTGGATACTTCTATCCAGGATGCTTTCAAAATGGCTGACGACATATTACGGCAGGCAGCCCAGGGAATTTCTGACCTCATCACCAAGCCCGGGCTGATCAACCTGGACTTTGCTGATGTCAAATCCATCATGAAAGGCATGGGTATGGCCTTCATGGGGACAGGATTAGCATCCGGCGAAAACAGAGCTGTAGATGCTGCCGAAAAGGCAATATCCAGTCCTCTTCTAATTGATACCTCGATCGAGGGAGCTCAAGGAGTCCTGATCAATATAACCGGCGGGAGAGATCTCACTCTTCACGAAGTCTCTAAAGCTTCGCAGCTTATCCACAGCCAGGCTCATCCAGAAGCCAATATCATTTTTGGCACAGTGATCGATGAAAGCATGAAAGAAACGGCTAAAGTTACTGTCATCGCCACAGGTTTTGGGCTTGCACCACGGAGGGAAATTGCACCTCATACAGACATCTCTTCCCTTTCACAAGAAGCTCCTTCCCCCACGGTTAAGAGTGATACGCCTCCTTATTTATTCGAGCCTAAGGGAAGCGAGGTTCTCTGGAACAGACCGGCCTGGGAAAAGCAATGGGAACCTTACGAAACGCCCTCTTTCATCCGAAAAAACAAACAAGCCCCTATAAGGAAAATCCCTCGTGAAATCAGCTGACCTTGCAGTTGTAAACTATGAGCAACTTCTCGATACCGTTCCCTCCTTTTAAACATGTCATAAAGAACGGGAAAATTGTAGTCAGGGATGGGGGCATTTTGGTTCAAGAGAGAAAAGTTTGAAAGAAGAATTAAATCTCCTTCTCCTTAACCTCCTTTTTTTTTACTTGTTGGGGTCAGCCTTATTATTGAAGAGAAAAACCCATCAACTTCTGATTTTTCAAGCTTCATTTTGATAAGTGCTGACCCCATTCTCCTCTATTCTCTTCGTACAGCCTCATCAGCATATACTTATCAACAACACTTGGGGTCAGGTCTTGTTTTTTGCTTTTTGCCTTTACTCATACAAACGCCATTTATACTAATGCATTATATTGCGTACGATCCAGCTCTTTTTATAAATGGGAAGAAGAGCGTGGCAGAATCTCATACTGAGGATAGAAAATATCTATGTCATTTTCATCCTTGCAATGAAATTTCAAGGCGTTTGTATGAGATTTTTGAGAAAAGCAAAAAACAAGACCTGACCCCATCATATGACAAGGCAAGGACAAAGTTTGACATTCATTTATTACTGCTGTATAAATCTGAAACATGTCAGGGGCTGAAATCCAAGCAAAATAACAAAAAGATTTATTGGATTAATCCCCATTCTCCCAATAATATTTGCTTAAAAAGGAGTAAGACTCATGGCAAACCTAAAAATATCCCGGAGAAATTTCATCGGAAGCATTGCAGCCAGTGCTGCAGTCCTTCCCCTGAGCAGTTATTCCTGGGCTCACCCTTCAAAAATAGCCCTTGCCTCTGAGAAAAAGATTGACTGGGGTTATCCTGAAGGAGCTATTCGACTGAATGCAAACGAAAACCCGTATGGCCCTTCTCTAAGCACCATAAAAGCTATGGAAAAAGGCCTCGCTGAGGGTCACCGTTACACCCGGGCCACCCAGCTTACAAAAGAATTGGCCTCCTACCATGGAATCTCCACAGATATGATCCTTGCAGGCTGTGGCTCTACAGAATTCTTAAGAATAGCTCCCTGGGCATTCCTCCGTGATGGCGGTGAACTGGTAACAACCCTGCAAACATTTAAAACTTTACCCAGGGAAGCAAAAAAGATAGGGGCAAAGGTCAACGAGATTCCCCTCGACAAGAATTTCTATTTTGACCTCCAATCCTTAAAAAAAGCTCTGACTCCGAAGACAAAAATGGTTTACCTCGTTAACCCGAACAATCCTACTGGCACTCGCCACGACTTCGAGGCAATTCGAAACTTCTGTGCATCCCTTCCTAAGTCGATAATTGTCTTCATCGATGAAGCCTATTCGCACTTCCTCGAAGATAAGCAGGGAAGGGATGGGCTAACCCTGATCAAGAAGGGATACAACGTGCTAGTCAGCCGAACCTTTTCAAAGGTCTATGGACTGGCAGGGATGCGCCTGGGCTACGCCATCGCCGATCCATCAATCATCAAAGAACTCAGGGCATTCGGCTTCAGGAACTTGGGGATTAACCAGGCAGTCTTTGCCGGGGGCCTTGCCTCACTTGAAGATGAAAAACACGTCCAGAAATACAAGAAGCTTGTCAACGAGGGCCTGGAATATTTCTATCATCAGTTTGATTCCATGGGCTTAAAATACATCCCCAGCACAACCCCCTTCTTAATGGTCAAGGTGAATATGGCGTCTAAGGTAGCTATAAAAAAACTGGCCTCAAAAAATGTTTTTGTTCGCAAAGGTGAAGACTGGCAGATGCCCAGCTATCTGCGCATAACCATGGGCTTCCCCGAAGAAAACAAAGCGTGCATCTCCGCCCTTAAAAAAGTTTTGAATTTGTAAAGATTAAAGATTGAAAAAATTAAATCTCCAATTGGGGTCAGGTCTTGTTTTTTGCAATGGGTGCAATAGGGATCATACAATAGGGATCAGGCATTGTTTTTTGCCTTTTTTGCGATTTTACCTACGCAAGAATAATGCAATCCTACAAACTTACCTACATCTTCTAAGCTATACCTCCACCGGTTAATGGCGATTGCAATGCCTTCATCCCGTTCTTTCCCAGTAAATATGTCTTTCAGATTCAGCTTACTAACATACTTCTCCCTTTTAGCAATTTCTTCACAATCTATAATTTTGTTTTTTTCCATCACACTCTTTACAAACTTTTCTCCGCCTAAAATAAATCCTCCATGCGCCTCTTTGAATGGACTTTCTTTCCCTATTCCTTCTCTAACATATGTCATGTATCCTTTTTGGGCATCGGCTAAAGAGTTGGAAAAAAACGATAGGATTAAATCCGGATATAAATATATGTAACGCTTTCTATCTTCAAAGGTTTTTCTGTATGAAGAATATTCCCATTCTAAAGGGTCATGAACAATCCCAGCTCGAACTGGATTAAGAACAATATAGCGACAAACTTCTAAAAGATAGCTCTCTTTTTCTATCAGATAAGCTTTGAATCTTCCTTGAAAGAGATGTCCAATTCTCCCATGTTTCTTATTGAAACTTTGAGTATAAACACCATTTAATTGTCTCATCCCCGCTGATAAATTTTTCAGAGGAGTCTCAATAACCAGATGATAATGATTACCCATCAAACAATAAGCGTGCACAATCCATCTATACTTTTCTGCCACAGATTCTAAGATCTTAATAAACCTATTTCTATCAACATCATTTGTAAATATATCTTTCTTTTCATTACCCCTTGCAGTTATATGATAAAATGCTCCCTCATATTGGATTCTTAAAGGTCTCGCCATTTTAAAATATCAAGAACTTAGAACTAAAACAGATTCTATTATCTATGATCTATGAGAATGACGAGGTTTATAACGAAAATTGCTCAAATCTTCTTTAATTTCTGCTGGAAACAAAATTGATTCTAAAACCAATATTTAATAAATGCAAAAAACAAGACCTGACCCCAAATCAATATTTGACCCCCAAATCATGTTCCTGAGTTTAAGAGCGCCTAATATGTCACTCTATAGATTATGGCGTCTCGATGACCGGTTATAACCTTAAAATAGTCATTTAACAGTCGATCAGTTGCTTTATCCCCTGTATCGACTAATAAGGGACGACCATACAGTGAATTTATTTTATGCTTTGTCGCTACTATGATTATATTATCCTTTCCAACTTGCTTAATAACTTCCGGGCTTATTTGCTGATTTCCTCTTCCGAATAGATAGCCCTGGCCGCCGATTGGTGTAATAATCAGTTTAGTTTTTTTCCCTTTAATTTTCTCGAGTAAATCTGACTCATTCAAATCTTTCCCCACAAGCTTTTTCTTAAGAATAACGTCTATTCCTAACAAGGTATCACTTAAATTGAGCTTTTCCATTATTGACCTGGTAGTGGTTCCGGGTCCGACGATATAATAAAACTCATCGGACATATTTTCTGTAACGTCATGCGCGATGGCTTCCTGAGAATATTGTTCACTGACAGGACTCCCTGCTTTTACTCTCTGAAGGTATCTTCTTTCAAAGGGTATTTTTAAATACCCGTATAATTTAGCTTGTAACCTTCCTTTTCTATAATCTTCTTCGTCGATATCCATCACTTCAGCATCCAGGATATTTTTTGCCTTGCCCTGAAGGAATAAAAGGGCCAACTCCCCTGCCCTCATCGGATTACAGGCATACACAGCAGAATGAATCTTAACCCCTGTAGGTATTCCTAAAACTACCATTGAATCGCCAACAGCAGTGTATATATCCCTTGCCGTTCCATCCCCTCCGGCAAAAAGCAGTAAATCTACTTTCAAATCCAGCATTTCTTTGGCCGCTTTTCTGGTATCGGAAGCAGTTGTCGTGGGGTCTGTTATGGTTCCGATGATATTAGGAGAAAAGCCACACCGAATGGCTGCTTTTTCTCCCATTTTATCGGGATAGGTTATTAATTCTATATCATCTTTGAGTGGCTTAAGTTTTTCGAGGACTTCTACTGTACGGTTCTGAGATTGAGGTGTTGCGCCGAGCTCTATAGCCTTTTCCAGAATATCTAAACCATCTGTTCCCTTCAGACCAACGCGCCCCCCCATTCCAGCGATAGGATTGACGATCAGCCCTAATTTTTTCAAATGCGACAAACCCCTGTTATTTTTCCTTGTGTTTTTTTAGGTAAGCCCTCCAGGTTATAGCCCACTTTTCAGGATCATCTAAAGTGCTGTGATCAATTTTGTGGACAACACTGTTGTAAGGCGCGTTTTTCACTTTTTCAGGATCCTTGTATGCCTCTTCAACGATTTTCTCCAGACCGGCGATATATTCATCAATCTCGTCCTTGGAGTAGGATTCAGTCGGCTCAATCGTGAAGGGTTCTGGAACTATAAAAGGATGATGGCTTGACCATAGATGGAAACCAAAATCAGCCATCCTGTAGGCCACATCTTCTGTGGTTACTCCTGTTTCTTTGGTGAGTGTTTCCCAGCTATACCTAACCTGTTCTATACGATGTCTTCCTCTGGCATAAGGCGCACTGGCGCCTTTTATCTTCTTTATCTTCTCTAAGATATAGTTATTGTTTAATACAGCAACGTTTGCAGCTTCTTTGAGTCCTTCAGCTCCCAAGCTCATAACCCATGAATATGCTCTTAAAACAGCGGGGAAAACTCCGTAGAACGCTCTTACTTTACCAATAGTATGAGGAAGATCGTAGTTTAAAAAGTATCTATCACCATCAAATTCCACTGTCGGGACTGGCAAATAGCCAATAAGCTCTTCTGTTGCACCGAGTGCTCCTGCTCCAGGCCCGCCGCAGCCATGGGGAGAAGAAAAGGTTTTGTGCAGATTAAAGAAACAAAGATCAAAACCAGCTTCATTGGCTCTTGTAATGCCTAATATTCCGTTTGCATTGGCCTGATCATATCCGCATAAACCTCCTGCCTCATGAACTATGCTAACAAACTCAGCTATTTTAGGGTTGAAAATCCCCGTATCTTCCGGATTCGTTATTAATAATCCTGCAGTACGCTCGGAAACCGCTTTTTTCAGAGCCTCGACATCAGGCAGCCCGTCTTCATTTTGATAGAGGGTAATCACTTTATAGCCTTTTACAGCAGCAGCGGCAGCATCTGAAGGATGAGAGAATATGGTGGTAATTATCTCATCTCGCTTATCTGTTTCTCCGCGGGAGTTGTGATAAGCGTGGATGATGGAAGCCATAGCAAGAATAGCCGAACCACCTCCTCCAGGCTGCATAGTAAATTTTTTCATTCCTGAAATCTCCTGGAGGAATGTATCCAATTTGTACATTATTTCCAGCGCGCCTTGAGCAGTATTCTCATCCTGCTCCGGATGAAGTTCTGCAACTTTAGTAGAACGGGCAAAAATCTCGTTAATTTTCGGGCTGTACTTCATAGTGCAGGTTCCCTGCCCTATATCAACGTTTAAATCCGCTCCAAGACAATGTTGAGACAGGCGAATGAAATGCTTTAACACTCTCATCTGAGATATTTCAGGAAGAGCAGGAGCTTTTTTTCGTGCCATACTTTTAGGTAATTTAGATATTCCATCACCGACCGTTTCTTCGATCTCCTTTTCTACCTCAGGGATTGCGATACCTCTTTCTCCTTCTGTGCTTAATTCAAAAATTACTGGCTCATCCCATTTGGCTTGATGAAAATTTCTTACTCTTGTTTTTTTATCTATACTCATGGTCAACTCCTTCCTTTCTTAAGATATCCAATCTAATGATATCCAAAGTTTTCAACCTCTATCCTAAACAATCTTTTAAGGCTTGAACCAGACGATCAATTTCTTCTCTGGTGTGAACCTCAGTCACGCAATAAAGCGCGCTATTTCCATGTTCAGGAAATTCTCCTGAAAGGTTTTTGCCTCCGAAGATACCCTGCTTCAGCAGCGATTTATTAATTTCTTCGACCGTCATGCCTGTATCCTTGAAACTGACTACAAACTCTTTAAAATGGGGTGAATCGAACAAAGGCGCTTTGACTCCCTCTATTTCTGCCAGTTTCTTCATGGCATACTGCGACCTTTGCATAATGGTCTTGCCTAATTCCTGCATTCCTTTAGGACCCATGAGGGATAAATACACAGCAGCAGTAATTCCCCATAATGCCGCGTGAGTCCCGACAAATTCTTTGCCCTCCTCCCTGACTGCGAAGGATGTTCTGTCATAGGCTACATCGCCAAACCCGTATTCACCTTCAACAGACGTTTTTGTAATCCCAAACAGGCGAGACGGGTATTCCATCACATATCTCTCTTCATCACGGGTAGCTATGAATCCTCCGTGACCACCGCCAAAATTCATATGTACTCCGAGTCCTTGAATATCACCGCAAACAATATCCGCGCCATAATTAGAAGGAGGAATCATGACCCCTAGCGAAACCGGATCGACACCGACTAGACTTAAAGCTCCATTTTCATGGGCGATATCTGAAATAGTCTTCCCTTGATGCTCGATAAATCCCAGATAGGACGGGTTCTCAAAATATATGCCGGCAGTACCGGGTGACATCTTCGCTCTCAAATCATCGAGGTCCACGAGCCCAGTACCAGGACAATGCTTTACCATTTTAACGGCAAGGACAGGCATACAGTAATTTTTCATCGTTAAAAGCCTGTCAGGAGATATCGTATCTGATATGAGTATTTCACTTCGCCCGGTAATTCTTGCAGCCATCCTTAGAGCGGTACTTGAGGCCTGGCACCAGTCGTATGTCGGCACGTTAACCACATCCATGTCTAAAAGTTCTGCCATCAAGCTTTCGTATTCAAAAAGAGTCTGAAATCTTCCGTGGTCTTCATACGGCTCCCCTGCGTAGGCCGTTAAGAATTCTGAACGCTGATTGATCTCATCACAGATAGCCGGAACATAATGCTGCCAGCATCCCCCCCCTAAAAAACTGATGTTCTCCTGGCACGTTTGGTTCTTAGAAAGAATTTTCTCCACATGCCGTTTTAAAGCATACTCAGACGGCAGTGCTCCAGGCAGATCCATCTCCCTTCTCAATCTCAAATTCTCGGGTATATCCTTATAAAGTTCATCAATATTCTTTACCCCGATTTCCTCAAGCATTTTTGCTTTTACTTTTGGTGCAGAATTGGGAATATACGGATGCACCATTTTTTCACTTTTTTTCATATAAGCCTCCGCTGATTACCTCTCCTGAATTATTCATAAAAACTACCGATGCCTTTATTTATGGTTCTTTAACTGAACCAACTGAATTGATATTCATGAATAAATTGTTCAACGCAAAACCGTCAAATTATGTAAAAAATGCTTTTTCTTGATTCTTATAGCTGTTAGTTTTTACATTCAGGCCAATCCACCGCCGTCAACGACTAAAACCGACCCTGTTACCCAACGTGACATATCACTGGCAAAGTAAAGAACGGCATTGGCAATATCTTCAGGAAAACCTACACGATGCAGAGGACGGTCTGCCGCAGCCTTCAGAAATCCAGCATCATCCAGGCCTAATTGAGCCGCTTCATCATGCAGGAGCTCTGTATCTGTATCCCCAGGGCAAACACAATTGACTCGAATGCCCTGTCTTCCGTGATCAATGGCCATTGCCCGTGTCAGGTTTACTGCTCCTCCTTTAGCCGCACAATAGGCTGCAGCATTTGGGCCGCCTTTAAGCCCCCAGCCTGAGCCGGTATTGATTATGCTTCCTCCACCATCATCAATCATACGAGGAATCACCTGGCGAGAAAGTAAATATATGGCCTTTAAGTTTACATTTAAAACTAAATCCCACTCTTCTTCGCTTAATTCAACGACATTCTTGCGCCTTGTCACCCCGGCATTATTGAATAAGATATCGATTTTACCAAATTCTTGATAAACATCCTCAGTTGTTTTTTTACAATCAGAGTCTGAAGTGACATCGCATCGGAAAAATTTCGCTTTCCTTTCAAGGCTTTCAATCTCTTCAGCGGCCTTTTTTCCTTTAGGTTCATTGGTGTCAATCAGAGCGATACTGGCGCCCATCTCTGCCAGCCGCTTTGCTGTCGCCAGACCTATCCCCGAGGCTGCTCCTGTAATCATCGCAACTTTCCCCTTCAAAGAAAAAAGCTCTGAAGCTTTAGAGTCTATGTTCATAGCTAAAACCTCCAAGAGTCATAAGGTCGGGTTCTTTTTCGCAAATTACTCATCTGAATCTTTTAGGATCATCCCCGAAGTCTCACCGCCATCGATCGGTATCGCTTGTCCGGTGATATAAGAAGCCTCTTTAGATGCTAAAAACGCAAATAATCCAGCAACCTCTTCTGGTGTAGCAAGACGATTCAAAGGATTCTCTGCCTTTGCAGCATCAAGCATTTCTTCTGTGTATTCAAGTTTCTGCATCGGGGTAAGAACATATCCCGGACAAACAGCGTTAACTCGCAGCCAGGGAGCAAACTCCAGCGCCAGAGTTTTTGCCAGCAATATTACCCCTGCCTTTGAAGCATTATAAGCAGCATAAAGAGGGTGCCCCTCCATCCCGTTCGTAGATGCTGTGAATAAAACTACACCTGACTTTTGCTTCTTCATCCTTTTTATAGACTCTTGAGCGCAGAGGAACATTCCATCTAAATTAACTTTAAGAATTTTTGACCATTCTTCATACTCAATATCTAAAAATGGTTTACGCGAGCTTATTCCTGCGTTGGAAACGAGTACATCAATCCCTCCGAGAATTTCATCTACCTCGGAGAACGCTTTCCTTACATCACCGGGATTGCTAACATCTCCGTGTGCGTTTCCGCTCAGTTTTGGATTTTCAGCTTTTGCTTTATCCAGAGCTTTTTCATCCCAATCAAGGATAAAAACCTTGGCTCCTTCAGATATAAACCTCTTTGCCGTGGCCAGACCTATGCCGCCTGCTGCTCCAGTTAAAACAACCCTTTTTCCCTCAAGATCTTTATATGTACCCATCATTTTCTCCTTTTCGAAATTGAAAATTCCTTAAGCGTACGCCTGTATGAATAAAAGCAAAAAGCAAGTCCTGGCCCCACAAAGACATATTTTATACATTTATGCTCCAAGGCTGTCAATCTCAATCAATGGGATCAGGCCTCCATAACTTCTATAAATCATTGAATATATTTTAAAAGGTGGGCTTGATGAATCAAGCCCCTATAAAAGGTGAAACGAGTCCCTACTAAACGATTGATCAAACTTCTGAATAAATAATGGGGTCAGACTTGCAAAACTTGCGTTATTTATCGAAGATAGAATTCAGACATTTATGTCAATGTGTCAATAGGGTCAGGTCCTTAAAACTTTACAAGTTTAAACTTTTATTTGCATATTCCTTGAAAGCCTAAATTTTTTATCTAATTTAGCTACCATATTAGAATAATAAAAACTTGAAAGGTCTCGCCCCAAAGCATTCAAATAACGCAAGTTTCGCAAGTCTAACCCCAATGTTTATCCATCATGCGGTACTGGATGGCCTCAGAAACATGAACAGGACTAATGCTCTCTT
>LAZR01001425.1_pt1 | contig 15184 bp, 10 predicted proteins | sample 329461 | NCBI WGS metagenome assembly LAZR01 (sample SAMN03002196, study PRJNA259156) | marine sediment metagenome | biome: sea floor; feature: Hydrothermal impacted sediments; material: marine sediment; isolation source: Loki non-amplified sample from Loki's castle hydrothermal vent sediment ...
ATATATTAGGAAAATCCCATCGTCCCTGCTTATATTTGCTACTCAAAAGTTCAAACACATATTGATCGGTTATCAAGAAAGGTGGAGGGATTAGACCCTTTGAAACCTTAGCAACCCTTTGGCCTACGGTACTCATCGTATAGTTCGAAGAAGGTGCTACATTCTATCCCTTAGTTTGAGGGACAGATAACATAGACGAATTACTTTCCGTAATTTCTTTCTTTATAACTTATTTATTTTACCTATTTCGTATAAACGGGATGGTGTGCCAATGGGCATAGTGTTTTGAATGTTTAAAGCTGAATGCTAACTTTTAAAACCAAAAATCATGAGTGATTTAAAATTTTCTACGAACGCCTTACACGCAGGTCATGACGTGAAGGCTCACGGTGGAACCCGTGCCGTGCCCTTGTATCAAAATACAGCTTACGTTTTCAACGACTCCGACCATGCGGCCGGTCTTTTCAATCTATCTATACCGGGTAATATTTATACCCGGTTGAACAACCCGACCAATGATGTGCTCGAACAGCGTTTGGCGGCTTTGGAAGGTGGTATCGCAGCGGTCGTAACGGCATCCGGTATGGCGGCCATTTCAACTACCTTACTGACACTTTTGAAATCTGATGACCATATCGTAGCCAGTAGTAGTATGTATGGGGGCACCTATAATCTGCTTAGCGTTACTATGCCAAGATTTGGTATTACCACAACCTTTGTCGACCCCTCGGATCCTGAAAATTTTAGCAAAGCGCTTGAGGATAACACTAAAGTGATTTTTGTGGAATCTATAGGCAACCCTAAGTTAGATGTCTTGGACTTTAAAGCTATCGCCGATGTGGCTAAATCAGCTAAGGTTCCACTGATCGTTGATAACACAGTGGCTACGCCCGCTTTATTTAGACCCATCGAGCACGGAGCGAATATTGTCATCAATGCGTTGACCAAGTATATCAATGGAAATGGTACGGCGTTGGGCGGTGCCATTATCGATGCGGGTACCTTTGACTACAGCAATGGTAATTTTCCTGAATTTACAGAACCTTCCGCCGGATATCACGGTCTGGTCTATCATGATGTCTTGGGTCCGGCCGCATTTATTGCAAAAGCGCGAATCGAAGGACTAAGGGATTTCGGGGCTGCTGCGAGTCCATTTAATTCCTGGCAGATCATTCAAGGCCTAGAGACGCTTAGCGTACGTATGAAGCATATTAGTGAAAACGCATTAGCACTAGCTGAATGGCTTCAAGGCAAAGATGAGGTGACCTGGGTGAATTATCCTGGACTGAAAACGAGCAAATATTTTGAAAATGCTAAAAAGTATCTTCCAAACGGACAAAGCGGCTTAGTGACTTTCGGAGTCAAAGGAGGCTTTGAATCGGCTAAAAAGATTGCTGACAATACACAGCTGTTTTCATTGCTTGCTAATATTGGTGATAGTAAATCCTTAATTATACATCCAGCGAGTACCACCCATCAACAACTTGACGATGCAGCGCAAGAATCTACCGGGGTTACTAAAGACTTGATTCGTCTTTCGGTAGGTCTAGAGGATATTGAAGATTTGAAAGCTGATCTTGAAAGTGCTTTTAAGACCATTTAAATAGTTCAGCCCAAAAGAGAAAAACCTGAGGTAGAGAAGCGGTACAATGCATCTTTACTTCAGGTATTTTATAAAAATTACGTTGTTACAAGACCTTTTTATAGCGTTTCTATGTTACATCACCTGAAATTATCAAAGTATACTACCCTCAGCGGAATAACGCAGAACATCGACCTTTCTTACGAAGTTTTCGGTCGTGAGCTACATACCGCACCCATTGTTCTGGTCAACCACGCCCTTACCGGAAATTCTAACGTTACTGGAGAAGATGGGTGGTGGTCAGCCCTGGTAGGCGAAGGTAAGCGTATCGATACCGATCAATATACCATTCTGTCGTTCAACATACCGGGTAACGGCCATGATCAATTCATCATTGATAATTATAAGGATTTTGTAGCTGGTGATATCGCCCGTATATTTCTTTGGGGACTGCAACAGCTGGAAATCAAAAAACTCTTTGCCATTATTGGCGGGTCTTTAGGTGGAGGCATTGCTTGGGAAATGGCGGCGATACATCCTAAAATCACAGAACATTTGGTTCCGGTAGCTTCAGATTGGAAATCTACCGATTGGTTGATTGCCAATTGTCAGATACAGGAACAGTTTTTAATCAATTCGAAACAGCCAGTACACGATGCCCGTATGCACGCGATGCTCTGTTACCGTACGCCTGAATCGTTCAAGGAGCGGTTTAAGCGGAGCACCAACGAAGAACTTCAGGTATTCAACGTAGAAAGCTGGTTGATGCATCACGGCGATAAATTGCAGGAACGCTTTCAATTGTCCGCCTACAAATTGATGAATCAATTGCTCAAGACCATCGATGTTACACGAGAGGGTCAAAAAAATTTCGCAAACCTACAGAACAGCGACACCAATATACATATCATTGGCGTTGATTCCGACCTATTTTTTACGGCGCAGGAGAATAAGGATACCTTTAAAAGACTGGCCCAGGCAAATAGTAACGTGACCTATGGAGAGGTCAATTCCCTACACGGCCACGATGCCTTTCTGATCGAATTTGAGCAGATGGAACAGTTGCTAAAGCCAATTTTTGATACCAATGGAAGAACGAAACGCATCAAGGTCTTAAAGTTCGGTGGAAAATCATTGGCCAACGGAAAGGGTATTGAAAGCGTATTGAATATCATTTCGTCTAAAGTAAAGGCAGGGGAACATATAGCCGTAGTGCTTTCAGCAAGGGATAAAGCGACCGATCAGCTAGAAGCGCTATTGAACAAAGCCGCGAAACGAAAAGCGTACAAAAAAGACCTACAGGCCCTAGTAGATTATCAGAAACACGATTTTAAGGATATTGACTTGTCTTCCGAGTTCACGGCTTTGGCAAAATTGTTTGAAGGGGTGGCACTTTTAGGGGATTACAGCGCAAAGATCAAAGACCAGGTATTGTCTTTCGGGGAGCTGATTTCTGGCAAGGTAGTAACTAAATTACTTCAGGATAGAAGCATAAATGCACAATTTTTAGATACTAGGGAATTAATTAAGACGGATTCCAATTTCGGGGATGCATCGGTATTTGAAGCCATATCCAAAGAAAATATCCTTAAAAAATTCGAGCATCTCGATAGGGACGCGGTTCCAATTTTAACTGGGTTCATAGCTTCCGATGAAGATGGGAATACAACTACCTTGGGTAGAAACGGAAGTAACTATTCTGCCGCGCTTTTTGCGAATTTTCTCAATGCTGAAGAGCTGCAGAATTTTACCCATGTCGATGGAATTTTTACCGCGAACCCGGATTTAGTTTCCGATGCCAAGCGAATTGCCAATCTATCTTATGGGGAAGCCAATGAACTTGCCAATTTTGGGGCAACAATCTTACATGCTAAAACTATAATTCCACTTATTGAAAAGAATATCCCCCTTCGGATTCTGAATACCTTCAACAATGATAACGAAGGTACCTTGATTAGTGCCAAGACCGAAAAAGGCGGTATTAAATCGCTTTCGGTAATTGAGAATGTATCCTTGATTAATCTCGAGGGTAGGGGCTTGTGAGGGAAGGTGGGTATCGATGCCCGTATTTTCAAGACCCTTGAAAGAAATAATATTAATGTAAGTATCGTTTCGCAGGGTTCTTCGGAAAGGGGAATCGGACTTGTGGTGGATTCCAACAAGGCGAAATGGGCAAAAAATGCATTAGACGCTGAGTTCGAGGGCGATTATGCGACTAAGGATATCAATATGATTACGGTGATGGAAGAAGTATCCGTCGTATCCATAGTCGGTCAAGACCTAAGTACTTTTCATCTACCCTATAACGCCCTAATTAAAAATCAAATCGTTCCACTTTTATTCAATAATACAGTTTCAGGAAAAAATGTAAGCCTTGTAGTTAAAAAAACGGACCTTAATAAGGCCCTGAACGTAATGCACGGACAGATTTTTGGGATAAGTAATAAGGTTAACCTAGCCCTTTTTGGACATGGCAATGTCGGGGGTACTCTAATCGACCAAATATTAAAATCAGCAAAAAGTATAGAGGAACGCAAGGGAATCGATGTTAGGATTTTTGCCATCGCCAATTCGCGCAAGGTGCTCTTTGATAAAAAAGGCGTATCGAAAAACTGGAAGCATGCCATCCAAGAAAAAGGAATTTCCTATACTCTAGATGATATTTTTGCATACGCCCGCGATAATCATCTTGAAAACCTTATTGCCGTAGATAATACGGCCAGCCAAGATTTTGTCGGACATTACTTGGATTTTGTTTCCAACGGTTTTGATTTGGTGTCTTCCAATAAAATAGCGAATACCTTAGGTTTCGATTACTACCGTTCATTACGAGCCGAACTGGCTAAAAAGCAAAAGCAGTATCTATACGAAACCAATGTTGGCGCCGGATTGCCATTGATTGATACCATCAAATTATTACATCTGTCCGGTGAGAATATTACCCGTATCAAGGGCGTTTTTTCAGGTTCATTGAGCTATATATTCAACACCTTCTCAGAATCGGAAAAACGGTTTTCCGAAATTTTAAAGGACGCTATGAATAGCGGTTATACAGAGCCTGATCCTAGGGAAGACCTATCTGGTAATGATGTAGGGCGAAAACTATTGATCTTGGCTCGGGAACTTGACTTGAGCAATGAGTTCCCTGACATTGACATCGAAAACCTTATTCCCGAAACCCTAAGGAAAGGAAAGGTCGAAGAATTTCTCACGCAGTTGGATGTTCTCGACGAAAAATTTGAAGCCATTAAAGAAAGGCAGCAGCAAGACCACGTTTTACGATATGTCGGAGACTTGTACGGCGACCTACAAAAGGAGAAAGGTATTTTGGAGGTGAAATTAATTTCCGTTCCCAAACAAAGTGCACTGGGCCAAGTAAAAGGTTCGGATTCCATTATCGAAATATACACTGAATCTTATGGCGAACATCCGCTAGTAATTCAGGGTGCCGGAGCCGGTGCGGCTGTAACGGCTAGAGGGGTATTTGGGGATATATTGCGGATTGCCGATAAAGGCAGAAAAATTTAAGAATTGAAGTACGATTACATACTATGGATAAAAAATTTGAAACTAACGCTATACGTACGCAACTCGAGCGCACTAAAAATTTAGAACATTCCGTTCCCCTATACTTGACCTCCAGTTTTGTTTTTGAGGATGCTGAGGATATGAGGGCCTCATTTGCAGAGGAAAAGGATCGGAATATTTACTCACGGTACTCCAATCCCAATTCTTCGGAATTTATCGAAAAAGTATGCCACATGGAAGGCGCGGAAGCTGGCTTTGCTTTTGCTTCGGGCATGTCTGCAGTATTTTCGACCTTTGCCGCACTTTTAGACAGTGGCGACCATATCGTTTCTTCGCGAAGTGTTTTCGGTTCTACACATTCCCTTTTTACAAAGTTTTTTCCGAAATGGAATATCGAACACTCTTATTTTAAGGTCGACGAAATTGAACGTATCGAGAAGCTTATTCGACCGGAAACAAAAATTTTGTATGCTGAAACGCCCACCAATCCCGGTGTTGATGTTTTAGACATTCAGGCATTGGGCGATATAGCCAAAAAACACAATCTTATTTTTATTGTCGATAACTGTTTTGCGTCCCCGTACTTACAGCAGCCCATACAATTTGGTGCAGATCTGGTCATCCATTCCGGAACCAAACTGATGGATGGGCAGGGTAGGGTCTTGGCCGGTATCACTGTCGGAAGCCATGAATTAATTGATAAGGTATATCGATTTTCAAGAATAACCGGCCCAGCTTTATCCCCATTTAATGCTTGGGTGTTGTCTAAGAGTCTGGAAACCTTAGCGGTCAGAGTCGACCGTCATTGCGAGAATGCCTTAAAATTGGCGGAATATTTAGAAGGCCACGAAAACGTAAATTGGGTAAAATATCCTTTCTTAAAATCTCATCCAAAATATGAGGTGGCTAAAAAGCAGATGAAGGCCGGGGGCTGCGTAGTCGCTTTCGAAGTCAAAGGTGGATTAGCTTCCGGGCAAAAGTTTTTCAATGCTATCAAATTATTGTCCTTGTCCGCCAACCTTGGCGATACGCGAAGCATCGTAACCCACCCAGCTTCTACAACCCATAGCAAGCTAACGGTCGAAGAGCGTGCAGAAACAGGTATTACTGATGGAATGGTAAGGGTTTCGGTCGGGTTGGAACATATCGATGATATAATCAGCGATGTTGGCCAGGCCTTGGGATAAATTCAGGGCAGGAGGTTTTATTATTCGAATTGCCACTAATTGTCCCTAGGGAAGATTTACAAACCTAAATTCAAGGATGCTCATTGAAGCTGTGCTGAAAAAAATGATGCTACACTGATTGAATAAACACGAGTTTCTGCAAGCTCAAGCCTTTGGCGGGCTGATAATTTAAATTTAAAAAGTCATTCCTTCATCAAATTTGAATAATCCATACGTAGGCCCCTCCATATAGCCCGGGACATCGGATTTTTGATTTTGGGCCGCTTCATCTGATATGGGAGTGGTAAAAGGCATTTTTCCGGAAGGCGTAAATTTCCCGGTCACAATATCCAAAACGGCTTCGGGGGTAGTACCGAATGTGGCCAAAACTCCTTGTATATGTTTTGAATCTTCTTGATACACCTCATTTATCGCCCAGGGATTGGTGTAATTGATGGCCAAAATAGTCGGCTTTTTGGCTGAAATCGTATTCACATAGTCTACATCGATGCCGTTACGGGATAGATCGACATGTAAGGGTTCGCCTTTCGATTGGAATAGGGATGGTCCTTTTGGAATCAACCACAGTAGTACTACATCGGCCTCTTCAGGGGTTTCGACAAACGTCACGTCCCAGCTATTTTTTTTGGAAGTGAATAGGTTTGACGAAGCGCCTTCCCTGTCTTGCATATAGGTTTCGAAATATACTTTTGTTGTTGCTTTCAAAGGGAGGACGTCTTCTGTATTTCTAAGCCAGACAATCGACTTTCGTAATGCTTCCTCGGCTTTTTTCTTGGAGTAATCCTTTCCAACGATATTCTTTGCCGCAGACACCTTTACATATGGATTTTCAAATATGCCCAGTTGAAACTTCTCGATCAATATTTTGTGCACCGATGCATCCACAAGGGGCATTAGCTCTGGGAACTTTTGAAGGGTATCTATCAGCAATCCAGGATCGGCCTGGCCAGAAAAGAGATTAATCCCGGCCTCCAAGGCTTTTTTATAGCGCTCTTGAATGCTAAGATTTTCTACGCCCCAAGGCATCATTTCAATAGGGCCGGTATCTGAATTGATAATACCTTTAAAACCGAGTCGACCTCTTAAAACATCCTGTAAAATTTCTTTATTAAAAGCGAAACCCACTTCTTCATACGCTGTGCCGGATGGGAGGGAATAGTAGGGCATAATCGCTGAAGTACCTGCATCAATAGCTGCCCTAAAAGGAATAAGGTTTCTGTCAAACATGCCGCCAGGGTAGATGCCTTTTTTGCCCCAATCGAAATGGGGATCTTGGCCACCTTCCCCGGAACCTCCTCCCGGAAAATGTTTGGTCGTCAGGGCCACGGAACCAGCACCTAAACTATCGCCTTGAAATCCTAGAACAATCGCCTTCATCATGTTGGCGGCTAGGTCGGCATCTTCCCCAAACGTACCTTCAATCCGTTGCCAGCGGGGCTCTGTAGCTAAATCCGCCATATACATATAGCCTTTGTTAAGGCCCACGGCACGCCACTCTTGCCGAGATATATCGGCAAATTCCCGGACAAGGTCAAAGTCTCTCATAGCGGCCAGACCAAGCTCTCCTGGGAAAGCCGTAAATGCCGTTCTCCCCATACTTAGGCCTATTGATGCGTCGGTCGAAATATGGTTGCGTGGATTGGATGCGATGGTGGCCGGAATACCAAACTCACCATCTTCACATAATTCCTGTAATCGGTTGGACCATTTTGCCAGAGTATCGATTGCGGTATTGGCCCGAAGGATAAAATGTCGTTTATAGAACTGTTTAACGTCTTTAGCAGTACCTGCGGAAGACATCATAGGTGCTGCCAATGGTTTCTTCGTAAAAAAGTTCATTTCGCTCACTTGGTCCGATTCAGAAAATCCGCTGGTAATGGGCTTTTCACTTGGACCACGGCCCGCATCGTTCTCCATTAGTGTGGTACTTATAAGCATGAGTCCCGCTTTTTGCTCAAGGCTAAGTTTCGATACCAAGTCCGCACTTCGTTCCTCAGGGGATAAACGCCAATCTTCGTAAACATCTAAACTATTGTTCCGGTTGAGGTCTTTAAATTTAAGACCCTCTACCTCCATAATTTTCGCTGAACGGGATTCTAAATCTGGTCGGTCTTCTCCTAAATCATTCAATTTTTCAGGGGTATCACCGCAGGAAACGAGTAACATAAAAACAAAAACTGAGCTTAGTGCTATTTTCAATCCCACCTTATTTTCTGAATTTATCATTACCATATTTTAAAATGACAAGCCTTTTAAAAAGGTTTATCTATTAAGTGTTTACAATAGTGTTGGAACGAATTTAACATTTTTTTTAATCGATACGGCATTTTACTGAAAACGGCCATTTTCAAAATCATCCACTTCAGAAATTTTAAAGTAAAACTCCCAAATATTGGCGAAAACCTATGGTCAATTTATTTGTATGGTGTTCCGCCCATCGAATAGATAAGACAAATAGAAATACAATTGATGTATTTATTGAAAATTAGTCTGGACTTCACGAACCTATTGTGGTGCAGGGAGAGTATGGAAATTCTGCTTAATTTTCTGATTTCCGATAAATGCCAAACGTTAATCCAATAGATAACGAACTGGTTCATTTTAGTTTAAATTACGATTCGCGACCTATACGCTCGCATGTTACAGAAAATTTCTAAATTAGGCATGTATAAAATAAGCAAATGCTTAGAAATGATAATAGCTTATATTGATATGGTAAGCTAAAATTAATAAAAATGAGAAAAGTAAACTTAGGGTTGATTTTAGTAATCTTGGTGTTCCAAGCCTGTAAACAGAACCAAAAAAATCAAGAAGAACAGGTTGCAATGCCCGAAGAGAAAGTTTTAGCCAAAACTTATGCTGAAATTTCCATTAAGGAAGGTGGTGAATGGCAGGGAAAAAAGTATGTAGGAGATAATTTTACCTTTAAAAATGTAGATTACTTAAAAGCACCGGATAGTTTGACGGACCATTCGTATTTCGTACGGTATGAAGGGCCGGGTTGGGAAAGTAGTAAAGTTGGGTATCGGTTATACTTCGATTGGCGTAACGCCATTGATATTTTTGGCAAAAAAGTGGATACCATGGTACTTTCAAAAGTGGGTTTAGATAACTATGATTCGTACCATGAAAGCAACCCGTGGGGTCAAGATATTTTAAAAGCTGGAAATTCCCTTGGAATCGGCTCCTATGGCCGTTTCGATGGGGATGAGACCGTGACCCATTTCAAGGAAGTAGATTCCACTACGGCGCAAATTCACAATACCGCAGATGCTTCTGGTGTAACGGTAAACTATTATGGTTGGAATGCGTTAGAACAGAAGATAGACCTTAAAGTGGATTTGATGATTGCGCCTGAATCAAGACTTACCAAAGCTACTTTAACACCATCAATAGATGGGGATGGTTTAAGTACCGGAATCGTTAAGTTCGATGGTATAGAACTTATGCAAAAGCAAGGGGTAAATGGCTGGGCTTACATAGCAACTTACGGAGAACAGACTTTGGTTCCCGATGATTTGGGGATGGTCATTTTTTATAAAATTGACCAGGTTGAAAAAGTTACGGCATCTGAATTTGACCATTTGCTTGTCTTCAAACCAACGACAGATGCTATTGATTACTACTTTGGTGCTGCTTGGGAACAGGAGAAAGGTGGTATAAAATCAAAAGAGGATTTTATAAAATATGTAGATGCTACGTTGGGCGATTTGGAATAAAAGTATACGTGCTAATCCGTCCACTATTTCAATTATACCATTGATGTAATTTTTTTACTGGGTCGTTACGTTCAAAAATCCATAAAATTCACTTGATAATTTAATGGCCGTAAGAGATTAGTGAATATATGATTGGAGAATTCAAGTGGAAAAGATTAGGAATACCATCCTCAAAATGGAGGCGTGAAAATTTAATGAGACTAAGTGAGCTAACCTATCCCAATCACCAAGAATCGTATAACGATAGGATTGTCAGAGACCCAGAAGAATCCGATTTAGTATTGAGTGACGCTAATACTATGTTGGGGGTCTACAGAACGAATGAAAACACTAAATAAATGAACATGAAGTATACTATGCATTTGAAAAACCTTTTAGGAATGATTGCGCTGTTCGTTTTGCTGTGTAGTTGTAAATCCGGAGAAAAGGAAACTGTGAAAGATGCCGAGGCAACTTCGGAAATGGTCGTATCTAAAGATGCAAAATGGTCTGAACGTATGGCCCTATCTGAAATTTCTAGATTTCCAGACCCTACACTACTGGATTTCCAGACAAAATCTCGATGGAGCTATACCAATGGTTTAGTATTACAGGCCATGGAGCAAGTATATGATGAAACTGGGGATAGAAAAATCTACGATTACATTTATGATTATGCCAATCGAATGATTAATGATAAAGGCAGTATCAAGACCTATAAATTATCCGACTATAATTTGGATATGATCAAGTCTGGCGATGCCATATTTTGGCTACAACAGAAAAATCAGGAGGAGCGTTTTAAAATTGCCATGGATAGCCTTCACCTTCAATTGGAAGGCCAGCCCACGACCTCCGAAGGTGGTTATTGGCACAAAAAAAGGTATCCGAATCAAATGTGGTTAGATGGTGTTTTCATGGCCGAACCCTTTCATGCCAAATATGCTTTGGAATATTTGGAAGATGATGAAGCTATGAAAGTGTTGGATAAAATAGTACTGCAATTCGACCTTATCGAAAAGTATAATAGAGATCCTGAAACCGGACTGTATTATCACGGCTGGGATGAAAGTAGGGAGCAGCGGTGGGCCAATACGGAAACCGGACTTTCCGAGAATTTTTGGTCCCGCGGTATGGGTTGGTATGGTATGGCAATGGTTGACATATTAGATTATCTACCGGAGAGTCACCCAGGTCGTGACCGTATTATCGGATACTTAAAACAATACGCTGAAGCAATTATTAAATATCAAGATGTGAGTGGTGCTTGGTGGCAGGTGCTAAATATGCCAAAACGTGAGGGTAATTATTTAGAGGCAACAGGAACATCAATGTTTACGTATACCTTGGCTAAAGCTGCGAATAAAGGATATATTTCCAATTCATATTTAGACAACGCAAAAAAGGGATTCGATGGAATTATAGACGAATTTATTACCATTGAGGATAATGGAGTTATTAATCTGACCAAATGTTGTGGGGTTGCCGGTTTAGGGGGAGACCCCTATCGCGACGGTACTTTCGACTATTATGTAAATGAGATTATACGGTCTAACGACCCTAAAGGTACAGGTCCTTTTATGTTCGCTGCTATGGAACTGAATAGATGATCAAGATATACGAACGCTTCCTTCCTATCGACAATTATATTGTATATCCATTTTGGATAGTTTTTGTTACAAAAGGATAGTAATGAATGCATCCCATTATATAAGAAAGTCTCTTTTAAGATTTTGAGGGATGTAACAAAAACGTGGTAATTGAACTTTTAAAAAATCTTAATTAAAAAATGTGAAGTTTACATTTTCTAGACTTTCTCCAATGCCTTTAGTTGGGTCTTTAACGCCTTCATGTTTTCAATTTTAACTGGATTCAAAAATGCTTTCCATAAGTTCTGAAATAGTGGTGTTGACCTAAAAATTTAAGGTTCATTTCCATCCATTCCTTATCCGAATAGTCAATATTCAAAAATAAGCTCCATTCTTTTCGCAACGCCTTATTTTTGGAATCAAATTCCGGGTTCCCAAATGATGCAAATCTGCATCACAAATAATTTTTTGATGTAGTAGTCTAGGTTTTTGTGGCATGTGTGTAGCATTTATACAATCGATTACGGTAGTAATGCGAAAATTCGGATAATTGTGCTCCAGTAGAAATTCAATGGCCAATCGAACGCTAACAGCCTCATGGTTCGCAAATATATCGTGAAAAAGTGTACTCAATAACAGGGGTTCCAATTCTTCCACCGAACTATTTTCGTAACTCCCTATTTTTTGTACTGTAGTAAAAACTTCCTGTGTGTGTTCCAAATAGTTACGTGTTCTAAAAAAGAAATTACCAAGTCGTACCATGATTATTTGATTGCGATCAAACCAGTAAAATTGTACCACTTAAAAAAGACTTCAGTAAACCGAAAGCCGCATGATTTGAGTAGTTCTCAATTTTCGGAGAGCTTGAAGGGAACCAGGACATTTTCAAGTAATCCCCTTTTTTTTGCGATTTCTATCTCATCGTAACCGTTCCGCTTTTTGAAGGTATAATAATGCTCGATGAAAAGCCGGCTGCAGATACTATGTTCGGTCAATATTTTTTCGATAAGAATTACAGTTCCGTTTTCGCGCAGGCATTAACAAATTTTATTTAGTATTTTTTCGCGGTTCAAAAGCCGAAGGAATTGAAGCGTAAGACAGAAGATAACCACCGACGGATTGTCCATTTCAATGTTGCAGATTAAATCTTGATTCTCATAGGCAACTTTTCTTGAAACACCTGCTACTTTTAAATTAGCCTTACATTTGGCTAACATTTCATCGGATTTGTCGATGCCCACAAAACCGATATCATCAGACAGTATCTAATCAAGATTTATCATGGTCGTTCCGGTCGAACAGCCTAAATCATATATATTAGTGCCCTTTACGGCAAAATCTTTGCTCAGTTCGGCTACCATTTATTGCATTTCTTCATAGAACGGAACGGAGCGCACAACAATATCGTCAAAGACAGTTGCTACCTCTTTATTAAATTTGAAGGTGTAAGCGGGTCATTGCGCATCTTGGAAGACATTATCTTTTAGCATTTCGGTTCAAATTTAAAAATTGTATATAAAGCCTAGGGCATAGTTATAGTCCCAACTTGTAAAAGTCAGTTTCATATGCTCTTTTTGATAGGGGGTCGTAAATAGGTAAGCACTTCCAATGCCGATTGCGGCTCCTGCTAGTATATCCCAGCCGTCATGTCTTTGCGCCTCGATGCGACTATATCCTGTAAACCCGGCGAGTGCATAAGCGGGTATACCATATTTCCATCCATATCTTCTTTGTATGAAGGCGGCACTTTGAAAAGTTGTCGATGTGTGTCCTGAAGGAAAAGCTCTATCACCATTATTGTAAGGACGCTTTTTATTAGTAGCGTATTTAATGCCTATAGTCAGCGCTTGATTCAGTACAAAACCTTTTGAAAATTGAAATGTTCCTTTTGAATCTCCAATAATAAGGGAACTGCTAAAGGCTGTTGCGGGTAAAGCGAATAAGATAATATCGCCAGTAGTCTCGATGGCCTTGTTCTGTGCTGTCAAAGGTTGCGAATACAAAAATGATACTAAAACGAGCGTCGCAACACCAATGAACTTAATTGTTTTAGGGGAATTCAATGCAATACTATTTTTAAAGTCTTTTGCGAAATTAATTATTGAATCTAAAGAAATCTTAAAGTTGAAATGGAGCAACAGGGGTTGATTTAATCGGGCAAGTATCTTTTATAATTCCTAAAAAGAACATTATGTAATCTACGTAATCTAAGCGTTGGTACTTGATTTACAATGAATTTTTTCTAGATACCCAAAAGACGGAAAGTACAAAGGGTATAAAAAAAATAATGCCTATTGTTATCTTTACGAATGTCTTAAGAAATGCCATACTCTTTGTTTTTAGCAACCACATCTTCAAGTGAATTAATAGAGGGCTAAGCTAGCAGAGAATTCTAAAGGAATTATTAAGGATTTTAGCATTTGAAATTAATTAGCGAACATTTAACACCACACTATAAACTTTAGTGTTTGTTGACATTTCCCTTCAACTGCACATGTGAAATATAAATTAGAATGGCCATTAGTACAATGGATACCAACGAAGCGGGTAATGTTCCTAAATCCAGACCACCCTTAATTAGGGGTTTGGTGAGGAAATCACCAAAGGTTGCACCAAAAGGTCTTGTAAAGATAAATGCAATCCAAAAAAGGACGATTTGGTTGAGCTTCGTAAAGTAGTGCAATACCACCACCACCAAAATAATGGACGCGGTTACCAAAGCGCCGATTAAATAACTTAAGCCCAGAACGTCACTTAGATAATCGCCAAAAGCGGTACCCAAACTGTTTGAAAATAAAACTGTAATCCAAAAAAAGACTTCCTTTTTAGGTTGCATAATTGGATACACTTCCAAATTGGAGAATTTTTTATACCAAGCGAATAGCGTTATGATGAAGCCCGTAAAAAGTAACAAGCTGCCCCATGTATAACCGATATTCAAGCTACGGTCAATGAAATCGGAAATCTCAGTGCCCAAAGTGGTGGTTGCGATGATGACCAACCAAAACCAGACCGGTACGTATTTTCTTTTGGCCAATTGAATACTTTGAATTGTTACAGCGGCCATACCCGCTCTGGCAGTCCTTCAAAGAACGTCGGACTGCCAGTAGCTGCTGGCCTTATTACCCGAGCTCAGAATATTTAGTAGAATTGCCTCAGCGTCCGTGCCGGCGTTCACAAACTGCCACCGGTCGGCAGATTGTGAACCCCGACCGGACTTCTTACACGTACACCATAAACCCGTCGACCTTGACCCGTGCTCAAATAACACCGTTTGGCCAAAAAAAAAGCATTCTTGCTTTAAAGGATTGGGCTTCCGTGTGTTACGTGTTTTTCCCCCCCCAAGCCCCCCTCTTTTCCCGCTCTCATTCGGCTGATCCTCTGCACGTCGGCCTGTCATGTCCTGTGCATTACCAAAAAGCACCGGTCTTAATCGGATTTACCATTTTTAGCGTCCGGTGCAATATTTTTGGAAGCACCAAAATCGGAATCAGACCTATGTCCACAAATCTTACATTCAATAAATCCACTATGTCTAATAGTCTCAATGTTATGGCAGATAGAACAAGACTTAGAAGTGTATCTTGGATTGATAAAAAT
>LAZR01001426.1_pt1 | contig 15184 bp, 11 predicted proteins | sample 329461 | NCBI WGS metagenome assembly LAZR01 (sample SAMN03002196, study PRJNA259156) | marine sediment metagenome | biome: sea floor; feature: Hydrothermal impacted sediments; material: marine sediment; isolation source: Loki non-amplified sample from Loki's castle hydrothermal vent sediment ...
TTCATTCCTTGAAAACAATAGAAATTTATTGGATAAAGAATTTTTTAATCAAGAACTTAAACCTTTTAATATATAATACATTTATAGCCCGGTGGTGTAGGTAGGTATATGAGTAGTATATCGCGCAAAACGGTCAAGCATCTGGGGCCTTGAACCCCGTGACCACGGTTCGAAAAAAATTTTTTTTCAAAATTTTCGAAACTCCGTGCCGGGCTATATTTTTCCAATAAAAAAATTAATGCATATATTTTCAAAATATTTAAAAAAATAGACAAATGTAACGGAAAATTTAATTTAATAGATCTCCAATCATAACAATAAATATTAAAAAATCTAAAAAGAAAAAAAAATGTTTAATTTGAGTCAATTAAGAAATGGGACACTTAAACGATACAAACTCATATTTTTTATTATCTCTACCGTTATTGTGTCGACGGTGATTATCGCAATAGTATTTACAATAATAAATGCGGAGCCTACACATAATCATGATAGTAACGATGATGATTGTAATATTTGAAATCGCACATCTAACTTAGAATCAGTTCAAGAAAATATTAACTTATTACCATTACAAGCCATTGAAAAACAAATTGATGAATTATGGGAAATAAAAATTATTCCAAATTGGATGAATCTTGTAAAAAAACGTTAGTTACAAGAGGACGACCTTGCAAAGGTTTTTGTATAAATTCAACTCTTAGTTTTCAATAATTTAAAAGATGAGATATTAAGGGGATTATATTTCAAGATAATTTAACAAATTAGGCCGAACTAAAAATCAGAATATTAAAAATAAAAGAATATAATTAATCTAATATTTTATTTTTTCATCTTAAAAATTCATATTAAAGGAAATTTTTGAAAAATACAACTCAATTTATTTAGATCATGATTCCAATTTCAGATTTGAACTGGGGTTTTTTAGAGATAATTTATTTGGTGATTATCTTTATTATTGGCTTCCTTTTTACTTATTTCATTATCCCGTATGTTATCAAATTTATGAAGAAAAGAAATTACGTAGGGTATGATATACATAAAAATTCAAAACCTGAAGTAGCTGAATCTGGGGGTCTTAGTTTTATCATCGGTTTTGCGGTCGTCTCAATATTTTTAATGATATTTTTTGCAGATTTTATAAATGATATTATTATTTTTCTTCTTACAGTTTTAATTGCAGGAGCTATTGGGTTCATAGATGATCGGGTTAAATTAAGACCAAGGAATAAAATCCTATTGTCAATATTTTCGGGAGCATTGATTTTTTTTGCAAATATTTTGGGGTATATAGATATTTCTTCACCTACTTTTCCTATTTTAGACAGAACAAGATTATCAATTATTTATCCATTTTTAATTCCGATACTTGTAGCAATATTTGCAAATACCACCAATATGCTTGAAGGGTATAATGGAGAAGGTTCGGGGACTATATTGATTGCTGTTTTTTTCCTTTTTATTTCTGCTATAATCTGGGATTCAGCTGAAGGTGTAATATTTTCTGTTCCTGTTATTGCTGTTTTAATCCCTTTTTTCCTTTTTAATAAGTATCCTGCTAAAATTTTTCCTGGTGATGTAGGGACATTAAGTATGGGTGTTATGGTTGCGGGTATTATGTTGTTTGGTTCAATTGAAGTCGCTGCTTTTTGTGCTCTTTTTATTCATATATTCAATAGTTTTTATGTCATTTATTCAGTTCGGGGTTTTTTTGAGAGCGATAAAATTAGAGAAGGTAAAGGAGATATTATTTTATTAGAAAATGATCAAATTAAAGCATCGGATAAAAAAGATGCTGCGTTAACATTACCTAGATTAATATTAGCAAAAGGACCATTGACAGAACCTAAACTGGTTAAGAATTTTTTTGTTATTTCTGTAATATGTGGAATTTTCGCCATTCTCTCAGTTTTATTTACACAACTTACAAAAATGACCTTGAATATTGGTGTTTTTCTTACAGTATTAATCTCTTTCATGCTTTTAATAATATATTTATTAAAAAAATTCCCAAGAATTCGTGGTGTTATTACTTTAATGATAGTCCTCTTAGTTACAAGTATATTTTTTTTCCTACTGATTGAATTTATAATTATAGCGGTTCCATTTAGTATTGAACTAGGTATAATAAATATTCCAGTTAATCTTATTATCATTTTTGGCCTTGGCATTATAGGGCTTATTGGGTGGTATATCATTTCTATTAAATATTTTTGGTTTCAAATCAATAAAATGAAAGAAAAGACTCAAAAAACAGAAGGTGTTCATCATGAAATCATCTCTTAGATTATTTCTATTTATTGTATATATATCTGGTTCCATTACCTTATTTGGTATACTTTTAATTTCACTACCTCAAACCGTTTGGCTTCAATTTATAAGAGATTGGAGCTTTATTCTAACAATTATATTTTATTTATTGACTATAGAAGAGTTTTATCAGTGGGTAAAAAATGGAAAGAGGAGTGAAATGAGTGACATTGTAGCAATTCTTTTTTTCTTCTTTCTTATCTTCTTCTTTTCAAAAGATTTTTTAACTTCTTTAATGGGTGCTTTTTCAATTTATTTATGGATAGGAATTATTGAATTGAGAGATTACCCCATACTAAATAAAATTCTCATTATTTCTTTAGTAACATACAACATTATATTCATTGCTGGCATCTTTTCGTCCTATTTAAATAATTCTGTTTATTTAGATACTAGTTTCGCTTTCTCTTTCTGGATAATTCTAATTTTGGGATTTATTTTATTTGGAAGAAAATATTTAATCGTTTGGCGATTTTTGAGCCCCGAGTATTTGATGTTGTTTATTTATGTAATTGCTTGGTTAGCAGTTGTAATTATTAACCGATATGCACGAATATTTGAAACATCTAGCCCATTTCGCTCAGGTGAATTTAACACTATTGATTTTTTTCTTAATATTTATTTTATCTTTATCTTAGTAAATTGGGTTATCTATTTTATTTCAGGACCTATACTCAACAAATTATTAGGGATTAAAAAAATTGAGAATGATGATTTATTTAAGATAGTAAATAAGGTAAAAAAAGAAATTGGAATTAAAGGAAAAGTTAAAATCGGTTTTGGTAAATATCCTATCTTAAATGCAATGGCATACGGTTCAATTTTCGATAAGAGGATCGCAATTATCGCCGAAGATATTAACCAGATACCTAAAGACGAGTTGAAGGGTATAATCGCTCATGAATTAGCTCATATAAGAGGGAAACATACACTTATATTAACTTTTATTACTACAATTGATCTTATTATAAGAATGGTTCTTGATATCCCTGCAACTTACTACGATTACACTTTTGGAAATCCTTCTGTACCCTTATTTACTTTTATAGTAATAAATTTGTCAATATACATAATACTCTTCATCTTAGTTAGAATTTTAGAAGGAAGAGCTGATTTAAGAGCCAAAAAAGCAGGGTTTGCAAGAGAATTAGCTAAAGCATTATATAACCTAGAAAGTTTTTATGCCTCAGGAAGAGAAATTGGATTTAATACTATGCTCCTCAGTGAGGAAAAAATTACAAATGATAATAAGATTTTAGACTATATTAACACAGCCTCTTATTTATATGGTTCAATGATAAAGCCTTCGAGATTCTCTCTTTTAGGCAATTTATTAAACTCACATCCTCCGAGTTATTATAGAATCGCAGCATTATTAGATGACAAATTAAAACCAACTAAAGAGGCAATTTTGCCTTTTATTTGTTTAAAAAAATCAAAACAGAAAAAATACGCTCAAATTTTTGAGAAATCAAGGCAAAAGTTTAAAGTTATAGCAAATGAAAAATTTAAAGAATATTTTCAAATTGACGACATTGCTGTACTTTCAAATAATTTACATAGAAGAGAAATATTTAAGTTTGATCTGAATAAAGATTTTATTTTTCGAAATAAAATTACGGATGAAATTATTTGTGGACATTTGATGGATGTTCAATTCCTTGATAGTATTTGTGCCAGAGATCAATTTATTATAACAAATCTAAAGACCCATGAAAAAGAATATTTAGAATCAGCCTTTTTTATACGAAATCAAATTGATTTGGGTGAAACCTATTATTTCCAAAAAGATTCTCCCTTGATTTTAAAAGATATTCAAGAGGAAGAAAGAAATTATATCTTTTTAGATCAAAATAATAACCAATTTCTAAAACCCATTCTAAAAACCAAATTACCAAATTCAATGGCTTTAATTAAAAATCTTGAAAATAATGAGGTTTTCTTTAAAGATAAAGGTAAAATTAGGTTATTAAAATGTGTTGGTGTCTCAAAAACAGATGATTTTAATAATATTGAAATCATTTTATCTGAAGATGAAAACTTAAAAGAGTCGGAATTAGTGTCATATTATCTTAAAGATTTAATTATTAAGCCAAGAACTATATATTTGCCCATAAGGAAAGACTTTCAAAATAGAAAGTCAGAAGTGAAAGTAATGAAATGGTTAATTGCAAACAAAATTCTTACCCAAATTTATCTGAAAAAACCTGTCAACAATTTTGAGATGGGTTATATCCATAGTATAGATATTGAGAATAGTGTAAAGAAAAAATCTAAAAATGAAGAGGAAAGACATATTAGTTTACTTAAATTGGGAAATATCTTTGGGAAAGAAACATCAATTCCGTTTCAGACAATCGAATCAATAGGTTTTGAATTAGAAAGTGTTATAATTCAAAAAAAATCTGCTACAAGCCTTACTAGCCGTTTAGGGTATAAGATCTTGAAGAAACTAAAACCTAACAAAATTATAATTACGTAAAAAGTCATACATGTGCATTTTTAAGAGTGTTTACCATGTTAAATAGAATTAAAGAACTCCTACATTTATTGCGAGTGCGTCAATATTACAAGAACATTATGATTTTTGTAGGAATTTTTTTTAGTCAAAATTTATTTGTCCCAGCGCATTATGTTAATCTCTTTATTGGTTTTATTTTATTATGTTTTACTTCCTCATTCAATTATATAATAAATGATATAGGGGATATTGAAAAAGATAAATTACATACAGAAAAACTAAAAAAGAAACCTCTCGCTTCAGGAACAATATCAATATTTTATGCAATACTCATTCTGGTAATATTGGCTTTATTGATTATCGCATCAGTGATTTTTCTCCTTCCTAATCTAGGGTTTATCTTTATGATTGTTCTAATGGTTTTAACAGGTCAACTATATAATCATATCTTTAAGAAATATGCATTTATTGACCTCCTCATTTTATCTACTGGATATCTTTGGAGAACCCTGGCAGGTTTATTGATTATCGAGGAATATGTTTCTGCCTGGTTATTATTAGCAATATTTGAAATTGCTATTTTTCTGAGTATTGCCAAAAGGAAGGGTGATTTGAAATTTCTCGGTGAAGATGTAGCAGCTGAGCATAAAGAAGTTTATGATCAATATTCTCTCAAATTACTTGAGCAATTTCATGTCATGATTGCCGGTTCTTTATTTATGACATATTCATTATATTTAATTTTAAAATTTAATTTGTTTGAACCTACAAATTCAACCCTAAATGAATATTTTGCTATTCTTACGATTCCGATTTCCTTATACATACTAATGAGATATATGTATTTAACATCGTCTAAACCCGAAATCGCACGTAGTACTGAAAAAGCTTTTTTAGATAAAGGTATTATAATTGCGGGTGTATTGTTGATGGGAATTTTATTTATCTCCTTTTATTTTTGATTACTATTAAAGAAATTTAACATTAAACCCATTTATTTCCCATTTATTAAGATCAAATACTTGATTAAATTATTTGATTGTTTGGGTGAAACTGTTTCAAGTAAATAATCCCTTGATTTTAATTAAGAATTTGATATGTTTGAAGAAATTTTCACTAAATTTGTGAGAAAGAGCTATACTAAGCTATTCGGATTTTAAAGAATCAATAAAAAAAAAAGATAAAACTTATAAGTATTTGAAGCTAAAAACATATTTAACTACAAATCTAAAAAAAAAATAATAACTTTAGTGAATTCAATATGGAAATGGAAAAAAAAAATTTAGCTATAATTATCTTAGCTGTTGTACTTGCCGCTTCAGGCATTGGCAACGTTATTCTTGCTATTACTGGTGGTTTAATTGTTGGCGCACCCGATAAAACGACTTTGGTCTATGGTTTCGCATCAAATCCCGCCGCACTTGACCCTGTCGATACTTGGGATGTCCCATCAAACATTATGCAACATCAAGTTACCCAAAATTTAATCGAATACGATTTATCAACTCATCCGGGTTATGAATTAAGACCTGTTCTTGCAGAATCTTGGATATGGGAATCTCCTACAAGGATTTCCTTTAAATTAAGAGATAATGTGTATTTCCACGATGGTACGAGAATGACTGCCGAGGATGTCAAATGGAACTGGGACCGAAATATGTGGTTCGGTAACTCTACTGGGCTTCTACCAGCAAATGGGACTTCTTGGGTAGGTTTTCCGAGTTCTTTGTATTTCCTCACCAATGGTTCCTATATTTTTGATCACTTTGAAGCAGATGATGACGTTGATCCGTTAAATTTCACGATGGTTTTGACTGCTCCTTTCGCAGCCTTGTTGGATTTAATCGCTTTTGGTGCTACTAATATCCTTTCTCCAAGATCTACTTCATTTTGGAATTATTTGGATTTAGCTAGTGATATATTAGTGGGTACTGGACCTTACAAATACATACACTACAGAAGAGATAATGAAGTAAGATTTGAGAGATGGGACATGTACTGGGGTTTTCCAGGATACTTTGAGGTAGCGATACTGAGAATTATCGAAGATGATACTGCAAGAATGACTGCTGGTTTAGCTGGGCAATTTGATTATGTTGGTGGTGTCTTAAAAACATTCATTGACACATTTAAAGCCGATGCTGACTTTCATGTTGAGGATGTCGGTGAAGATCTATGTTATTTCTATTTAGAAATTTACAGTGGTCCAGGCAACCAATCAGGTGCTGATCCGCAACAACAGAGAAATAATGCTACACTTAGGAGAGCTTTAGCATGGGCTGTGAATTACACATATATATGGGAAGAAATTCAGGCCGGTTATGCGGTAGAAGGCGTCCCAGCTGTACCTCGAGCTATGGCAGGTCATAACGCCTCAGTTGTGCAAGCTAGTGATTCTAAGTATAATTGGACATATGGTATTTCTCAAGCAAGAGAACTTATGGCTTCAATGTATCCTACAGAGACATTTGGCTTATCCTTTGATCTAGGAACTAATGATTCAATATGGGAAGGTCTTGGATTAAGAGATCTTGAAATCAATAGGCATTTTGAGAGTGTCACAAATCTGCGAATAAACCAATTATTGGCTAACAACTTTGGATTAATAGGTATTAAAACTACTGAGACTATTAGACCATGGGGCGTTTATCTTGATACTGGCGAGAATACACCATGGGAAATGGATATTGGTTATATTGGCTGGTGTCCAGACTATCTTAACCCTTTCAACATGATCGATCCTCTCTTCAATTTAGCTTCGGGTTCATGCTTTTCACGAATTAACGATACATCACTTGGTGGTCTAACAGAATTGATGGATAAGGCTGGAAATGAATTAAATAGAACAAAACAATTAGACATTTATAAGGATATTCAATCGTTGATTTATGATGTTGAGCGACCGCTCAATCCAGCAAGCCATACACATATCTCTGGTTGGGTCTTTTTGGTTCAAGCAACGCATAAAACTGCCTTAAAAGGAGTCCAATACAACGTTATGACACAAGCTGAGATGTGGAAATGGTATTACGATACATAATACTAAAATAAGCAACTTTAAAAAATAATTAATCTTTTTTTTTATTCTTTTTTTATGATTTTCTCATGTTTTTATTTGAAAAATTGTTCCTCACACCTGTTGTGGTGGAAGGAGTTACGGGTCTGGGAATTCTCCACAAATAACCTACTGAGTGCTTACATACTTAAAATTATAATTCATTAAATACCTATTTAACAGATTAGGGAGAAAATGACGAGATAACTAAAAACGATTTAATTCAAACAGAATATTTAATAAGGGATCAAAACTAGTTATTTATCATTTTAGGAACATCACAATCTTGTAGTTATTGTATATAAAGTATAGGCATTAGAATTATGAAATTTTCAAGAATTAAAATGGGAAGGCAAGGAAATTTTATATTGGGACTCCTACTGATTTTTTTTGTATTTTTTGGATATATAAGCAATCAATTTCCTAGAGATGATTCAACTAATTTGTTACCAATTGGACAAGAATTAATATTTTTATATCAAATCTTATTTGATCCCGGATCGTTCTTGTCACTTATTATTTTATTCGGAATAATGTTCATAGTAGCATTGAGGGAATCGTTCTTTGAATTCGCGATTAGAAATAGCATATGGTATATTCCAGCTATATTGATGATGTCATGGTTTTGGTATTGGTTTCTTTTTGGCTTTGATGCAACTGTATTTTATATATATTTTATACGAATTGAAGGTTATTTAACAATATTAGCATTATTAAGTATTAATCTCCTTGCTGCAATATCGGCGTCAATACTTAATGAAAAACGTAAAGAATTAAGAGAATCGAAATATTGAAGTGAACAAGAAATTTTATTAAAATTAATAGAAGGTGAATATAACCATGAGTCTGCTTAAGTATATTCTAAGAAGGATAATTATAATGATACCAGTATTATTTGGGGTATTGACTTTAACTTTTATTTTAACTCGATTAATGCCAGGAGATCCTATAGCAGCCCGATTAGCTGCAGCAGGACAACATAATCCTTCTGAAGGAATATACCAACAATTGAAGTGTCAACTCGGTCTTTGTGATCCTATTATTGTTCAATATTTCAGATATATAGGTGAATTATTCACAGGACAATGGGGGGTATCTGTATCTATTGTGAGAAATCAACCGGTATGGGATCTGGTTATGAGTAGACTCCCCTTAACAATTGATATTACAGTTTTTTCTATAATAATCGCATCATATTTCGGAATAAAAGCAGGGGTGATTTCAGCTACACACAGAAACAAAACTCCTGATACAGTAGTAAGAGGTTTTGCCTTAGTCGGGGTTGCTATTCCCGTTTTCTTTTTGGGGATGATATTGCAATATTATCTTGGTTATGTAGTTAAAATTTTCGAACCTACAGGATTTTTGAGTGCCAAATATGAAAATCCACCATTTGTCACTGGTTTTATTCTAATTGATTCTCTATTATCAGGTCAGTGGTATTTGATTGGAGATTACTTGTGGCATATGTTTTTGCCAATATTTGTTTTATCTTTTGTAATGCTTGCATCGATTACGAGACAAACCCGTTCAAGCATGTTAGAAGTTCTTGAACAAGATTTTGTAAGAACTGCAAGAGCAAAAGGATGTAAAGAGAAAACTGTGATTCATGCACACGCATTAAAAAATGCTTTGATTCCCACGGTAACTGTTATCGGAATGAGTATTGCGGGTTTATTAGGCGGAGCAGTTATTACTGAAGCCACCTTTGGCCTTAACGGGATTGGAAAGTTGTTTATTGATGCAATTTTATTGTATGATTTTTGGGTACTCAGCGCACTAGTATTTCTCATTACAATAATATTTATCTTAGCAAATCTGCTTACCGATGTTATATATGCATTACTAGATCCGAGGATTAGATATGGATAAAATTTAATTTAAACTTATAAGGTGGTAATGAAAAAATGGAAAAACAACAATTTTTAGTTATTGAAGAAGAAGAGATAAAAGATAAAAAAAATCACTCAAGAAGGATTCTCTCATGGATTTTTAATAATATTAAATTTATTCTGCTTCCAGGTTCCAGAATAGAGGAACTAGAAATCCGAGAATTTGAATATGAAATGAGTATTAGCAAAAGAAAATTAATACGTAGATTAAAGAACCCTTTGACAATCTTAGGATTTTCTATCATATTTTTCATTATAACACTGGCTGTTTTTGCTCCATGGATATCTCCACAATCATTTGAATTTGCAATGGATCCTCATGTTGGCTCATGGAATCCACCATCTCCTGAACATCCTTTAGGGCAAACTGTAATGGGCGGTGATGTTTTATCAAGATTGATATGGGGGGCAAGAACTTCTATAACTATATCTCTACCATCGATTACTTTAAGCGTTACTGGGGGAGTAATTGCTGGAGTAATTGCAGCTTATTATGGGGGCTGGGTTGATTCACTAATAATGAGAATTTGTGATGTGTTCCTTGCATTTCCATCTTTGATTCTTTCCTTGGTGTTCATTGCTATTTTTGGACCTCAAATCGAGGTAATTTTAATGGTCTGGGGGTTTTTGGGAATCCCGATATATGCAAGATTAATAAGAGGAAATGTATTACAAGCTAGAGAACTTCCCTATATTGACGCAGCAAGAGTGTCTGGGGCTGGAAATTGGAGAATTATGTTTAGACATATATTACCCAATGTAATACAACCAATAATAGTTTTCTTTACATTTGATATTGGCGCGTATATTCTGGGCTTAGCAGCACTTTCATTTTTAGGGATGAATCAGTCTATATTAATCGAATGGGGAAATGATATAAGTGTAGCTAGAGAAAATCCATATTCAGCCCCTTGGGCGGGTTTATGGCCGGGATTTATGATTTTCCTAACCGTTTTAGGCTTCATGTTAGTTGGGGATGGTTTAAGAGACGCATTAGATCCCAGATTGAAAAACTTATAATTTTTTTTTTACTTTTATTGTTTAAATAAATCTGATTATAGAAAAAAGAGACGAATGGATATTATCGAAAAAGATCGAGTAGTCGAACAAACCCCTATAGAAACTAATGATAATTCAAAAATATTATTAGAAGTTAAGAACTTGAAAACTTATTTCTATACTGAAGAAGGTATTGTAAAGGCTGTTGATGGTGTTTCCTTTGAATTATACGAGGATGAAGTTCTTGGACTGGTTGGTGAAACAGGATGTGGAAAATCTGTTACGGCACTTTCAATTCTACAACTTGTAAGAGCACCAGGAAAAATCATTGATGGAAAAGTTATTTTTAAAGGTGAAAATCTTCTGGATTTAAAAGAATCTGAAATGAGAATGCGTCGTGGCAAAGATATCACTATGATTTTCCAGGATCCTTTAAATTCTCTTAATCCTGTTTTTTCTGTTGGTAAACAAATTTCTGAAGTATTTTTTCTCCATCAAAAAACAGAATTGAGACAAGAACTTGATAGGAGATTACAGGAGAGAAGCGAAAAAAAAGAGGAGATAAAAAACTTAAAAATAAGGTTTGAAAACTCTGAAAATCCTTTGGCAGAAGAAGAAAGGAATGAAGTAGAACTTAAAATCAAAGAACTCAAAAGTCAAACGAAACATATTCCAAATATAAAGGATGTTGCCTTAGATAAATCTGAAAATATTATTAAAGAAGTAGGAATTGCTGATGCTAAAGGAATTCTTAAGAGATATCCCCATGAATTAAGTGGCGGTATGAGACAACGAGTGATGATTGCCATGGGTCTTTCATGCAATCCCGCACTATTAATCGCAGACGAACCAACGACGGCTTTGGATGTAACAATTCAAGCTCAGATACTTGATTTGATGAAAGATTTAAAAAAAAAATTCAATACTTCAATTTTTATAATAACCCATGATTTAGGAATAATTGCGGAATTATGTGATAGGATTGCTGTTATGTATAGTGGAAATATAGTAGAATACGCAACAGCTAACGATTTGTTTAAAAACCCTCGTCACCCTTATACTCAAGGATTAATTGGGGCGATCCCAAGTATAGAAAAGAGAAACCAAAAACTATTAACCATTCGAGGGATGGTTCCTAATCTTATTTATCCTCCTTCAGGATGTAGATTCCATCCTCGATGTGATTACCGAATGGAAATATGTGATAAAGTAAAACCTCAATTAACTGAAATTGCGAGTAGGTATTTTGTAGCTTGCCACCTTTTTGATCCTAAATATAAGGATTCACCAAAGTATATTTTAGATAAAAATGAGGATAAAGCTTTAACTAAAATAAAATAAATTAAAATATAGTTCAACATCAAAATGACAACTCAAGAATTAAAAACGGAAGATTTTAAGCGGGGAGAAACCAACAAAATAAAAGGAAATCGGGACCCTATAATCATTGTAAAAAAATTAAAGACTTATTTTCCCATATTGGGAGGTCTTTTTAAGCGTAAGATTGGAGAGGTTAAAGCGGTTAATGATGTGACATTTAACCTCTATAAAAATGAAACTCTAGGGTTAGTAGGGGAGAGTGGATGCGGAAAAACTACAATAGGAAATTCAATTCTAAATCTAGTTAGAAATACTTCAGGTGAAATTTTATATAGAGAGAGAAGGATAGATTCAGGGAGAATGCAAGGGTTAATAGAAAGATTTCTACAAAAGTATAAATCATTGGTTCTTTATGCATTACCGAAAATTTATGAGAAAAATGTTCATAGGATAGAAAAATTGATGCTTCATTCTCCTCCATTCATCAGAAAACTTTATAATAGGGAAAAAGATAAGTTCAGAAGGCTTCTAAAAGATTTTCTTATTGATAAATTTATACGTAAGAAAATCCAGATGGTATTTCAAGATCCTGATGCATCATTAAACCCAAGATGGAAAATAGTAAATATTATTGGAGAACCACTGAGAATCCTAGAAGGATTAAGGAAAAGACGAGTTATAAGAAGACGAGTTTTAGAATTATTGGAAACAGTTTCTATGAAACAAGAACACTTGGATCGATATCCTCATGAGTTTTCTGGAGGTCAAAAACAAAGAATTGTGATTGCCAGGGCACTTGCCTGTAATCCTGAGGTGATAATCTTAGATGAACCGACTTCTGCATTAGATGTTTCAGTTCAGGCTCAAATTCTTAATTTATTAAAAGATCTTCAAGAAAAATTTAATTTATCTTATTTATTTATAACCCATGACCTCAGTGTTGTCCAACATATTGCGGATAGAATTGCAGTAATGTATTTAGGAAAGTTTGTAGAAATAGGTACTGTAACTGAGGTATTTTTTAATCCTACACATCCCTATACGAGAGCATTGTTATCTGCAAGACCAACCTTCGATCCAAGTTTGAAAACAAATAGAATTATCTTGGAGGGTGATGTTCCAAGTCCTATTAATCCCCCACAGGGGTGCGCATTCAATCCAAGGTGCCAAGAGAGAGATGATCATATCGGATGCGACTTAGAGGATCCAAGGAAAATACATTTGGGAGGAGATCACTATATGGTTTGTCTCCCTTTTAAAAAGGAAAGTAAATCTTATAAAGGCATGAAATTCATTTCGGATTAAAAATTTTCATTATTTTATTCAAATTTTAAATTTTCAACACATAAATATATTTCCTACTATTATCTCTGATAAACACTAATTTTAAGAATATTAAATCTACTGAAATAAAAACTATTTAAAATTTTTTCTGATGGCAACAAAAAACTCCCAGATATTTGTAGTTAAAACTTCTCCCAAAACGGTATTAAATGATTACGAGAAATTAATGCATTTGGCGAATTATCAAAAATCCTTTGATAAGAAATGTAAAATAATTCTAAAATTAAATTTAAGTTGGTCAAAATTCTTCCCTTCATGTTCTAGCCCCCCTTGGCAAGTTGAGGGTGTTCTTAAAACAATGGTAAAAGATGGATATGATCCAAAAAAGATCTTTACTGCTGAAAACAGAACAGTAGTTACCAACATTGAAAAAGGATTAAGAGGAAATAAATGGGCTCCTATCATAAAAAAATATGGTGTATGGTTTGTACCATTAACTAGAGTTCCATTTGTACCATATGAATCATTAAAACCCCAGTTTTTAACCTTGAAAAATAAAAAATTACATGTTTTGGATTCAAAAATATTTCCCGCAGGCTTTAAAATACCTAAATTTTATCTCGGTAAGCCAATAATTCATCTTCCTACCATGAAAACTCATGGTCATACGGGGGCTATGGGTGGATCCCTTAAAGAAACAAAAGAAAATATGAAGCATGGAGGTATTACGTGTGCCATGAAAAATGCCTTTGGAGGGCTTTTAACAAAAAGAAGACATTTTTCACATCAATATATGTCTGAAGTTCTGGTAGATTTATTAATTATTCAAAAACAAATTCACCCTCAAATCTTTTCTATTGTTGATGGGACGGTGTGTGGTGATGGGGCGGGACCAAGAACTATGATTCCCCGCATTAAAAATTATATACTTGCAGGATATGATCAAGTAGCTGTTGATACTGCTGTTGCTCATATGTTGGGTTTTAACCCATTTGAATTGCCTGCTATAAAATTAGCTCACGATGAAGGTTTAGGATGTGGAGATTTTGATCAAATTGAGATTATCGGTGAGGATATATCAAAAATTAATTGGCATTTTAAAGTTAAACGTAGTATAGTAATTTGGGGAGATCAGATGGTAAGAAAAGGACCTTTACAATTTCTTTATCCCTTATTTCGTAGTGAACTCTTCTTTTTAGGTCCCACTTTTGCATCTATGATTTATCATGATATGTTTTGGTATCCTCTAATTGGGAAGAAAATAATTAAAAAATTTTCTCAAACAGGGTGGGGAAAAAAGTTTAAAGATTATCCTACAAAATAATAAAATTTCCTATATTATAATTTCAGTAACAATCTTCTTAAAGTCTATTTTCTCATTTGATTCTTTCACCCTGATATGAATAAAAAATTCAATCGCTCCTTCCTTCCCTAATAAGGGAGATTTAATTATATTATAAATAAAGAATTGGTTTTTTGAGCACCAGTCAAACAATCCCATAAGGATTTGATAAAGTTGTTGAGGATCCTTAATTATTTTGAATTTACGATTACTTTCAAATTCAATTTCAAATATTGGTTTTACTAGAGCTATAATATCCCCTTCCGCTTTTAATATACTTTTTATATTTGGAATGACAACTTTAAGAGAAGTAAATGTTAAATCAATAGTACAAATGTCTACTTTTTCGTCTAGTTTTATTAGATTGCGAGCATCCACACCTAGTACCGGGATTATACACTTATTAACTTTCTCACATCTTAGTGAAGGGTGTAGTATATCGAAAGCTTTATCGATAGCATATATTTTCCTTGCACCATGTTTTAGGAGACAATCTGTAAATCCACCTACTGACGCCCCCA
>LAZR01001427.1_pt1 | contig 15181 bp, 14 predicted proteins | sample 329461 | NCBI WGS metagenome assembly LAZR01 (sample SAMN03002196, study PRJNA259156) | marine sediment metagenome | biome: sea floor; feature: Hydrothermal impacted sediments; material: marine sediment; isolation source: Loki non-amplified sample from Loki's castle hydrothermal vent sediment ...
TCTAATATTAAATAAACACACAAAAAATTAGTAAAGTAAATTAAAAGGAAGATTTTACACAAAAAATGTTAATTATGGAAAATTACTCAAAACATAAAGATAGTCCGCTAGTATTACAGATGCTAGGGATTGGTTTAGTAAAAATTACACAGATAGATATAGGAGGAAATTTTAATGTAATTTTCCAAAAAGGCATAGGTGTGCCACTAATTCAGAATGTAATTGAATTATATAAAAAAGAAATTGTAAATAAACGTCAGGGGAATTCAATAATCCCATTAGAAGATTTTACAATTTTTATTCATTATTTTGAAAATAAAGATCATGATATTTTAGTTATTATATATATGAAAGAGAAAGAAAATACTGGAAACTTCAGTAAACTATATTTTTTATCAAGAAATATCAATAAAAAATTCCAAGCCAATGAATCACAACATAATCTAATCACAGAATTTCAAGCTGCTGTAGAAATTCCAAAAACAGATGGACTCATAGCAATTTTTATAATAAGCTCAACTGGGAGTCCTTATATCTCAAAGATCAATAAGAGTCGATCTACTATTTCAGATCATGAAGTTCATATTTCTGGTTTCATATCCGCATTATTGTCCTTCTCGAATGCGATCATTGGAGAAGAAACAGGGGCCAAACTTAAAGAGATCAATTTTGGTAACCAACAATTCTATGTCATATCAAAGAACAATGTAATTTTTGCTTTTTTGGTTGAAAATATGAATAATTTGCTCCAGAGATATATGTATTTACTCGCAGATGAATTTCTTTTCCAATATAAAGATGTTATTAAGAAATTCAATGGAGATATCACACCATTTAACGAATTTGAAGAAAAAATTAACCAATATTTTATAATATAAAAAAAAGGAAAATAAAATGTCAGAAGATAGTAATGGGAATCAGGTTTCTATTATAATTTTTCAAGTGGGGTGGGAGCAATTTGTCATCGATTTGCTTGATGTTAAAGAAATAATTACAGCAGGTCAGATAAGAAAACTACCCAAAAGCTTGGATTATATTGATGGTATTTATAATCATAGAGGAGAAATTATTCATGTAATTAATTTAAGAAAGAAATTAAACTTGGATGAATACATAATATATCGCTCAAAAAACTCCTCTATGATGGAGGAGGAAGAAGACCTTACTAATACTAGGAAGTATATTATAATTATAAAACTGGATAATAATCTTATTGGATTTTACGTAGATCAGATAATTAATATTGACCATATCGATGTTAGTGAGATTATCCAACTAAGTCCTATTTTCCAAACAAGTGTTGCAATAGAATACGTTAAAGGGGTTATAAATTTTAAGGAAAGACCACGGATTATGCTTGATTTAGGCAAAATCTTCAACGAGGTTGAGATATTTAAACTTCAACAAGATTTATCATCATTAACATAAAATAAAATTTTAAAAAAAATGGAGTTAAAAAAATGGTAGACAAAAAGAAAAAAATTTTAATAGTGGATGACGCAGCATTTACCCGCAATATGTTAAAAAAAATCATCAGTAAAATCGACCAAATCGAAGTTATTGGTGAAGCTTCCAATGGTGTTGAGGCAATTTCACTATACAAGAAATTAAACCCTGATTTGGTGACTATGGACCTTGTGATGCCGGAGAAAGGCGGAATTGAAGCAACCGAAGCGATTCTTAAAATTAACCCAAAAGCTATGATAATTATCGTCTCTGCTCTAGGGCAAGAGGCGTTAGTTCTTGAAGCTGCGAAGAAAGGGGCAAAGGATTTTATTCAGAAACCTTTCAAAACGGAACAAATTCTTGAGGTCATGGATCGAATGCTAAAAAATAAGGAAACAGCTAAAACCTAACTTTTACCATTAAACGAGGTGTTAATGTGGCAACCAACGACGATATAAAATTGTTCATAAGTGAAGCAGACGATCTCATTCAGAAAACTGAAGATGAAATTCTCAATTTAGAAGAAAATCCTAAAGATTCAAAACCAATTCAGGAACTTTTTTTTACTTTCCACTCATTAAAAGGACTTACGGCAATGGCAGGATTTGAAAACCTATCAAAATTTTGTCATCATTTTGAAACTTTTCTGGATAATACAAAAGATCAGAAGGTTTCAGAGAAAAAACGCAATGAATTCATTGAAATGTTGTTTGAAAGCTTAGATGTACTAAAAAATGTCATAAAAAGGGTAAAAAAAGGTGATATGTCTGATATTGATGGTGTTTTTGTTGAAGAAATAAAAGGTAGTTTTGAAACTTTCGACTCGGAGTATGATATAACATTTATTGAACCAATTTCTCCAGACCAAATAAAAAAAATATTGAGTAATAAACAAAAAAAATCGTATAAAATTTATATTCGTATCGAAGATACTTGTGTATTTAAAAAAGTTCGCTTATTTATCATTTTTCGAGCTCTGAACACAATTGGGCAAATTTGCTGGACACATCCTGCTCCTAAGTCTTTAGAAAGGGCTATTCTGAAGAATGAATTTGAAATTTATTACATCACTCAAAAAACTAAATCTGACGTATCAAAAGTTCTAGACGAGATTTTAGAAATTGAAAGTAAAGTTATCACTGCTTCAAAATCAGATGAGTTTGTCAGTAATATTGAGGAATTAAAGAAAAAATGGGAATTAGAACAAAAAGAAACCGCAAAATCTGAATTAGAAGATGAGGTTTTTTATGAAGATGAAGAAGATCTTGAATCAGAAGAGTTCGAAAGAGTTACTGATATTGAAGATGAATATGCAGAGGCAGATGTTAAGATTACTAGTGTAAAGGTCAACATTGAAGACCTAGAGGAATTAATGAATTATTTTTCAGAACTTGTGATAATGAAGAATCATATCAGCCAACTTTTAAAGGAAATACAAAATCGGACAATTAGTAGGCTCATTGATAAAATGGATAAACCTTTTCTTGATATCCAAGAGATCCTGTTTAACTTAAAATTGGTAAGAGTTGAATCAACTTTTAGAAAGTATAAAAGACTTGTTCGAGATGTAGCGAATGAAACAAGTAAAAAAATAAGACTTGTTTTACAAGGGACTAATGTAGAAATTGATAGGAAAATTCTCGAAGAACTTAATTCCCCCTTAGTCCATTTAATTAGAAATGCGATATCCCATGGTATTGAATTACCAAAAGCAAGAAAGAAGAAGGGAAAAAACGAAATTGGTGTTCTTAGACTAAAAACGTCTAGAAAAGCAGGTTCTATTTACATTGAAGTGCAAGACGACGGGATTGGTATAAATTATGATAAAATAAGGCAGAAAATCATTACCAAAGGATTTTATAATATTGATGAAGTCAGAGAACTGACTGAAGAGGCTCTCAACAAATTCATTATAATGCCCGGATTTTCTACACTATCCGATGCTGATATGTTGTCGGGAAGGGGAATGGGATTAGCGATAGTTGCAGAAAAGATTAAAGAATTAGGAGGAGAGTTCATTATTGAATCACAAAAAAATGTCGGAACCAAATTTACCTTGATAGTTCCATTCACAAGAGCAATATTAAGGGCACAATTAATCCAAGTATCACAAGACTTATTTGCTATCCCAACTGAGAATATCAAACAGATTTATTTCTATGATCAAAATAAAACTCAATTTATTGATGGTAAACAATATTATAAAGTTGATTCCAATCTAATTCCGGTCATTCATTTGGATCAATACTTAAATATGGTAGATCTAGAAGATTCTAATTCGTATAAAAAAGTGGCTGTTCTGTGCCAAAAAGATGAGGATTCTTTAGCTGTCCTGGTTGCAGATAAGCAACTTCAACAATTAGACGTAGTAGTTAAACCATTTACATCCAATTACTCTGATTCTCGAGCTGTCTTAGGATCTTCTATAACTGGTGAGGGTACTATTTGCCTTATCCTTGATGTTTTGAATATCATCTCATCGCAGGAATCTGAAGAGGAAATTAAAATAATAAATAAACTAAATTAATTTTTTATAAAAATGTAAAAATAAATTCATTAAATTATTGATAAATTAGAGGAAAAAGAAATGGGTTTTAAGAAAGTTAGTGATGAGGAATTAAAAACAAACATTGGTCAAAATTTTCTTGGTATGCCAATAAGAGAATCAGGAAAAATGATTCAATCTGGAAAAAGAGAAAAAAAAATAGATTCAAGGACACTCAGCTCGAGTTCAGAAATATTAATTCTGAATGAAGAATTTTTAGAATATCAGTATAAATTTAATAGGAAAAGAAGCGCTATTGAAGGTTATGGGAATATAGTTATCTTTAATAACTCGCTTAAGGACAGAATTTGGGATGCTTTTCTAAAATTTTCTGGAACTCAGTTTAAAGATCAAGATTCAGAAAAAGGTATGAATTTAGGTATATTTGACCCAAATTCAAACAAAATTTTAAAATATGAGATTGTTAATTCAGGAATTTTACCTGATTTAATTACTGTTAATGAGAGTATAGAAAATTTACGCGAAGATCTTAAAAGTGAGAGTGAAGGAACAGATTTAGACTACAATCAAAAAAATCATATTTTGCTTTTAGGAAAAGAAAATAAAATTAAATTTACAATCTCAATTGAAAATATTTCAAACTCAAAATTAGAAAATATCAAGGTGAAAAAATATTTTTCAAACATATTCTATGATTTTGATTTTTCAAATTCGGTAAATAAAGAATTTGAATTTACTAAAAATTATTTTGAATGTCCAATCAGGGATTTAAATCCCAGGGAAAAATTTGAGATAATCCTAAATGCAAGTGTTTTTCCAAAAAGGAGAGAAAATATAAGAACCGGGAGGATAGAGATAACATTAAATTTAAAGGATGAAACAATTTCAGAGGTGGAAATCAACAATTTCTCAGCCTATTCTCATGCTATGCACGCTATTAAGAAAGTAGAAAAAGATTATGCTCCTAATAATTGGAACTGTTCATTCATTTTCGAAAATCATAGTGATTTTAATATGAAATTAAATTCCATTTTAATTTTTGATAAATCTCGAAAAAATTCACTCCTCGAATTAGATTTTAGCGAAAATCCCATTAGTGTTTATCCACGGCAGACCTATAAAACAGAAAATTTCGATTTTAAAGACGAAAAAGAACCTACATTCTCAAGAAAAGTTAAGTATTCTATAGATTATAAAGTAGAGAAAAATTCAATGATTACTTCAAGGTATGACGATATAGAATTTAAAGTTGCAAGCATTTTGATTAAAAAGAATTTAGCAGAACATGAAATTAAATCATTTGAAGAATCAAAAATTAACACAGAGTTTATAGTGAAGAATCGTGGAACTGTACCCATTAAGGGAATTATTGCTCAAGAAAGAATTCCAGAAGATTTCCTTCCACCTAGAGACGTATCTAATTTTCAGTTTCTCAATTCTTCTGGAAAATTAATGATTGAAGACATTACTCTAAGTGTAAAACCTGATGATAACGACCCTAGTCATGAACATTTTTTTGAAATTAGTATTAATTTAAAGAATAACCATGCTAACGCATTAATACCAGTAGATGATTTTTTAGAGGTCCGATATCCATTAGTTGCAGTAAATCCTGATTATAAAAAAGATTACGAGTTTAAATTAGAGATTAAATCTCACTACTCAAAATATTTAGATTCTGACTTGGATGAATATTATATAATCACTGATAAACTTTCTGAAATGGGAGATTCACACCTGAAAGTTACTCACAAGCGTCGTAAATTAATGATCGGGAAGGAAATATTCCCCGGTAGGAGTAGTAATGAGTTTGCAATTTTCATAACAGCTAAAAATGGTTCAAATATGAAATTATCAGAAGTAAGTATCTCAGATACTTTTCCAGACTCATTCGAACTAGTTTCCACAAATATTGATCATAAACTTACTAAAGCGGAGAAGTCAGGAGAACGCACGATCTCATTCAAGATTGAGGCTTTGCAACCATTTCAAGAACAGGAGATCATGTATTATCTTAAAAACGTAACAGGAAAAGATATCAAATTTTCAGAATTAGAGTCATTTTTTGTTGGATAAACTTGATGAATAAAAAAAATGTGTTAAAAAATTTTGTATTTAAGTAAAAATTTGGAGGAAATAAAATGAAATTACAGTTTTATGAAACATTACAAGATAAGTCAAAAGAGTATGTAAGCTATTTAATAGAACAGCTATTACCACGTTTCACTAGTGGTGAATTCAAACTTTTTCTAGAAGAGGTATCTAATAAACCTCAGAAACCTAGTAAAGGACGTAAAGGATCCAAATCAAAACCTTCAGATAAGTTTGTAATAATAGGCGATGATAAGGGAAAATCAGCCGTTTTTTCAAAGTTAAATGAAAGTCAACAAAAATTATTATTTCAAATATTCATAAGTCGAGAATTAAATGATAGGATGGCCGTAAAATGGCGTTTTTATCAATATATCAAATATCATTTAGGTTTGAATATTAAATCAATTAAAATCAATAGGGATGTTGATCAACACATTAATTTTATTATTGGAACCAAAGAAAATAAATATATCTTTGTCTTGTGTTATGATATTTTAGAATTAACCAATTTTAAGAAGGGATTAGAAGAAATTAAAGAGTATGTGAAGACTCAGAATTTAATCCCCGACCAAATAATTTTTGCCACCAACAAATCGTTTCGAACTATCCCTATAGGGGAACCGTATAAGATCATTAATTTTGAGATAGTTCCAGAATTATGGATTGAATTAATTCAAGAAAATTTATTATTCAATAAAGAGGATCTCTTAATTATTAATGATTCAGAGTTAAAAATAGCAGGATTTAACTTCACGAGTGACGAGGATATGCTTAATTATGTTTATAAGTATTCAAAGGGGGGGCAAATATCAATTTTTAAGCAATCAGACTTTTATACAGAAGCCGCTGAAGATGAACCTGAGGTAGATTTAATTTGGAAAGGTATTATGATGAAATAAAATTTGGAGTAAACTAATAATGTTAGAAAGTGAATATGAAAAATATGGTTCTCAAGAAAATATAAATGCCGTTATTGCAAAAATAAAAGACGAAAAATACTTGATTGAAGTTGAAAAGGTAAAAGAAATTTATGTTCCAGGAGAAAATATAATTCCTGTGCCATTATCAGAAAAATCAATTGTAGGTGTGATTGATATCCGGGGAGTTATTTATTCGATTATCTCCTTAAAGCATAATATTTATGCTGATAGTATAGAATATGACATAAACGAACAATCACGGATACTACTCTTAGAATGGGAAGATTTAAGCATCGCCATTCTCGTAGACTCTGTAATTGGTGTAAGAGAATTTCCCCTTTCTGTTTTCAAACAACAAGGCACAATTGTAAAAACAAACATTGATTTTAAATTTATCAAATTAACAGGTGTTTTTCAAGAAGATCCTTTAATTCTTTTAGATTTGAATGCAATTATTCAACCTTATATTAAATCTTTCGAAAAAAGAGTGGAGAGAAAAGTGGATGTAACAGCTCCAAGTATTTTAGAAAAACCCAAAGTGTTACCTAAGAAGCCTAAAAAACCAGCAAAAACTAAAATGGCCATAGAATCAAAAAAAAGTGACGAAGAGTCAACTGTGATCATTCCACAATCCCCAAAAATAACAGCTAAATTACCCAAGGCATCCACAGTGCAACAAATTACTTTATCGGATGAACATCAAGATATTCTAAAAGAAATGGGTAATATTGGTACGGGAAATGCGATAACCGCATTATCACGCTTGATAAAAAAGAAAATCGATGTACAACTTACGGACGTAGGAATAATCTCTTTTGATCAAATAGCTGGACAGTTTGGCGGCCCTAAGGAGAAAATATGCGGTATTTTTTGCCACATAAATGAACCTTCACAATCTACCATCTTAAATATATTTGAAATGAAACCTCTTATGAATCTCATCGCAGATTTAGCTGGAAGTGATTCCAAAATTGAACCGAACAAAGTTAAAACTAAAAAAGATCTTGACGAATTTGCAATTTCCACTATAACTGAAATGGGAAACATAATGGCGGGTCACTATGCATCTGCATTAGCTGATCTAATGGGGACTAAAATAATGATTGATATTCCCGAGTTCACTATGAGTAATGCAGGAGAATTAGGACAATTCCTTGCACAGGAACTCAAATCTATTGCAGAATTTATAATAATAATAAAAACATCCGTAAAAATATCTGATTTAAACCTTAAAGGCATGTTCTTCCTTATACCTGATCTCGATACTCTAAAACTCTTTTTCAGAAAACTTGGCATTGATCATACTTTTGCTATTGAAGAACCAAAAACTGAAAAAGAACCTAAACTTTTAGGTACTGATCTTGTAAAACTCACGGAGCTTCAAAGAGATGCTCTACAAGAAGTTGGGAATATAGGCGCAGGTAATGCAGCTAACGCGTTAGCTCAGATGATTAATAAGAGAGTTGATATCAATATTCCCTTGGTAGAAATGGTTGAATTAGACGAGTATGCCAAAGCAATAAGTAAAAAGGATGAAAAGATTTTGGTTGCATGGAGTAATATTGTTGGAAAGACTAGAGCAACTGTACTTACAATGTTTAGCCTCAATGATGCAATAGATATAACATCGATAATTGTTGACGATAAAAATAAAAAAAAAATAGATTTAAGAAAAAAAATCCAAAAAGCAGATGATTTTCCGGAACTTTATAGGAGCGCGATGTCAGAATTAGGTCACATCCTTGGAAGTCATTATGTAAGTGCTATAGGGGATTTACTGGGTATTCGTTTAATGACTGAACCTCCAGACATGAGTGTAGATACAGGAGAACAGTTATTCAGAATATTGAAAGAAGAAATTGGACTACTTAAAAAATTGTCACTTGTAATCACCACCAGCGTTATCATCACAGATATTAAAATAACTGGTACATTCTTATTCATTCCAAACTTAGATACTTTCCAGGAATTGCTGGATGCTTTGTTAAATTTCTACTCGTAAAATCTACTTTTTTCGATGATTCATTTTTTTTTTTCATTTTTAACATATCTAAAACTATATTATAACATTGATTAAACTAACAGGAAAAATAATTTACTTGAGCCATGGAAAAAAGTGCATATTTTGAATATATATATAAAGTGGAAGGCGAAGTTATAAAAATAAAGCCAGACAAGATCTTCGAAGCTTCGGGAGTTTACTTAATTGTAGATAAAGGATTGAGACTAATATGGATCTGGGCGGGAAGTCATTCTCGATTATTTCACCGTTATATGGCAGCTAATTGGTGTGGTAAACTAAAAACAAAGAAAAAATTTTTTAATTTTAAATATGAAGTAATCAAGCAAGGAATGGAACCTTCCGAATTCAGCTCTATTTATAGGGAAATTATGGAAAATAGAACAGATTTAGAATTCCCCGGTCAAACAAGAAGGAATTTGATGAGCATCACAGCCCAAGGTAATCAAACATCAAAGTTATCAGATCCTCCAATATCTATATTGGATTCAACTAATGGAAATGTAATTATAACTGCTGCTGACAATTCTCGAATAAAAAAGATATTAAATGATATAAAAGAAATGCAAATGCATATTAAATATTCAATTGACCATATTCACAAACGTTTTGCTGAAATTGAGAAATTATTGAGTAAATAAAGGTTCCAAAATTGATCAAAATTGAAAATATTCATATTGATGAGGATTACCATCCACTTCTACTTAAATTCCTGAATCAGGAAACCAATTTGAATTTTAAATATTACAGAAGAAAATTTATAGAAAGAAGATTAAAAGCTAGAATGATTCGTGTCAATTGTAGCACAGTTCATTCTTATTACTACTATATTAAAGATAATAAGAAGGAAATTGAGAATTTTCTTGATGGTTTTAATATAAATTATTCATGTTTTTTTCGGAATTGGGAAGTTTTCCAGCAATTTGAAAATTTTTTCCTAAAAAGTTTGAAATTCCAAAGAGAAGAAATTTTTACGAGATTAACTCCTGATCCAAACAGGATCAAGCAAAAGAGTAGGAAAAAACCTATTAAAAAAATAGGAAAATCAGAAGATAGAATTTCTTTTGACAGATTAATGGGATTTAAATCCAAAATAGCACTTTCATTTCTCGAAGAAACAGTATTGTATAAAAAAATAAATAATAACTCAAATAGAGGAGATTCAATTAATATTTGGTCATGTCCATGCGCATCTGGTGAAGAACCTTATTCTATTACTATGATTCTTGATAATCTTAAAAAACAGATACCTAGTTTCCCAAGATTCAAGATTTACGCATCCGATATTGATAGAGATGCAATTAATAAAGCAAGGATAGGGATTTATAATGAAAATGCTATGAAAGAAGTTTCAAAGTATAATGAAAAGAGTTATTTCAATAAAGTTAGTATCCCATCTGGATTCAAATACTCAATTAATGAAAACCTAAAGGAGTATATCGAATTTATTGAGGAGGATGTCACAAAAGAACTACGTACAAACTTAAAATATGATATAATATTTTGTCGATACTTATTAATTTATATAAATCAAGAATTACGAAATAAATTTTTGAGCATTATAGAAAATTGCTTAAATCCTGGAGGTTTATTAATTCTTGGTAAAACTGAAACCATCTTCAACTCATTTAAAAGCTTAAAACTAATTGACCCAAGTAACCGCTTCTATTTGAAGATCGAATAAATTATAGTTTGATAATCATAAATCTAGAATATACGATTTTTACTGAAAAGATGCGAGAATTAATATCTTGGAGACAAATTTTAGGTTTAAGATAAATATAAATTTTCCAAATTTACTAATTTAAAAACCAAACAATATATAAGAGATTTTATTGACAATCAAAGTTCTTATTGTTGAAGATTCAGCTTATCAGAGAAATTTAATAGCCGAAATGGTGTCATCTCATGAAGATATTCAAGTGATCGATCTTGCAAGAAACGGGAAGGAAGCAATTGAAAAAATCGAAAAACATAATCCTGATGTTATTCTCCTGGATTTAATTATGCCTGAGGTTGATGGTCTTACAGTTCTTAAATTCCTCACAGAACATTATCCGATCCCCACAATCATCTTTACCGCAATCAATCTCGAAACATTGGACGATTCTGTTCAAGCTCTACTTATGGGAGCATTTGATTTTATCATTAAGCCTCAGGGGTATTGGGAAGAGGAATTCCCAAAGCTTAAAGATAAACTAATCTCGAGTATTTTATACGCTGGTAAAATTAAAAAAACATATGAAAAGCGTAATTATCTAACAAAAAATTCTATGAATGAACCACTTAATCTGGATTTGTATGAGGAAAGTCTTGAAAGCAAAATGATAAAACCTACTTTATCAAAAGAGTTCCTAAAAGTAAGTAAGTTTAAATCTAATCTTATAGTTATCGGTACAAGTACAGGAGGTCCAAGGACTTTAAAGGCTATTCTAAAACACATTCCCAAAGATTTTCCAAGCCCTATTTTAATGGTTCAACATTTGGATGCTTTTTTTATGAAACAACTTTCTAAATCTTTGAATCAGATATGCCAAATTGAAGTTAAAATTCCTGAAAATGGGGAGAAGATACATCCTGGAACCGCATACCTTAGTCCTGGAGGAAAACATATGAAAGTTGTGTTAAGAAAGAGTGTTCCGCATATCAAGACTTTTGTTGGGAAACCTGTTAATTTTTGTATGCCATCTGTTGATGTATTATTTTTTTCAGCTGCAGAAGTATATAAAGATGGTACACTGGGGGTGTTATTAACTGGTTTAGGTGATGATGGTGCTGCAGGGCTGAAAGCAATTAAATCTATTGGCGGTAAAACTGTAGCCGAGTCAGAAGAAACTTGTGTTGTGTATGGAATGCCAAAGGCAGCAGTGAAGATAGGTGCTGCGCAATTAATTGTACCAAATTACAAAATAAAAGATTACATTATCAACTTTGGTCGAAAGTTTTCAAAAAATTTGAATAATTGAAGTTTATGTGAATATAATTTAACTAAAAACAAAGGTAATTTTGAGTGAATGACCACAAGATACTTGGAAAGGCGGAAAAAATTTATAATAATGGTGAAATTCTCCTACTAATCGGACATTACGCTATGTTTAACCACATTAATAAAGCTCAAAAGATTTACCCGAAAATTACTATCTATGGACTAGGTTCTTGTATTGCGTTAATTTTATATGATAAAACCAATAATGTGGGTGGTATGGCTCATATATTACTTCCTAGAGCAAACCCACATAAGGAGATCACTTATCCTCATAAATATGCTGATTTATCAGTACAACTTTTAGTGAGAGAACTGATAGACCACGGAGCAGATAAGAAAAATATTAAAGCTATTATAGTTGGTGGCTCAAAAATATTTGATCTCGATGAAAACATTGTTGGATTAGATAATGCAACAGTAACTAGAGAAGAATTAAATAAATTACAAATACAAATTGTCAAAGAAGATTTAGGGGGGGTTAAAGGAAGATCTGTTGTTTTTGATAGTCGTGATTTCTCTGTAAAGCTAAAAAAAATTGGAGACGATTCTTTCATTAAGCTCTAAAAATTAAAATAAATTAAAAATTGATTATAATGAAGAAAGAAGAAAGTAATGTAGATAAATACAAAGATTTTCAATTATCTGCTGAACAACTTGACACATTAAGAGAACTAGGTAATATTGGTTCAGGTCATGCAATAACTGCTCTTTCAGATATTCTTAGAAATGAAGTAGATGTTTCACTAACATCATTAGACATGACATCTTTTTGGGAAATTCCTAGATTGTTTGAAAATTTTAATAGTGAAGTTTTTGGGATATATTCTCAAATTAAAGATCAATTTGATATGGCGGTTATTCAATTTTTCACAAAGGAATCAGTTATTAACTTGATAAATATTTTATCTGACCAAGAAAATATTTCTGGTGATGACATCAAATCTGTGTCTGATTTAGATGAATTATCTCGTAGTATAATAATAGAAATTGGGAATATATTAGCCGGAAATTATTCAAATGCATTAGCAGATTTGATGTCGATAAAATTAATTCCAGGTATCCCTAAATTAGCGTTAGACGATATTAATGCTATGCTAGAGGGAATTATAGCACGGTTCTCCCAAGTTTCGGATTATTCAATATTGATAAAAACAATATTGAAGGTAAAGGATACGGAGTTATTTGGGATAATATGTTTAATCCCAAGTATAGAAATACTTGACAATTTATTCAAAGCTTTAAATGTCAAGTTTGACTTGGATCTCTAATTAGCTAAATATTTTTTTTCAAGAAAGAATCAAAGAAATGTCACGATTGTCAGTCCTGGAGGATTTGCTTGGAAATTTATTGAAAGAGACACAAGAACTAGTGGCAGCCTTAGTTTTAGATTTAGACGGTTTTATAATTGCCAAAAGTTCAATCAAAGGATTTGATGAGGAGATTATAACAGCTATCACATCTATCCTTGAACAAACAATAAATAAGATTAAACAATACACAGAAACTACATTCGGAAGTGGTACACTTGGAACTAATGAATTTCAATTATTTTATATTGATCTAAGTAAAGTTACTCCAGCCCTTTTCGTATTGGTAGGGGATCAATATTCAAATATTAATCAATTCATCCCATATGCTTATATTGTAGCAGAAAAAATTTCATCAATTTTAAATAATAGAGTAACTTCAATTCAAATTCCTAGATTGGACAATAGTGGGGATTTAATTCTCCATCCCGAATTTGATTCCAATTTTAGAAAAAAAAACATCAGCAAAATAGCCATTATAGGCTCAGAATCAGTTGGGAAAAGCTCTCTCGTTGATATGTATTGTAGAGGGGAGATAGAGGAAAACTACAAACCAACTATTGGCATATCTATTGTGGAAAAAAAACTACAAATTTCTAAAAGTTACCGTCTGATGTTATATCTTCTTGATTTAGGAGGATTGAAAAGTTTTGCAAAAATTCGGAAATTCTATTATTCCTATTCAAATATAATCTTGATTCTATTTGATTTTACCAAAGTAGAAACTTTAAACAACGTAAAAGGTTGGATCGAAGAATCTCGCCAATTTATTAAAGATAAATCAATCCCAATCTTATTAATTGGCAACAAAATAGATTTAATTGAGAATCGTGAAAGTATAAGATCTCAAGCCCAAGATTTAGCAACAGAATATAATTTCCCTTTCTTTGAAACTTCAGCCTTAACAGGAGAAGGAATAGACGAATTATTCACTTTTATGATTTCAACTTTGTTTTAGTATTTGGTTAACTATAAATTTTGAAACTTTACTATTATTTGATGAAGCCCTGCAATCGGGACTTCCTCAGACGTTAATTTATTACAAAGTCCATATTTACTTTGACGTGTTTGTACCCGACACCACAGAAGAGACAAATAGATTAGCATTAACCCAAGCAACCCACCATGCGGTTATGGATTATTTCAATCAATATACGTATACTGAAGTCACAGCTAATATGATTTCAGAAATAGCCTACACGGAGACATTAACTTTCTGGTCTACTATTATTAGTTCTATTGCAATTTACGCGAGTCATGGGTAGTAGGAGGTGGCACTCTCCAATCGTTTGCGATGGCAGGAGTAGTAGCGGTTAAGAGTGCTATTAAAGAGGTATTTGATGAGATCATTAAGGATGTGTTAATTGAAGTACTAGTAGAAAAAATATTCGATATTATCGGGTGGTCTGAAGACCTAGCAATGTGGGTTTCAGCTTTGGGAACGTTCTTCTTAAATTTTTTCTTCTTAAATTACAACCTGCTTTAAATAATTGTAAGAAAAGGTTATATTTCCCTACTAAAAAAAAAAAAATGAATTGAAAGAAAAAATTTGGTTATTTCTTCTTAAATTTCTTTCGCTTTAATGTTATGACTAACACTGCTAAGCTTAGTGAGCCAAGAATGATACCAAGATCAAATCCAGGAATGAGGTCGGCAGCCACTCGAAACGGCAATGTTATATTCTCAAAGTAGATTGTGTTAGTGGGATCATGTACTAATCTCTTACCCGCCCATACGGGATAATTTTCTGTGTGTACGTGATAAAAATCATCTGCTCGGTGAGCAATCTGCAACCGTATCGCATCTCTTAAAAGCTAAATCTACTATCGTTTCGTACATTCTTGATGGTTCGATGACAGAGCAAAAATTACACTTTTACGATAGGGCTTTAGAAAAAATTGA
>LAZR01001428.1_pt1 | contig 15178 bp, 14 predicted proteins | sample 329461 | NCBI WGS metagenome assembly LAZR01 (sample SAMN03002196, study PRJNA259156) | marine sediment metagenome | biome: sea floor; feature: Hydrothermal impacted sediments; material: marine sediment; isolation source: Loki non-amplified sample from Loki's castle hydrothermal vent sediment ...
GAAAAGATGTCAAGTTATAAATTAAAAGTATTACTAACAGGCGCTGCAACAGTAGGTAAGACCAGTTTAATTCAAAAATTCACTAAAAATAGGTTTCAAGCAAATTACAAGCTAACTGTAGGGGTCGACATCCTCACGAAAGATGTTGAATTTAGGCAAGGAGAAACAGCTACTTTAAGTATTTGGGATATAGGAGACCAACAACGTTTTAATTTTATTCGCAGTACATTTTATAAAGGATCAGCTGGAGCATTATTAGTTTTTGATTTAACACGAGAACAAACCTACATTAAAATAAGAAAATGGTTTACTGAAATTAAAAAATTTACGGGTTCTATTCCTTTTGTTTTAATCGGAAATAAGATTCATTTACTTAAAATGATAGATAAAGCAATTATCCGAAAAGAGGCTCGTGAATTTGCCAGAAATGAGGGAGGGATCTATATTGAAACATCTCCAACCAGCATTGATGTTATGGAAGAGGCAGTTCGTAAGTTTACTCGTAGAATTATAGAATCAAGAACATAAGATCTATTATAGATAATAAATAGGAATGTAAAAATATTAAATTTTTTATTAAGGGTTAATGTAATCTCAACATATAGAATTTAATATTATTCTTTCTTAATTATTAAAGGATGAAAGAGCTAACAAATAGAGAAATCCAGTGGCTAGAAGCGTTTGCTAAAAAACATGAATTTTTCGCATCTTTCCTGCTCCACTACAATTTAAAACAGCATTTATCAAATAGTCAATATTACTGGCTCCATCTCTATATTAATCAAGCCGAAGAACAAGGTGATACTTTATTAAATACCTCAGAAATTGAATTTATTGCAGAAAACTCTAAGGGGAATGAATACTTACAGGTATTATTCCGAATCTATGAAAATGAAGGATATTTGGAGCATGGGAAATATGAAGAATTTTTAGGCTTAAAAGCAGAGATGATAGGCACCCCTACGGAAGTGAAGGCTCCAGAAAACTCTTTTAAGCATAAAATCGTGAAAGTACTTTGCCCCCATTGTAGTTTTCTTTGTTCACCCCTTATTCAGTTTTGTTCTAAATGTGGTGACCCTTTACCTAAATTAGAAAAATTATATGAATCTTCTGGAACCTCAGATATCATTAATGAGGATTATACAGAAAAAAACATAATTCATTCACTAGAAAAACTAATTGATAAAAATATCCCTTTGGTAGAAAAGTTTAACAAATCTTCTACATGCTACAAAAAAGAGGGGGAAGAAATTACGGGATTAAGCATTTTCAATTGTGGCATCAAAACTTTTCCACACGGAATTTTTAGACTTAAATTTCTTAAGTTTTTAGCACTTAGGAGAAACAGTATTGAACACTTACCGAAAGAGATGGGATTCCTCTCTAACCTTGAATACCTGGATTTGCGATTAAATGACCTTGAAACATTACCACATGCGATCGGCCTGCTTTTTAAAGTGAAAAATCTAAATCTTAGCTCGAACAATTTAATGACAATTCCAGATTCAATTGGAGATATGCTGATGCTAAAAAACTTAAATTTAAGCAATAATAAGTTAAAAAATATACCAAAAACTATTGAAAACCTATACTCACTAAAATCTCTAAATATTAAAGCGAATCACTGGATAACTATACCAGAAAATGTTAAAAAGCTAGAATCTGAAGGACTTGAGTTAATTTTATAATGCGTTTACGTCATTAAAATAATCGAGAATCAATAAAAGAGTGGGAATAAATCGGAAGTTATATCCCGAATTTGTGAACCCTTACAAAATGAAAGCTAGCATCCAATTTAGATGCTTGAAGAAACTAAAAAATGAGATTTATCCGATCTGTGCTGGAGCTTTCTTTTCCAGTAGGATATCCTCTATAGTTTTAATACAAAGTGTAAAAAATTTCTTTAAGTCTCCCCGCGATTTTTTAAAAAACTTCTCTATTGAATCATCATTAAGTGGAAAAAAGGGATTTGTTGGTGGTCGTATTTTGTTTTGAAGCCAGTAGAAATCCATCACTTTCATTATTTTTCTTTTTAATCCTTCCAAATCGAAAAACTCAATTTTACTCGATTCTAATATGGATCGGAGATCATTATTAGAAAAGTTTAATAACACTTTCCATGATGTTTTAATACAGGGTAAGATGATTACAGTATTTTTAATTTCTGCCAAAAACGAAATAAAGGTATTGAGAAATACAAGTTCGGCTACTCTTCCCAATCTCTCTCCATGTTCCTCTCCATATTTTTGATTTATTAACTCAATGTCATCAAAGAAAAGCAAGACTGGTTCTTCAAAAGAGTCACAAATACACTTAATTATTTCTAAAGAATTTTTGTCCTCACTAATACTTGTCATTAATCCTAATCTTTTTTTCTCTTCTTCATTTAACTCATCCCCAAGTAACCAACGTCTCAATAAATCCTTTTTAATAGAATATTGTTGATATTTAAGTAAAGCTCTCACAGCATCATTTTTATCTAAATTTTGTCTAAATTTAATTGAATTCAGATTCATTGTTTCAAATATTTCAAGCCCTAAATCTTCAATTAAACAACTACATATGTGGTAGTAGATTCTTACTTCAATCGGACATAATGGTATGTATAAAACTATCTGATTTTGAAACTCCTCTTTTATTGAGTTATAGAGTTTCTCTTTTTCCGAATCTGAGGAGACTAAGATTGGTAAAATCTGAGATCTGTTGCTTTTTTTAGTTTGATAATTAAGGTTTTTAATGATATTTACGATTTCTTTAAAAGTAAATTTCTTACAATCCTCTACAGTATTATCTACTTCATCAAAAAGGCTAAATAAATACTCTTTGTAAACATTATTTTTGTTCAACGTCTTCAGGTATATAGCCTTTTCGATATCGACGTGTTTTGTCTCCATAGGACGATTGTAGTTCCTAAATTTTATTCTAAATAAGATTTAATAATTTCTACTGCACGCAAAAAACTATTTTTGCTATAGTTTAAAATTATATTCTAAAGCGCATGAAATTTTACCCCATATTGACGAAAATGCTTAAAAATTTCTTCCCTAACTTCTTTAAAGCTTTTTTAGTGAATTCCCCTCTCGAAATCTCATCGTTTTTATACCTATTCCAGCTATACTTGATTTGATCCCAATCAGAAGCCAAATGTTCTTTCATGTATTTCTCGATATCATCTAACTTCCCAAGTGCTTCCATTTGGTGGTTCACTATCAACAAAACCTCATCAATCTTTAAAACTATTCTTGAAGTATCTTCTTTAATTTCACCTGCTAAAGTCTTAGTTTTATCAATCCCCTTTTCAATCTTTTTTAGTTTCTTTTCTAATCTTAGATTTTGTTGAAATATTTTCTCTCTGATTTTATTTTGTACCGTCTCCACATCTTTTTCCTTCCTAAAGCCCTTGAAAAAAGATTTAACATGTTGATATGTATTATTTATTATCTTCTTAAGTTTCTTGAAGATTTCATCAGACTTGACATAAAATACATCTAACCCATCGCTTACCTTGTCAGCATATATGGTAAATTCATTCTTATTGAATTTATCGTTTTCTGGCGTGTCAGACTCTTGTGTTGAAGATTCAGCTTCTTTTGGTTCCTCCATAATCATTATTCCTATTTTCTTTTATAAAATATTTTCTATTTTTGTAAAATATTATAGATTTGCTAGCGATTTATCCCTCTTAATCAGTATAGATTTACTTGCTAATATCAAATAAATCTTTTTAGTGGTCTTTATTGAAAAACTCAAATTTAAATTTAGTGAATTTATCGGATATTCACCTAGTTCAACTAAATTTAGCGTGGGAACTCAAAATCGTAGACCAAGAAATTGATCCAGTATTATTAGATGAAATAAAAGAACGGATGGAGTGGATAACTCATAAAGGAAAAGAAATCCTCTACGAAAATTAGAAATTAACAAAACAAAAAATAAAAAAATATTATTTTGGTTTTTTAAGAGAATTTATAATACGACAAATTGCAGTATTATAAATGTAGACTAAATTTCTTCTCATAAATGTTTCTATGTTAGTATCCATTATAAATCCTGCCATAGAACAATAAAGAAAGGTTTTCCCCTCCTTTTCTTTGAATTGAAGAAGATCTAATTTACCAGAACTGATTATATCTACAAGTATATCATCAATATTAAATTCAAATGTCCTATTATAATCAAAGAAGTATAATTTTCTTTTTTCATAATTATAAGTTAAAATACCAGTATAATATTTTCCAGATTTACTAGCGACTTCGTTCCACCAGCCTTTTCCCCACTTATCTCCTATTAATAGTTTTCCTTTATCATAAATCATTTTTTTTTCCTTTTTTGTTTGATGTTTATTTTCAATTCTAAATTAATTTCCTAAGTTTAAGAATTAGTAAAAAATTTACAAAAAAAAAAAAAATGGGTTTTTCAAATATTTTGAATTTAATCCTCCTATTTCTTCTTTTTATTTAAAATTATCTTTATTGTAAAAATTTTTATATCACATTATAATATTAATTTTGATCAAGAAGATAAATATTTTGAATCATAATACCAGATAATCCAATTTTATTTTCACTAATAATTGGAAAGACTGTAGAACTTACAGAGTATAAGGAAAGAATCCAAAGGATTAGAAAAATTATATTCAGAACTAAAATTTGATAAGGGAGAGAAAAAATTACGGAACTAATAAAAAAAACATGGTTTAGTAAAATAATCAAGAGAATTTTTCCAGATAAAGAATATCTGGCTTATGTTAATGTTCAAGAAAGGAAATTGACTGACCAATTAATTAAAAAGAAGATACAAGATTTATTATTGGGAGGAAAAGAAGACTTATTTAAACTTGTTCAACATTATTTTAAAAGTGGAAAAAAAAGTAAAGCAGAATTTACAGATTCTATATGTATCGAATTAGATTTATTTAGAAATAACGTAAAAAATTCAGAATATGGATTTCATCCAAAAAGTCAGTCTTTAACAGAGGATGTAAAAGAAGATTATTCAGATATTATTAAAGCAGATGCATTAATGATCTATTACGCTGATGAGATTTCAAAAGCAACAAGGGATTTACAATTACGAGCAATATCTGGGGATGGTATCCAACCTGAGATAGGGAGTATTCTTAATTACCTAAACATTTTAAAAGACATTTTCCAAAAAAGAAAAGATTATATTAGTGGGATATCACAAATATTAGAAATTAAGGAACCTAAGAAATAGGAGGAGGAAAATTATGGTTGATGAAAAAAAGAAAAAATTTGAGATAAAAGGTCAAACAATCACACAAGAAATGATTGATGACTCATTTGGAAAAGCTCTTGGGTTAGGTGAAGAAGATTCTGATACTCTAGAATGGATTCCTGCTTATTTTTGTGAAATATCGGTTCTAAAAAGTGAACGTTCTCAAGTGTTTGTAAATCAAGTCTCTGAAGCAATTTTTAAGAAAAGGTTAATTCGCAAGGATAAATTCCTTGAATACAAATTTACTCTTGTAAGGTATTCTCTTTCAGATATTCGTTCAGGAACTTTAAAGGGTAGAATGCAAAATGAAATTCGTTCAAGTGGATTTGAATGTAAACTACCAAATGAACACGTTCGTTTTGGTGGGAAAAAAATTACAGACCCAGAGACAGGAGAGACAATATCTACTCAAGGGTGTATGGGTAGAATTATTGCAGAAAAGATTCCAAAAGTTATGTATCATTATAACAAAAAACCAACTATTAAAAATATCTTAATCCGTGAACATGAACGTGTTCTTTTTACGAGAGATGGTAGAATTGAAGTAGTCTTAGATGCAGGAAAACATGATATAGTGGGTGGAGCAATGAAATTTGACAACATTGAACTCTATTATGTAGATGTTGGAAATATTCAAACACGGTGGGGTACAACAACAATGGTAACGGATGGTAAAGGTACAATGACTGCTACTCAAGTTAGGTTAAGACTTAACGGAAGTTTGGTTATTCGAATTGTCGATATGAATAATTTTTTAGCTAATATAGTAAAAAACCAAACTGAATACTATGAGGGAAATATCCAACTATATATTAAAGACAAACTAATTCAGATTATTAATTCTGAAATGTCTCAAGCTGAACCAATTTCGCTTTACCAAGATGCAGAAAAAGTAATGCTAGCTGTTAAAGTAAAAGCAAAAGAATTTCTTCAGGATGCAGGTGTTGAGATTGTCGATTTATCTGTTGCTTCTTGCAAATTTGATGAGGATGTCGAGGAAACGTTTAAAAGGCGATTAGAAAAGATAAAGGTTGGAGGGGCAACAGCAGATGCAGATACGGAACGAAAATTGCAAGAAATAAAGAGATTAAAAGAAATGGGGATTGATATTGCGAGCTATGTTTCAAAAGAACAAGATATTAAGATTGCTGGTGCGGGAGGTATTTCTGAAAAAGAGAAACTGGAGAAAGAGATAAAACAATTACAGGCAAAATTAGAAGATCTGGATGAAAAATTAGATGATGGAAAAATATCTGAAACCATTTGGGAAAAGCGAGTCGATCGTATTGAGAAAAACATAAAAGAGCTTAAAAAAAATCTTTGAATGTATTTAAAACTTAAATTAATTTATTAATCGAAAATAATAAAATACCTAATGGGTGTATAAAAAGATGGGAACTTGGGTAACATGTCCTAATTGTATCAAAAATTTACCTAAAAAATATCAAAATAAAAAGGAAAGAAAAGAAATTCATCAAGCGACATGCGATGAGTGCAAAAATAAGGTTGCAAGGAAACATTATGAAGTTGGTGTTAAAAGAGGAATCTGGTTAAAGAAATGGAAAAAAGCAAGTGAATCCTTTATTAAAGCAGGAAAAGAATTTCAAAATATAAACGAAGACGAAAGTCAGTTACAATCAGAAATAATGGGATTGTTGTCTGACTTTTATAACGAAAAAAATGAAGTTATAGCAAAAGATGTTTTCCAAAAAATAATTTCTGGTCGGTATGATAGGTTTATAGGTCAAAATTTTAAAATTCAAGGATTTATTGATTTTGATCCACTGTATTATGAAGCGAAAGCCTGGAATGAATATTTTAAAATAGATTCTATAAAGAACATTCATGATAGAACTTCTCAGATGAAAGCTACTTCTCATGAATTTTTTAATATAGGATATGGCCTTTTGTTTTTTTCGACTCACATCTTAAAGAGAAAAAAAACAAATGTAGAATTTGCGTTAGATATTGAAGCTGAAGCTGAAGTATATCTAGGTGAATTTTATGCATCCCGAGGGGATATTGATTACGCATCAGTTCATTTAAGTAATGCAGTAAGTGTTTATATAAGTCTCGAACAAAAAGGAAAAGCTAAAGAATTAAAGATGATACGTCAATCTTTAAGGATGGAAACGGCATGTTGGATTTGTGGAGCAAGAAGTAAAGGGCATAAAAAAAATTTTAATTATAAGTTCACAGGTCTTGCTGAAGATTATTATAATATGACATTATCTTTACTAAAACAAAGACAAGAGCGAAATCCCTCATTTTTTAACAATACAATATATACAACAAAAGAACCAATAAAAGTAATACAAACTCAAGATGTAAAAAATAAGGATGGAAAGCGAGGAATTTATCTATCAACATGTATAACATGTCAGGGGTTAGTTGATGAATTAGCTCAAGATATTGTCGACAAAGCATTAATTCCTGTTTGGGAAGATATTAATTCTCTTAAGAGTGAAGTAATTAATATATATGATCTAATAAATAATCTTAAATCTCAAATTGATAGTATTATTCACACATTCAAAAGATTAACATGAAAATAATTAAAACCAAAAGAGGTAAAAAAGATTGGAAGTAAAATCATATGATTGTAGAACATGTGGGGAATTCATAAATTTTGGTGACGAAAAACTTGCGGTTTGTCAAATTTGTGGTACTGAAAATGAGCTTGTGAATCAACAAGTACTAAATGAAGAAGCAGTAAAAGAGTTGGAACATACTTTCGGTTCAAAACTGAATGATCTTGAACGTAGATTCCACGTATCCGGAGATGTTGAAGCTCGAAATTATCTTTTTAAGAGAGATCAACAACCACGGCTAGATATACATTTTGAAAGTTTAACCGAAAAATATGACGAATTTTTCCGTCGTCCTTTATTTCAAATAAACATATTAAAAAAATATAACCCCTTATTTAATACTAAAAAAGTTTTTAAAATAGAAACTAAAAAAGGATATACTGAAGATTTTACTCATGAATTGATCCAGTTTGGTAAAAGACAGCTTAATCATCCAATCATGGAACTTTTAGCTGCGAAAGAGGAAACAAAAAATCATATTAAAATATTGAAGCACCATTCAATTTTTCTTTCAAATCTATATAATATTCGTGGTATGGCATTAGAAATAAGCCAAAGCTCTCTTGGTTACGTTGAGAATTTAATAAATTGTGCTATAACCAATTGTCAAGAATTAATTAAATTATATGGAGAAGTTAGTAAACCAGATAGCATTAAATTTCAAGCATGGGAAGAAAGATTAAAATTTAATTTAAATATTATTAAAATTTTGCTAGGATGCATTAATAAACAATATTCTCAAATTGAAGGAGATTTTGATAAGTATATTAATTTTGTTGATAAGGTGACACAAAATTATAGAGATAAAAATAATCAAGAGGAAGATCTTTATCCCCTGTTTTTTATTATGATTGTTAATGAAGGATTTAACATGGATAAAAAAATATTACAATTTTTGCAAAAAATCGTTGAATTGTTAAATAAATATGATATTCAAATAGATTTTCTACCGTTTTTAGCTCAGCTTGAATCATTGTTTAATATAGCAGACTCTCCTTTCAACGAAGCTAAATTATCTTCAACAGAATGGGATCCTAATTGGATCAACACTGTTGAAGAACCTTTTGAAAGACTATTTCAAATATTAGATAATTTAGCTAAATATTTTAAAATTGCTCAAGGAAAAGAGCCCGTTTTTGTCTTAGATGTTGACAATGAACTTTTTGACGTCTGGAAGACCGATCAAATAATTGATGGGAAAAATTTACCAAGTGCACATTTCAGCATGAAAAATAGTTTCCAAATAAAGCATAAAGTACCTATTTACATTCCAATAGCTATAATGAATACATATGCAATTCTTAAAACAGGTTTCATTAGAAAAGGTGGAGATGAATTTGAATCTTTTCTATTAATTAATCCTTTTTTCAGATTTGACGAAACAGTAAATAGATATAGTTATGCGAAAGCTTTTGGATATATCGATATCGCTGAGACACTAAAAGAAAAAAATCCGTTGAAAAATCAGTTATCTATTTTAGAAAATTTAATTGAATCTGGGTCAAAGACTTTGTTGGAATCTTCCAGAATTGTTTTACCTATACTAGTAACTCAAAAAGAAATTGAAGAATTTGTTCAAAAAACCTATGATCTATTTGAAATTGTTCGAGAAGGAGAGAATCCAATTCCTAAATTCACGTCAATTTATAAAAATGTCGGTATCGCAAAAAAAGTAGAAAAACTAAGTGGTGAACTAATAGATTTTCTTTATGTTCCAGCACTTTTACTTAATATATCTACAGGAACTATAAAAAAAGGAAATTTTGTCACTAAAGAAGATTATAAGTGGAAACTTTTATTACCTTTAAATAATAATCCTCAAGATCCATGGAATTCATTTATACGTATGAATTTTAATCCAGATAGCCTGATGAATATAGGTTTGGAGATCCAAAAATTAGGAACTAAACAATTAATTCCACAACATCCTGCTCATTAATATAATAAAATAGCTAATTTTTAAAATTTGAATAAAAAGAGAAAAAAAAATGACTGATGGAGATAAGGAAGTTGTAGTTAAACGTAAAGGGAAAAAAATTATAACAGTTAAAGGAAAAAATCTTGAAAAAAATTTTTGTTCTAATTGTGGTAGTCCTATAAGTGGTAAAATCTGTGAGATATGTGGATCAAAAATAGACTAAAGGTTCGGTTGATTCTCTAAACAGGATTTAAATCTTACCCAATGTGGACGAATATTCCTAAAAATTTCTTCCCCAACTTCTTTAAAGCTTTTTTAGTGAATTCAGTAAAAAGTGGTCTTTGACGGTTTTGGCACATTTATATGAGAAAAAAGTGTTGCGATTTAATGGGTTAATAAAGAGTATTGGAATTATTAGCCCAAAATCGCTTTCTCAACGATTAAAAGAACTCATTAGCATGGAAATAGTCGCAAAGCAGCAAAATAATGAGATTCCTCCGAGAGTAGAATATTCTTTAACCGAAAGTGGGAATGATCTTACTACAATATTCAAGGAATTGGAAGCTTGGGGAAAAAAGTGGGGAAAAAAAGCCTTACTTAAAAAAGAAAGTAATAGTTACATGAATTCTTAATTCCTGCTTGCTCCATTACTTTTTTTCTTGATATCTCATCTAACATTTAAATTTAATCTATTCCCAGAAATAAATCAGAACCCATATCTAAAAATTCAGAAAAAAACTTAAAATTAATTCGTTATTATTTCAGTTATATTAGATCAAGAAAACATCTTTTTGGAAGCAGTTTCTTAAGGACCTATAGATTATATTGTTGATACTAGTATAAATGATCCCAAAACGTTCGCAGAGAAGATTTTAGATGACTTAAATTTTCGAGATTATTTTTAAGTTCCATAAAAACGATTAGTTTTTTGTTTTATTGACATTTTTATAACTTGTCGTTTTGTAAATTATAAAGTATGAAAAAATTCATCTATATGTTATACAATGTTTAATGTTTATCATTCAAGATCTTTCAAAAAGATAACAATTTAGGTATTCCGATGTCAGGAAACGATTCGTATCAAATCAGAATTGATGAGATAGTAGAAATCATAAAACTCAGCACTAAGACCATCCTAAAAAAGAAGAAAGTACCAGAAGCATTTTTCCAGCAGTTAAGCACCGCAAGAATGAAGCGAGAAAAGATCTTTAAAATAAAAGCTCAAGCTCTAAATATGGAAAAACCTATTATAACTGATGGCTCTATATCTTGTTCAAAGGATCCAAACTTCTATTCAGAGCCGATATTACCAAGGATTCCATCAAATTTTAAGGCAGAACATCAAAAATATCCCATTAAAGATACAGTAAAAAAAGTTGAGTGTAAGGAATGCAAAACAATCGGAAGATTTGACTGTGAGATGTGTAATACAACAGGTCAAATTGTTTGTAAAAAATGTAAGGGTGCTGGAGATTATGTTTGTAGTAGATGTGGAGGTAAAGGTACTAATTTATGTAAGAGTTGTAGAGGGAAAGGTTCAAAACGATGTTTACGGTGCTTTGGAAGGGGATATGTAACTCCTATTGCTTCTAGTAGTGATGGTCCCGAGCATGTAACATGTAGCAGGTGTGGTGGTAAAGGAAGGATTGTATGCAAAAAATGTGGTGGCTCTGCTCGCGTTAGATGTACAAGCTGTTTACCTCCCGGTTCAGGTATGAAAAAATGTAATTCTTGTTCAGGTAGTGGAATTATTTCATGTAATAAATGTTCCGGAAAAGGATATAATATATGCAGAAAATGCGACGGGTCTGGATTCATTTGGGAGTTTAAAGTCAAGAATTTTCAATTTATTCCAATTGAGCAGAATTATGTTGTTATGGACCAAAATATGAAAATCTTAGATCCATTGTTTTCTGAATTACCTGATTATGTTTGGTCTCGTATCTCTGTTGAAGATCTTAGAGGAACAGAAGGAATATCAAATACAGCTAAAGAATCTCTTGACAAGATAAATCAGTTTAACAATAGCTTAAATAATAAGGATATTCAAAAACGAGAAAATATTATTCACATGACTTCTGGAGTCTTTACTGTTGGAAAATATAATGATGTTATTTATAAGCTAGCGGTTATTGGCCAAGGACAAAAATTCTTAGGAAAAATTATTGGATTACCCCGCGGTCTTAAACTACAAAAAAATGGAACTCAAGGTTCCTCAGATGAGCAATTTAGTTCAATTAGGTTTCAAAAACAATTAGAAAAAAACAGAAAAAAAAATATTAAAAAGAAAAAGAAGTTGTCTAAAAATGAAAAACTAGAGTTACAAATGAACAAAAAAAGACAAGAAATATTAGAAATTGATGAGTGCCCTTATTGTGGACATACTATCTCAAATGGTATGGTTCAGAAATATTTACGCGGAGAATCAATCAAATGCGAATATTGTAATGTAGTGATTAAGGAAATATATAAAGATTAGATCTTCCCTTACTCTTCGATTTCTCCATTAGCTGAGATAAAAGTACCAGCACGATTAAATCCATAAGTTTCCCAAGTATCAAAGTGATCTAAATTCCATTTTAATACTGTATTTCCTTGGAAGTGCCACAAAAGCATTCTTTTATCAGGAAATACAATCCAACGAGAAAATCCTACCTTTCCTTCATGAATTTCAATAAAGATCGCTGTTTTTTCGTGTTTCTTTATTTCTTGCACTAAAAATTTATCTTTATATCTAAATTCCTCCATAATTTTTTGTGTTAAGTAGTTGCTCATTGATTTATTTCTAACGAACCTAACTTCCACAGATATATCTTGATTTTTTTTTAGATAGTTTGAAAACCAATCAATAGATAGTATAAACTGTATTAATTCATGCGCAGAATCAAGGATTGGTTGAATACTGCCAAGCTCTTTATTTTTATATTGGATATAAAGACCTAAGGAAATGTTTGACGGCCAAGAATCGTGGGTTAGCGTTGTGTGCCACCCTTCAATGCCATCTAAATCAACAGAATAAATACACGCTATTTTGGTATCTTTTAAACCAAATTCTTGAGTTATTGGCAAGATCTTATCACCAATCTGTTTTTCTACATCTAATTTATTCCATTCTACCCCTATTAAACCACCGATCCTCTGCCTTATTTCATTGATTAGGTTAGAAAGGTCAAACCGGTTTGAATTGACAAAGTCTTTAGGAAGGAGCTTTAATATTGCTTTACTAATATTGCTATTATAAGTTTCATAAGTTTGGTCCTTAATGGATATGTTCCAAGGGATCATGAAAATGAGTTGGGATATAGATTTGACTCTAATGCTTGCTTCTTCTCCTATTATATCGAGTGTAAAAGTCGGATAATCGTCTGTCCAGCTTGCATGTTTAAAATAGTTTTCCAATTGAGCATGGATGATTTCTAAATTCATGAAATGTTCCAAAAAAAGTGCCTCTTGGGCAGGTGACCACAGATTAAAATCCAAATCTTTTTTCTTTTCCTTTAACCATAATTGAGTAATACCTAGTTTTTCGCAATCGGGTTTGGGCCAAACTGGCTCATTGACAGCGTTAATTAAATCGTCTACATCTTTCTCTTCGATTTTTTTGCCGTTACCATAAAATCCATCAGGAGTTCTTTTAATTATAAGGTTACTTTCCTTACTGCCCCAACCTATCCAATTTGAATGGATTCTTATTTCTTTTATAAACACTTTAATCACAATTTTAATGCGTGATTTCTTTTAGAATTAGTAGGATCAGTATCTAAGGAAGTAATTTTTTTCTATTAATTTTTATTCTTTTCAGATCCGACATTATTTACACCTTTTTGATATACCATTGTTAATTTTATTTACGCTTCGAGAAATAAATCAACTAAAGCGTCTTGGTTGTCTTGTAAGGTCCACTTTTGGGGTTTTTTCCCTTTTTTTCGGCATTTTTTGAGCCATGCCTTGTTAATCTTCCACGAATTATAAAGGAGCATTCGAACCAGCATGTCTAAATATCTCGTATTATCATATTTTGACTTCCAGCGCCTACCCATCCGATTTAAGTCGGAAAATCCCGTTTCAATAAACCATCGTTTTTTATAAAATCGAGAAGTGCGGGACGCCCAAGAACTCGTATCGCCCCTCGGTTTTTGGGTGGTCATTATGGCATAAATTAACTTCATGGCATCGTCTAAAGTTAATGTCCCTTTCTTAAAGTCTTGTTTAACGCTTGAAAGAGAGTGCCCTTTTTTCGCTCTTAATAATAAATATAAACTTTGGGAGAATTGTTCTCCTCCACCAGGGGCGCTTGAAATTGTATATCTTCTGATTCTCTTTCCTGTTCCTTTCAAGTATTCTTCAATCATCAGGTTAATTTTTTTGTATGACTTGGAAGGAATCAAAACCTCCCCTTTCAAGATTTTTATCTCCTTTAAAAGCTCAGCTTGGTAAAATTCTCGATCTATCATCACATAATTTAATTTAAACCCTAAATTAATTAAGTGCTCGAGAAACTTAAGAATTACGGGTATTTTAAACTGTCCTTTTGCGATTTGCTCTAATCCTGCGAAAAGGTGAATCCCTTTCGACAAAATCGAAAACCCTAAGTAATGCCTCATTTTTTTCGTCCCTTTGCCCCGATTTGTTCCCTTGATCATTTTATCATCCCGTTTCCCGTAATAAGAATGCTCTGTAAAGTCAACTAGAACATTTACCTTTCTTGAAATAAGTTGTAACCTTAATGCTTCTATTAATTGATGGTCTAAGCACTCTCGTAGAATTAATCTTGCTTTTTTGAGTCCGATACGGCGTAAAAGCTTGTTTACTTCGGTTTGATGCGGGACTTCGCGCTTTTTTCGCCCATCGGCGTACTTTTTTTGTCTTCCTTTTTTTTTATTCAAAAAATACTTGTTCAACCTTTCGCTGGCACTATCTATAGACCTTCCGGTCATTTCGGAATAAAAAAAGATTCTAAGAAAGTCCTCAACGTCATATCTCGCGTTTTTTGCCTTTTTCCATCCCCACATTTGAGATTCGATTGCGTCACAAAAGTTTTTAAAAAATGCTAACATATATTCATTAGAGAAAAGTGGTTTTAACTCAGCTTTCAAATCTGAAAGTGGAGATAAATATTTTATTTTCATACATAAATATAACCACTTTTCTCCTATAAATCTTTAGGTAGAATTCCACTGGAAGCAAATGGAAAAAAATAGTAGTTAAACAATAAAAATTAGAAATGAAAATTTATAGAAAAAGATTCAGTTAAAGGGGATTTAGAGTTCTACTTCCTTTGATACTGAATTTATAAAAAATCAATTGCTAATATATGAATTTAAGGTCATGATGAACATCTGTTTCTTTACATGCGGGTTAGATTTTTCCTTGGCAATCGTTGGATTCTCGGATCATTAATGTAGGAATCCAATGTTACTATAAAAGGTTC
>LAZR01001429.1_pt1 | contig 15152 bp, 11 predicted proteins | sample 329461 | NCBI WGS metagenome assembly LAZR01 (sample SAMN03002196, study PRJNA259156) | marine sediment metagenome | biome: sea floor; feature: Hydrothermal impacted sediments; material: marine sediment; isolation source: Loki non-amplified sample from Loki's castle hydrothermal vent sediment ...
CTTATAAACACCTTCTTATTATCAATTCTCACTCCAATTACTTTATATAGAAAAAATGGAACTAAAATTAATAATAACACAAGTCCTCTAACATCTGATGGATGCTCACTTATATCCGAATGGTATAAAACTTGGGGTGGAGCTAGTTTTGATCATAGTTATGATCTAACTTTTGATTCATCAGAGAATCTTTACCTAGCAGGAAGTACCTGGAGAGAAGGATGGAGTGATATAGGTTTAGTAAAGTATAATAATTTAGGCGTGTATCAATGGAGTCGTACTTGGGGAGGGAATGTATCTGATCTGGCAAACTCAATTGAATTAGATGAATCAGGAAATATCTATGTTGCAGGATCTTCTGGAGACAATTATGCAGATCTGTATGGTGATGTTTCTCTTCTTAAATACAACAATGTAGGGGAATTACAATGGAATAAGACATGGGGTGGAAACCAAAGAGATGGTGGTGATGGAATAGTAATTGATTCATTGGGAGATATCTATGTGGCAGTAACTACACAAAGCTTTGGAGCAGGACAACATGATATAGGCCTTCTTAAGTATAATAATTCCGGAGATTTACAATGGAATCGTACATGGGGGGGAAGTGTTATGGATTGGAGTATGGGAATTGCAATCGATTCCTCAGATAATATTTATATTGCAGGAACAACAGATAGTTTTGGAGATGGAAATGGTGATTTATGCCTTCTTAAATACAATAGTTCAGGCGATTTACAATGGTCTCGAAATTGGGGTTTAGGTGCTGGAGAATATAGTAGAGGAATAACTTTGGATGAATTAGGAAATATTTATCTCACGGGAATAACAGATAATACAAGGAATCTTTTTATACTAAAATACAATCCTTTAGGTGTACTATCATGGAGTCGCACTCATAGTATAGGTGCACCCTATGACTTATTTGATATTGAATTGGATTCTTCAAACAACATCTTTCTTGCAGGTTATAAAGAAGTTAATGGTTATCGAGATATGTTTTTAATAAATTATGATAATGCAGGTAATTTCATATGTGATTTAACATGGGGGGGAAATTTTGGAGATGAAGCCTCAGCACTAGCAATTGATTCATCAGATAATATATTTATATCGGGGAGTACAAATAGTTACGGTGCAGGACAATCAGATATGATTCTAGTGAAGTTAATAATCGGAGAGCCTTCGGAACCTTCGGAACCTTCGGGAAAATCTACTTATCTAGGTCCTGGTCAGAGTGTGATATTACATTTTTCGGTGAAAGGAGGTGATGTTGTTAAAGGAGAATATAGTACAGATCCGCATCTCTCATTGATAATAGCGTGGGGTTATGGGGGTAACAATGGAATAATGGCTCAAGACACCTCTCGAGGAACATTCACTTTAAATATATTGGATGGTTCGGGTGATTGTGTTTTTACTTTTACTAATTTGGATACTCATGGTGGTATCCTACAATATAATGTTTATGTGGTGAGCTCGGATTCAGATTCAATACCAAGCTTTAATCTTTCTATAATTATTACTGTTTCAATCGTTAATTGTATTTTATTACTTCGTAGAAAATATAGAACTAAAACTGTAAGATTCTTGTAATTTATATAGAGAAGGCATAACTAATTTTCAACACTCTTTTTTTATAAATTGCTGTTGAAGATTCTTCATCCATACCCCTAATTATAATGTAATGCAAAAGCTAATTTATTAGGGATATTACACTACCAAAAGATAAACACAGTTCATGAAAGAAGACGCTATTAAAGATTTAGAAAAAAAACCAGTATATAGAATATTTCCAAAAGCACTTGAGCCTACACAGCAAGGAATCTGTCCTACTTGTGGGAAAAAAGTCACGCAATTTAGAGATTCACTTTCAAGAAAGGAATATGGGATAACGGGTGCGTGCCAACCTTGTCAAGATAGGATAGCCAAATTGAATGAAGAATAAACTCATTAATAGACAGAATTAATTTTTCGAAGTTATAATTTACAAGTGGGATAGAATTTAACAATTTTTTACGGCAAACAGAGCAAACTCCATAGAATAGATCATCACGATTTAAGTTGAGTAATCCTTCCTGAGTTCCTTTTCAGAGAACTCTCGATTACATTCCTTACAAAAAAGTATACCCATTAAAGTACGTTTTAGAATAGCCCCACATCTCGGGCATTGAAAATCAATTTCTTGATGGTTTACGATCATTTAATCACAACTTTCATCTTTATTTAGTATTAATCTGGATCAATCTATAAAAACAAATAAAAAAAATCTCGGTTAAGGTTTAACCATTTTTTAAAAATTTGGGGAAAGAAAGCAAAAACCCAGTTACTTCATTAAAACGTGTGAAAACTCAGAATTAACTTATAAATTTGTAATCTCTTGTCCTTTTTATACGAACTTTTCTAATTTGAACTTGCTCAAATGTAAAGATTTTTCCCCCTAATATGCTTTCTTCTAAAGTAAATGATTACATAACGCTTAAGTTAGAGAATAGAAAAGCTCAAATATATGTAAACGGCAATTTATCTACTTCAGGTTTTGCCTGATCAATAAGCCATTTCCCCCATTTACGGATCAATTCTCCCAGGATAGATTTTGATTTAGATAATTTTTCTTTTTTTGTTTTTATTATCTTTGTTAACTGAGTTTCCGCTAATTTAACCATTCCTAGTTTCTGTGGAAATCTTAAGGTTGCTTCTAATATTAAACAAGCTACCGGATTCAAATCAGACGCATATACCTTCAGACCTAACCTCCCTGCTTCAAGAGGTATAGTTCCTCCACCCGCAAATGGATCCCAAAATTTTAGTGAAGAATTATCCCCATTTTTATTTATTTTTGCAATCACCCTTTTTAATAAAGCTTCATCATTCCCAGCTTTAAAAGGCGCTAAATTTTCAATAATTTCTTTTATTTCTCCAACATTTTCAGTTGATTTAATTAGACTTGCGAAAAGGAGCGAACGGCATAGCCCTTGTCTTCTGCGTGCCCACCAACGATGAATATTTGATATTCTTCCCTGCCCCATTTTGCCTTCTCTTGTGGCGAATTTCCCTAATTTCTCAATGGGAAGATATTCTTCAATAAACCTTCTATCTGAACTCAATTTTTTGGTCTTACTCGATTCTAATTCTTCACGTTTCAAGTTATTTCCTCCTCTATAATCTTTTTCCATTCTCCCTTGGAGATGGGGTATCTAATATTCGTATACTCTTGAGCTTCAAATTCAAATTTTCCGATTATATCTCTTATTTGATAAATTTCTCTTTTATTTACAATATCAGAAGCGCAATTATCAACTATATATATCCAGAATGTTTCAGGTTCTCGTTCAGCATGATTTTTTTCATAACGTTGGAGGGAAAAACCTCCCGAATCATTATGACTCTTTACTTCAATTTTTCTTACGATTTTTCCATGGAAATAGCTTTCAATATCATAACCTAATCCTCTTCGATCATCCACAAGAACCGGAATTCGTCCTTTATTTTTCTCATAGAACATCACGCGTTCAATACCTCGTCGATCTATTTCACCCGGTTTGAGCAAGCTACTACTGGAATTACTAATGTTCAAACCCCCTTCTAGTATCTCCTTAAATTTGTCTACGGCTTGAATAATTCCATCTTCAGCTTCATATCCAGGGATGACTAATGCTCGAGAAATTAATTTTGGCATTTTGGGGAATATTTCTAAATTTGCTTCATAATCCCTAATTTGTTGGTTAATCTCTTTTTCTTGGTAAAGAAGTTCTTCATATTCTTTTGTTCTTATTTCTTTTGGTAGAGTTCTGCTCCGACGATTGAAGTCTCGGAAATATTCATCTAAAGATACTTTCAATTGTTTGATATAAGGTTTATAAATTGTACGCAATTCATCCTTAACAGGCTTTATAATTTGGCCAAGACCGGTATTAACTAGCCATTTCTCAATCTTTTTTTGCTTATCATAATGAATCCAGTATTTTGAAGCAACATCGAATACTTCTTCATCTGCAATAGTTAGCCCCAAATGATTTCGCGTGAAGAACTCCAAACTTATAATATCATTATTTGGAATTAATTTAAGCAAAATGATTTTTTTTAGTATAGATTCTCCAATTCGATTTTTGTATGAAACAAGATAAAAATAAAGTAAGTATGGCACCTCAGATTTTGGGTCAATTAAAATAGCTCCATCTTCCAATATATCCGAATAAAGTCTTCGAAAGTGTTTTACTACACCATCAAACAACGAATTACCACGTTGTAAAACCTGAATGGATGGATTTTCTTGCTTTAAGTTTTTAAAAACAACTAATACTGGAAAATTTTGTTGTCTGCCAAATAATTTGGGTTCGGGATGTTCTAATTTATAAATTTCCTGTTTTAAATCATTCTTAGCATTTTCAAATTTTGGATTTTTTTCAATTAAACCCCCTAAAATTTTCCAAGCTGCTAAAAAAAAGTCTCTCAAATATTCAGGCGTTTCCCTACGGGCCATTTTAAACCTTTCGAGCGTGGTCTCCTCATCCTTTCTCTCTGGTCTTAAACCTAAGCAATTACGTAATGGTTTTGAATGAATTTTTAAATCGGCTTCCTTTAAAAATTGCTCTACTCGTTTTTTGATATCTTCCCCAAATTGGTTTAGATAAGTTTCTTTTTCTGCTTCACTTTTTTCTTCTAGTGCTGAGAGGACACTTCCAAATTCTTTCTCTTTTATAATTCCAGAGATTACATCAAATACTCGCTCTCCGCTTCCTTTCTCAGTTTTTTCAAAGTCTTCTCGAATTTGATCCAATTTACTCATAATAATTTGCTGTACTCTTCCTTCCACTGTATTTGATAGAATAAAATTATATACATATGAAGTTTTCATTTGCCCATAACGGTGTATACGTCCCATTCGCTGTTCCAAGCGCATTGGATTCCAAGGGAGATCCCAGTTAATTAGATAATTGCAGAACTCAAGGTCGATTCCCTCACCAGCAGCATCTGTCCCTACCATAATATTTGCTCCTCTTTTAAACCAAGACATTGAAATTAAACGATTTTTCGGGGCTTGATTATTGAAAGGGGGAATTTTGGATGGATTAATAATATCGTGAATCTCGCCCATCGGGATACCACCATGTATATAGGTTACAGCCCAACCTTGTTTTTTTAGATTTTTTACTATCCAATCCAATGTATCCTTAAATTCAGTAAAGATCAACAATTTAGCTTTATTTTTTTTTGCATTTTCTGGACCTTCTTTAAATTCAGGAAACTTATTTAATAGACTCTGTAAGTTTAGCCATTTTTTCGTAGAAGTGAAGTCTAAACTATGTAGCTGATATAATAAATCCTGTACTTTAGGCGTTTCGAACTTAATAAGATATTCTTCTGTCTGGAGATTTATAACTCTTTTTTCATCTTCAGTTAAAACATCAGATTCTTCTTCAGGCTCTAATTTATCAATAACTTCGTATTGTTGTTTTGAATTCCTATTATAAGATTTTTATGCTTTCTCTCTTAGAAATTCTAAACGTTTTTCAAGAGTCTCTTTAAGTGCCGCTAAAGATGAAGAGAAACGCCTTTGATATACCATTTTTATCAAATGTATTGCCTTATTTGTGCTGAAGACTTGATCTATAAAGTTTTTAAGATTTTTATATATTAAACTTTCATCAAATTTCATTTCTAGATATTGAGATTTAACCTTTCTTGGTAAAAATACTGGACTTCCGTCTGCATGAAATAATTCTTCTTTTGTACGCCGTATCATTATAGAACCAAGTGTTTCACTATCATTTTGATTTAGAGAGATATTAGGGATGAGATACCGAATTATCGTTAAAAAATGTTCTTGGTGTCCATCATGTGGAGTTGCAGTGAGTAGTAATAAGTGTCGACTTTTACGTGCAATAGTCGAAATAAGATTATGATAGATTTTTGCTTTTGGATTATTAAATTTATGAACCTCATCAATTATTACAAGATCCCATTTCATCGTTTCAGGAAGATGATCTAATTTACGTAGAGCAAAGTAAGGAGACATGATTATTTTTTCATAAGCCATCCATGGATTTATGAGCTCCTTTGATTTTACATCCCACTCTTCTTTAGTCAACCTGCGGTAATTATTATCAGAGAATTTACTAGCAAGCTCAAACTGCCATTTTGCAATTAATCCCGGCGGTACGAGAATGAGAATTTTCTTTAATAGCTCTTTTGCTTCCAATTCTTTCAGGACCATTCCTGCAATGATAGTTTTACCCGCACCGGGATCATGGGCAATAAGATATCTAATTGGTCCGGGGCGTAAAATGTATTCATAAACGGCTTCTAATTGATAAGGCTCGATATTTATGTTAGAGATAATGGGTGCAAGTTGCTCTTCATTAAAGTCATAGTATTGAATCCGCCAGGATTCAATAGCCCAATGCCAATACTCTCGGTGAGGTTGATAAACTTCCTTAATTATAAGGTCTTCTGGATTGATTAGTATTTCCTCTTGAATAATCCCTGTTTTAATATCAATAATATTAACTTGAACTTTCGATCCTATTTTTTTAATATTTAATATCTTAACAGGATTATCCCAATATTTACTTTCTACTATACAACCAATTCCTAATTTCATATCTTTATCTCTAATGCAGATCCATTCAAATATTAGCTTTAAAAAATAACCTCGATTTTTTCTTATTCTATTTATTATTTGAACACTTTTAAAGATCTCTGCATATTAATAAAATATTTTTTTAATAACAATATTTTCTTTTAAATATGGTCTGATTATACAATTTCTATGTTAAATATAATAATTGGAAGGTTCTTAAATCACAGCTTTAGCGCACTTGCAGATATTAATCTCCCCTCCTAATAACGCATCCAACTCAGTATGACCAGTAGATATAACACTCATATTAGTGAATAATTAAATATCTATTAAAGCCCAATCAAATAGGAATGATTTTATTCCTTCAATTTTTAAAATATTATACAATAGGAATTATTAGAGAAATAACTAGATTAACAATATTGAAATTAAAATACTAAAAACATTTGAGTAAATATCATATGATTACATCTAAAGAACCCAAAAACTGGCAAGAACTTCAAAATGAAGTAGCAAAAATATTAGAAGAATGTGGATTCTCTGTTGAGATAGAGAAGGTGATTAAACATGTGAGAGGTGAAGTTGAAATTGACGTTTATGCTGAAGAAATAATTGATAGAAGGAATTATATCATAATATGTGAGTGTAAATATTGGCAAAATAGAGTTCCTCAACAAATAATTCATAGTTTTAGAACAGTATTGACGGATATTGGAGCGAATATCGGTTATCTTATAAGTATGGTTGGATTTCAAACAGGTGCATTTAAAGCGTCAGAGTTTACAAATTTAGAGTTGGTTACCTGGGATCAATTCCAAGAAGCTTTTTTAGACACATGGTATGAGAAATATTTTATAAACCAAATTACTGAAAGGTTAGATCCACTACTTAAATATTGTGAACCGGTCTATCTTCCTAGCTGGTTCAAAGAGTTAACAGTTGATAATAAGAAAAAATTTATTGCTCTTATTAAAAAATATGAACATTTTAGTGGATTAATGGAAGAATTCACTTCTTATAGGTTTATATTTAGTAAGAAACGACAAATATTACCAATTAACACGAGATTTACTAATAATCCTGAGTTGAAGGAAAGTATACCAGAAAATATTGCATCGGAAACAGGATATCGAGAATTCCTTGAAATGGTTATTAACTATGGTGAACATGCTATATCTCAACTCAGAGACCTAAAGAATAATGATCAGTCAAAACTAGTGAGATTTTAGAACTCGATAAGCCACCTTCACTCAAAACTGTGATCAACGAGATTTTTACTCAATAATTTTGCCGAGAATTCTCTCTTCATGCTTGTATAATTTCTCTCTAAATCTATTAATTGCATGTTTTGCTTTAGCGTAATCTTTTGCTTGTTGAAAAGCATGAAAAATTGAATTCCCCTTTCTCTTAGCTTCAATTAAAGTAACAATATTTTCAATAGAACGTGGTAAATTCGAAATTCATTCATCTTGATACCGCTCATTAATAATTTTACTTAATCCTAACCTATAAGCGAGAGATATTGCACTCTTTTCTCCTCCTGATAAGTCGAGATAATCTTTTTCCATTTTATCCACCTAATTAGACTAAATAATAACAATTTCTACAATAATAGTGGCGAAACTCTGTATTCACAAATCTTCGAAATAATTTTGCATTTAAACCATTCCAAACTTCATCAAAGGAGTAATTTTGACAATTTCCGTAAATATAAGGATTTAACATATTACAGACGGTAAGGTCTCCATTATATCTGATATAAACTTCCTCCCAGGGGTTATTACAATGTAATTGACAAGAGAGATTAGAGATACTTTTACTAATCGGAAGATTGCCAATGTGATCCGGTAATTTAAGAACTATATTAAAGGACTCTGCTAAATTATAAGCATATTGAAACTGCTCTTTTATATTTTCAAATTGCTGATACAACCAACCATTTTGATTTGGGTCTGCTTTTACAACATTGATGATGACCCCTCCTAGACTCATCTCAGCAGCAAGCTCAACTACTTTGGTTATTTCAAGGACATTAGATTCCATCAAAGTAAAAATTATCTGCCCCTGTAATGGATTTGATATATTGGCTCCAATATATTTCAAGTTTTTTTTGAAACCCGTGAAGCTAGCTCCTCTTCTTATTGACTCATATAATTTAGAAGAGGAGCTGTCACATGAGATTAAGAAGGTGGTATTATTTTCTAATAATTTATCCCAGATTTTATTGTTGGCAACAGTTAAATTAGTAACAATCTCCAATTGAGCTGGTAATTCACTTAAAATATTTAAATATTCAAGGAAATTTGGTAGTATTGTTGATTCTCCCAATCCATTTAATCGGATTAAATCTGTATTTTTAAGAACATTTTCGGAAAGGGAAAAAAGTAAATCTATTGGTAAGTTTCTTGAAGGTTCATAGACATTTTTACCAATCCCGCACATTATACAATTTAAATTACAGTTATTAGTAAGCTCTAATAAAATTTTCTTTGGAAATGAGGTTTCATTTTTAATTTTCTCACATTCATTTTCCAGTTCTAAGAATTTAGACCACCATTTTTTTGTAAACTCAGGTATAGATTGGTGTTCTACTATGCCACTTCCATTATTATTAAAATTAGTTATCCATTGAGAAAGATTATAAAGAAAAAATTGCCCTGTATTGAAAAACCACTCCTTATCCTTTTGATATAAGGTATATAAGACTTGATTCTTTATTGAATCTTCAATACTAACCAATAACTTATTAATTATTTCAAACATAAAAGGTTCTCGCCCAATTGTATTCCTATAATTATTTACTTGTTCAGTAAATTGAGACCACTCTTTATCTAGATCATATCGCTTAAAATAACTATTACTGACAGTCTCAAGAATCTCTCTTGCGTTTTTCAACATAAATTTATCAATCAAATAGAACTCCTCCTTATAACCTTTTTGTATTTATTTGTTGCTAATATCCAGCCAAAATTATATGCAATTCTTTGAAAGACGCGCAATATAATGAATTTAATTTTCTTATAAAATGTCAATTCACTCTGGCAATATGACTGCCATTGATTTTCTATATCGATAATTACATCTTTGATCTTTATTGGTGGTCTTAGAGTATTATAGTTCCACCCAGGTTCTTTTATATCTGAAAATCCGGCAAAATCAAATAGAGTCATTTTTTACCTCCATAATTGAAGTTGATTGGAGTTTAAGGTATTTGAATGAAATCTCCGCACACCCTTTCCCATAACGATAAAAAGTTTTAAGAAATGAAATTAATGAAGTGCGGTAATCATGCATTACAATCATATTTTTTTCAAATTCAAAAGTATAACCTTTATTTGCTAATTTAAAACTTAGTCCATTGTCCTCACCTCCGGGATATCTATGTGTCTCATCAAATCCGTTGACTTCGAGAAGATGTTCTTTCAAATAACAAGCATTTGCGGTTACTAAATATTGGTTATATTTAGGTGGCTCCAAAATACGATGGTAAGAATAATATTCACTTACAGCACCCTTTCTCAAATGACATACTTTCCCCCCAATACCTGCTAATTTTTTACTTTTCCAAAAAATTGAATGCTTAATTGAATTAATCCAAAAGGGATGTATTATACAATCGTCATCTGTAAAAGCAATTGCATCTGAGGAAGCTAACTGTATCCCAATATTTCTAGCGACACCTGGACCTTGAGATTTTGGTTTGTTAAAAACTACAGAAACAAAATTATGCTTGATGTTTTCCCATTCTTTAAGGAAATTGTGCGTTTGATCACTTGAGCCATCATTTACAATAATAACTTCGTCAGGTGCTAGCTCAAGAGCCTCAACGGATTGCAATAGCCGTTGGAGCATTTTAACTCTATTATGTGTTGGAATGACGATTGATACTGTTTTAGGTTTCAGATTTTTCACCCTCCTCTATTTTTTTTGCTAATCTATCCCATAAAAAGTGATCCCAACATGATGAATTAGGAGGAAGTGAACACGGAAAAGTTTCAAGTCTTTTTAAAATGGCGCTGAATCTTTCCTCTTTAATATTCCCATAATTATTAGATGTTAGATAACTCTCGGAGATGCAAGGAAATACTTGGCCATCAGAATTAATTATGACTTGTTTTTTTCCAGCCCAACAATCTGCTCTATGAGAAAAATCTCCAAAAGTATAGATTTTTAAGAAGTCTCTAAGTACTTTATTTGCAAAATTGAGTTTTCCTTCGAGTTCTAATTCATTCAGCTGATCTATTATAACCTGGATTTCTGATTTCTGGAATTCGTTATAAACTTTAGGGTTTTCAGTGAAGATTGATGGACAAACTAAACCAAGCGAAATATCTATCCCTTTATTGTAAAAAAGTTCAACAAATTTTCCGATCTTATGAAAATTCTCCCTTGAAACCACAGAGTGAAGTGAAATGGACCTCTTTTTAGTATAATTTAATTTTTCTTGAGAATTTTTTGCTAAATTATTAATTTTTTCTATCCTTCGCATTGAAACCTCTGGATCAACCCTTTTATAGTTTGGATAGGAAAAACTTTCAAAAGAAGCAACAATTTCAGCATCACAGCTTTCAGTATTAAATAAGGTTTCATACATTTCTTCCTTATAAATTTTAAGATTAGTAATAAGCCTCAGATTAACTTTGGATGTATTCCCCACAACTTTAATGATCTCAGTTATATCTTCACGAATTGAGGGTTCTCCTCCCAAAAAGCAAATATAATTAAAATTCGCTTCTAAAGCATCTTCTAAAGTGTTTTTAATCACTTTAAAGGATAACTCTTCTGAAGCACTTGGAGGATCATTCTCTCCCTGACAATAAACACAATTATTATTGCATCTATTGGTGATTTTAAAATCTAACCACCGAAAATTCTTATGCAATCGCTTTTCCCTCCATCTGTGGTTTATCGACATCATTAAAAAAGGCTGTTAAATTAGGCAGTATAATTATTTCCTTCATTATAATCATAAATTTGCAGACAATAGGGTTCACATTTTCAAATTCCGAAAAATTATCATTTGAAATTATTATTGTATCTTCTGGATGGAGTTTAAAAAATTCTAATAGAAACTCATCCGCCTGAATTTTGCTAGGACATTGTAAAAGCTTTCCGGTATTATATAACTTTTCTAGCTCTGATTTCTTATCTATTCTATATCTCAGCGAAGCATCGGTAATAATCTCGTGATTAATAGGAAATTTCGTAGACAATTTTTCAAGGAATGAGATAAGTATCTCTAAATTCTGAAGTTTAGCTTCTTTTCTTTTATTTCTCTTAAAGAAAGCCACATTAGAACCATCAACTATTATATTTATTTTTACCATTTTTTTTAACACCTAATTATAATAAATAGACTTTAATATTTAACTACCATTTGATGTAGTAATATACTAACTACCGAAGTTACTACTAAAATGGAAAATTACGATCTCAATAAGCGAGAAGAATTAATAATCAATTTTTTAGAAAAAGAAGATTTATCATATACCGAAATACAAGAAAAAGGAGGAAAAAAATTAAGTAGTGGGACGAGTTTATCGAAATATTTGAAAAATCTAAAGAGAATAAATTTAATTGAAGATTATGACACACCAGAAACTCGTTTTAGAAGTAGATACCGACTTACTGAAAACTATCACAATATAAAGAGAGAATTTTTAAAAAAGACTAGTATTAATCAATGGATGGAGGATAGAACCGATTGGCAGACTATTTTAAATCTATTAATCAGATATCTTGAAACAAACTACCCAAATGTCTTTCAAGAATATCCGGATATCAATTTTCGAGATTTTTTAATTGATATTTACTCCTATTTGAAATTCTTTCAGTTTGAAATAAAAATATTATATATTGAATTTCAGAAATATATAAATCTTGTAATTTACTTAATTATAAACCACCCTGATGGAAAATATAACAGATTCAAGGAAATCTTTAACATATCTCCTTCCTCGTTAATAGATGTTATAAATCAAATCAAAATGAAAGGAATACTAGAATCATTTTCTTACAAAGATATCCAAGAAGATTTAATAGTAAATAAGGAACCTATGAATTATTTTCTTATAACAGAAGATCCTGTCTTAAATCAGTTTAAAAAGGAGATTGAAACACGTTTTCCGAAATTTTTGTTATGTTGGGAGTTCCCAAATATAAATATCGAGAATAATTTCGATTTTCTTCTTCAATTCTCATATTCTATACTTTCAAATAGCCATGAAATAGTATTAAAAAGTGAAAAAGAGGAATTACTAAATTTTTATCAAAAATTTAAAATCTGTTTAATAGTTTATATTAGAGAATATATCTTTAGCTTATTAAACATCTTAAGGTTAGAATCCGATAAACATGAATTAGAGAGCAGACCACCCTTAGAATTACTTCCTGTGAATGAAAAAATCGAATATAGAGAAAAACTCCTGCTTTCTTCAATAAGCCTACCAAATAATATTAAAAAAACCATTGAAAATTATTTCTTGAAATTGAAATCCCCAAATAAGGATATCATAGTGTATTTAGAAAGGATAATTAAAAAATTATCAAAAGTTATCGAAAATAAATTTAATTCATCAGATTTTATTCAATCCTCAGAATTGATATATAAAAAGAGTCATCTGTTATTTCTTCTAAGAATTTTTCATAAATTGGATAATAAATTGTATAAAAAGTTCCAAAAGGAAACTATTACGGATTTCCCAAATATTAAAATGAGTTATTCGTATATATCTGATAATATTTTTGAAACGATCAAAAAGTATAATATTGGTATGGATGATGAAAAAGATTATCTTAAAATTTCATTTGTTATAAGAAGTTTTTTCGAGAGAATTAGACATTTATCAAACTATATCAAGTTAGAGGGAAATCAACCACACATTATACAAAACTTCAAAGATATCTTTAATCTTGTAGAGAAAAATTTCTCTCCAAATATAAATTTCCAATTTTTAAAACAGAAAATTCAGATTTTTTTAGATGGTGTTCAGATTGAACCAAGAGAAGAGATCTATGTGTTATTAAATCGATTGGTCGAATTAGACAAAAAAGACTTAGAATTAGTAAAATTGACTATGCTATACTATATCAAATTTAATGATTTGGATGAATTTAATAATATTCTTAAAAAATTTCAATTATCCTTGAAGGAAAAGATTTCCATTTTAGAAAGTTTCATTGAATTTATCCCTAAAGATTTCGATCTATTCAATTTTTTAGATATTGAGTATTTTTATGAAAGGGAATTCTTTTTAAAAGAAAATGTTCAAAATCGAATAAAGATAAACAATGATCTTGAATATTTTAATATCATGTTAAAGGAATTAGCACTTTTTTATGAAAGAAAGGAAAATCTTCGAGCTGCAATGACTTATTTTTTTCTAGGATCCTTAGATAAGAACCCCGATATCGAGAAAAGACTTGAAGTTGAAATAAGTTATAATAATCGATTCAAAAAACCAATGGCCTTAAATTTAATTCAAATATTTCTTAAAATCAAAGATGAAGATCGACATTTTAAGATTGAGAATCCTGAAATTATTAAACAAATTTATGAACCAAGAAAAAGAATATTAGGAACAAAAGATATCATAGATGAAATCAATGAATTTGATGAGGAAATTCCCTATTTAATTAATATATTTATAAAAATTTACTTATTCCAAGAAATCTCCTTAAAAGATCCCAAATATGAAGATTTAGCCAATAAAATAATTAAAAGAGTTGACAATCTTACTAAAATTAATTCGGAAATAATTAAAGATTCAGAGAAAACCGAGGAGGAAATTTATTTATTGAATATATTATCAATTGTTGATAGATTTAAGAAATTCCAATATTTTCAATTCTTAGGTATTCAAATGCAAGCTCAGTTTTACTTGCAAAATATCAAAAATTTACATTCTAATGAAAGTCCACCTAAATATGTAGATCCATTTTCATATGAAGAACCATTATTCGATTCTAAAGTTATGCCCAATTTATATAGAAGACCATACAATTCATTCCTTAATCAATCCTTAGAATCTAAAAATATAATACCATTATATAATTTAATGAATAAAACAAATCTATTAGAAGTTAAAAGAAAGGAATTTATGAGATTAAAAACTGCTTATAGAGAATTAAATCCAGAAGGGATCAATCAAAAGAAAAGAGATTTTCCATTTGAAATAGCTTACTCTCAGGAATATGTCATCCCACAAAATTGGGATAATGAAAAATGGAAAATTGCGATAAATCAATTCAATAATTATCCTCTATTGAAAATAGAACTGACGGATCTTTACTTATATCATAATAGAGCTTTTATTGATTTTGAGGTATTAGAAAATCTTTGCTTGAGTTTACTTAAAATTTATGGAATTAATTGGGCGGAACGATATTTAAACCAATATATTGATTATTTAATTTGGTATAACGATAGGATAGAAAACATAAAGCTTTTTGAAGTAATTCGGGGCTATGAATTAATTCAAAACACCTTCAGTTTTTTTAGATATACTATTAAAGCTATTATTTATTGGGAATATCGAGAAAGAAGTAAGGTAATAGAAAATATCAATTT
>LAZR01001430.1_pt1 | contig 15152 bp, 7 predicted proteins | sample 329461 | NCBI WGS metagenome assembly LAZR01 (sample SAMN03002196, study PRJNA259156) | marine sediment metagenome | biome: sea floor; feature: Hydrothermal impacted sediments; material: marine sediment; isolation source: Loki non-amplified sample from Loki's castle hydrothermal vent sediment ...
ATAAAATAAGCTATCTAGATTGGTATTGTTACTTTAAAAATAAAGATACATAGCTCCACTTTGTGAGTATTATGCCCATTGCGAGCGTAGCGCGGCAATCTCTTCTTTAACGGGACAGAGAAATGGAGCCTGGCCCCATTTCTTAACCATTTCTTAAAAGTATGCATTTCTTTAATCAATCTCCATTTCTTTTCTTTGCTATCCCAGCCCAACTTCAACTTCCGCATAAGATAACTGTCTTCAGCTATTTACTTAACTCTGGCCAGCAATTGGCTGATTTTTTGGGCAACCGGGCTTGCGCCGTTATCGTAGTTAGATAGAACTGCGACAATGTATCCCTTATCGAGGTAAATATCAAGATTTCCATTGATACCCGGGAAGCCTCCGCCGTGTCCGACAACCTTACCGCTCGGTCCTTCTTCAATCCCGAAGCCGTAACCATAACCCTCGCCTGAATGGTCTTTCAAGAGGACCTTCAGGAAATCATCCGAAACAAGTTTCCCTGTCTGAAGGGCACGAGCAAACCGGTATAAATCACCGACCGTGGAGAATCCACCGCCAGCAGGTCCTCCTTTGATAACGTGTTTGAATAGATTATTTTGCCAGCCGTACTTGCTTTTTAGATCGGGGCTATAGCCTATCGCCAGGTTTTCGACCGGGTAATCCATTTCATAACTGTCGGAATTCTTCATCCCGGCTGGCTTATAAATGTTTTTATGGATGTAATCGAAATAGCTCTGTCCCGTGACACTTTCGATCACAACACCCAGGAGGAGCATTCCTGTGTTGCTATATCTGAAGCGCTCACCAGGCTCAAATGCAGGTTTTTCTCCCTCCAACAGAGGTTTGAAGTCATTGACTTTCCGGTACAGTCCTTTTGATCCTTTCATGTAGGCCTCGTTGAAGTAGCTGCCCAGACCGGAAGTGTGAGTGAGTAAATGATGTACGGTAATTTTAGACGTTATATCTTTAGGAAGCCATGATTCGTCAACGTACTTATCGATCGTGTCCTCGAAGGAGAGAAAATCCTTCTCAACAAGCTGGGTTACTGCGGTAGCTGTAAACATTTTGTTCATCGAGCCTAGATTGAATTTTGTCTCGATATTGTTGGGGACGTGGAATCGTTTACTGGCCTCACCGCAGGCACGCGTGAGCAAGACCTCGTCGCCTTTGGCAATGAGAACGGTTCCGGAGAAAACGTCTTGCTTACATATCCGCTGCATAACATCGGTCATCATCTGGAGAAATTGTTTTTCGGTTAGAGGAGATTCCTTCACGTTTGAAGGTGTGCGGGCGATATTGAAATTAAGGCCAGCGACTAAAAGATCTTCTGACTTATCGAATGTCATGACGAATGCCCGCCAGCTCTCAAAGTTGCGGTCTTTGAGAATCACAATAGTCTCTTTACGTTCAGGGATATAGGTACGGATACTGTGAAAATCAACTCCTCCGGTTGCGCGGCGAAAGCCGAGGAATACGTTGATGTGTTCCTCCATGGACGCAAAATTCCTGAATTTCTCTGTACATTCTTCATTCATAAAGCGGCGTATCTGGTCAGGGTTACTGGAATTAACGGTTGCGATTAGCGACTGAATTCGTTCTCCTTTTTTGCTCCCGGGCATAACCGGCTCATCATGGTAACTTTTCTCACCCGGCATCTGGGCGTACAAGGCTTGAAAAGAAAATACACATAAAATTGCTACGATCAAGTTTTTTCGTATCATGTGCTTCCTCCTTTTTTATTTATGATGAAATTTGTATTTTAGAGACCTATACAAAGGAACATTGTAAATTCATATTAATATACGGTCAATTAATAATAAAGTTTCAGATTGAAAAAAAGGAAATGTGCCCATATTACTGCTGCTGTTTATCTGTCTTCAAATTTGACTCTTCCCTTATTAATTGCTATTCTTTTGCCTAATATTAGGAAGGGATAAAACCTATGAAATGTCCTAAATGTCAAAATGAAAACCCCGGGGATACCTTATACTGTGGTAAATGTGGGATCCAACTTCCTTCTTTAAAGGAAGTTTCCGCTCCCACCGAGACCATAGAGGCTCTCAAAGAAGAACTAACCACTGGCAGTACCTTTGCTGACAGATACCAGATTATTGAAGAACTGGGGAAAGGCGGTATGGGTAAGGTCTATAAGGTGCTGGATACTAAGATAAAAGAGAAAATAGCCCTCAAACTTCTTAAGCCAGAAATTGCTTCTGATAAAAATACAATAGAACGGTTCAGCAATGAGCTTAAATTTTCCCGGAAGATCCGGCATGAGAATGTATGCCAGATGTATGACATCAATGAGGAGAAAGGCACTCATTATATCACGATGGAATATATTCATGGAGAGGACCTGAAAAGGTTGATCAGGAAGATGGGGCAGATGAGTGCAGGACAGGCTATTTCCTTAGCCAAGCAGATGTGTGAGGGCTTAGCTGAAGCGCATAAATTAGGAACTGTGCATCGTGATTTAAAGCCGCAGAACATCATGGTTGATGAGGAAGGGAAGGCCCGGATTATGGATTTTGGCATAGCCCGGTCTTTGAAAGGCAAAGGGATGACAGGTGCAGGAGTGATGATCGGAACGCCTGAATACATGTCTCCTGAGCAAGTAGAGGGAAAAGATGTGGACCAGCGTTCTGATATTTATTCGTTGGGAGTTATCCTTTATGAAATGGTGACAGGAAGAGTGCCTTTTGAAGGAGATACGCCCTTCACTATCGGGGTCAAACAAAAGAGCGAAATACCCAGAGAACCCGGAGAATTAAACTCTCAGGTGCCTTCAAACCTCAGTAGCGTGATAATGAAATGCCTGGAAAAGGATAAAGACAAGCGGTATCAGAGCGCTGGTGAAGTCCGTCAGGAATTAATCTCAATAGAGAAAGGAATTCCCACCACTGAAAGAATTATTCCTGAGAGAAAGCCCATTACTTCGAGAGAGATAACCGTAACCTTCGGCGTAAAAAAACTCTTCATCCCAGCTTTAGTTGTTGCTGCGGTAATCACTGCCGCAGTTGTTATCTGGAAGGTTCTCCCACAGAAGGAAGCTGTGTTTGCTCCAAAGATTGAAAACTCAATCGCTGTTGTAAGCTTTGAAAATCAGACAGGAGATGAAGCCTATGACTACCTGCAAAAGGCCATTCCTAACCTTTTAATAACCAGCCTTGAGCAGACTGGACAGGTTTATGTGGTCACCTGGGAGAGGATGAGTGACCTTCTCGAGCAGATGGGAAAGAAAGATACGGAGACCATTGGCAAGAATTTAGGCTTTAAGCTGTGCCGGATGGAAGGCGTTGAATCCATTATTTTGGGCAGTTTCATCAAGGCAGAGAATATGTTCGCTACAGATATAAAGGTTCTGGATGTAGAGACCAAGAAGCTGCTGAAGAGTGCCAGCTCAAAAGGAATGGGGGTTGACAGCATTTTGAAAACACAGATTGACGAGTTGAGCAAAGAAATAACTGAAGGGATAGGCCTGGCCAGGGAAAGAATTGAACCTGTAAAAGCGCCGATAATTGATGCTACCACCAGTTCTATGGAAGCCTACAAATATTTTTTGCAAGGGACGGATATGATACGTAAATTCTATTTCGAAGATGCAATAGGTTTCTTAGAGAAAGCTGTTGAGCTTGACCCGGACTTTGCTACGGCCTATGGCTACCTTGCTGGTTCATACAGTTGGATAGGGAATATCGGAGCGAGAGATGAGGCCATTAAAAAAGCCAAAGCCTTATCTCAGAAAACGACAGATAAAGAGAGATTCTTCATTGAAGCAAGGTATGCAGGCTTTATTGAACGGGATCGAGAAAAGCGGATCGGTATCATTCAACAGGCAGCAGAAAAATATCCCAAGGAGAAATTGTTTCATGGTTGGCTGGGTGCTTTATACCGATATGATGGAAAATATGACAAAGCATTAGAAGAGTACAATAAAGTACTGGAGCTCGATCCTAATTATGGAGAAGTCCATAATGAGCTCGGGTACTTGTACGTATATATGAAGAATTTTAAGAAATCCCTAGAGCATTTCAAAAAGTATGCGTCTCTGAATCCTGGAGATGCTAATCCCCTCGATTCTACGGCTGAAGCCTATTTTCTGATGGGAAGGCTTGATGAAGCCATTGCTAAATACAAAGAAGCACTGGAAATAAAACCTGATTGGCTTGGAACTTTCCTGAAAATTGGATACATCTATGCTTTAAAAGAAGATTACCCTGAGGCGATGAAATGGGTTGATAAAGACATTGCTATAGCTACGGCTCCAGGCACTAAACGAGAAGGGTACATGTATAAAGGATTTCATCACTTCTGGCTTGGTAATTTGGAGAAGTCTCTTATTGACCTTCAGAAAGCTGTAGATTTGGCGGTAGCCGCAGGGAGCATCACTGGAAAAGCCTTTGGAGAATGGTTTAAAGGATGGATCTATTATGATAGGGGAGAGTATGAACTCAGCCGGCAACACAACGAAAACTGGCTCGATGTTTTTATGAAATATTACCCGCAAAAGGCATCATCTTTTAAAAGTCAGTACAGCTTCCTTCTGGGATTAATTGAATTGGGAGAAGGGCACATAGATTCAGCAAAGACCGGGCTGGCTGAACTGAACTCATTGTTTTCGGAGCTACTCCCAGGCGATAAAGAAGGGGCAACATTCAGAGCTAGTTTTCTTCAGGCCGAAATAATGCTTGCCGAAGGCTCGTATGAAAAAGCTGTTGTAATTTTCGAAAAAGCATCCCCTCCTACTCCGCCTACGCTTCAAAACACTAGCCAGATAATAGGCTATAACACACCTTTTCTTAAAGATGTTATAGCTCGAGCTTATAAGCAGGCGGGAAATTTAGATAAAGCCATCGCTGAATATGAGCGGCTGATTACCTTTGACCCAAAAAGTAAGGGCCGATTCTTGATCCATCCCAGGTATCATTACAGGTTAGCCAGGTTATACGAGGAGAAAGGCTGGAAGGGCAAAGCCATCGACCAGTATGAAAAATTCCTCGACCTCTTGAAAAACGCTAACCCTGGTATTTTGGAGGTTGAGGAGGCAAAGAAACGACTCGCCGCCCTCAAGTAGAACAGGGAGACGCAATCCTTCCTGAAACCAGAATCATCCATATCTGTAAAGAGAATATTTTTATGAATTTGCAACGATTTTAAACAGATTCCGTTATAATATAAAAAAGAAGTCTATTTGAGAGGAGTCGAAATGAAGAAACTTTCAAGGTTTATTGGTTATTTTGTCATTATTACGTCATTCGCTTTTTCAATCTCTTTTGCTCAAAAGGTTGAAACCATTGATGGCGTTCGTGTTGTCCACAACGGGAAGACCGGAAAGTGGGGTAAAAACTCCAAGCTCTCTTTAGAGCTGGTTAGAACAATCGGAACCATTGAAGCTGAAAATGATAATTTTCTGTTTTATATGCCTACGGATATTGCCCTGGACAGCCAAGGTAATATTTATATCCTTGATTCCGGTAACCACCGTGTTCAAAAATTCACTCCTGACGGCCAGTATATAACCACCATCGGCAACAAAGGCCAGGGTCCTGCTGAGTTTATTTATCCCATGTCATTAGATGTGGATTCCAAAGGATATTTGCATATATCTGATCCGGGAAATCAAAGAGTCCAGATCTTGAAACCCGATGGGAAAGATTATAAAACCATTTCCTTTGCTAAAGATCCTGCCGGCATCTTACGAGTTTCCGAGTCTGGCCATATGATCATGGGAAGAAAAGCGGGTTTCTTCAATATTTCGATGCAGTCATTAGAAGAAAAAGAAGAACTTCCTAAGATTATCAGGGTATTAAATTCAGATGGTAATGTAGAGAGGAGCTTTGGCGAACAAAGGAATTATAAAGATTTCCTTATAAACAGGGTAGGGAACCGGTTTCATTTCGCAATTGACAAAGACAAAAATTCGTATGTTGCCTTTGATTACCAAAACCGTATAGAGAAATATTCAATAGATGGAAAAATTTTATGGAAAGCAGATCGAGAGCTGAACTACAGCACAGATCCTCCTAAAACTAAATCGAACATCAAAAGAAGCGGGGGGATGGTTTCAATGCAGGAACCAGAAATGAACAGGTGCTCCAATGGAATCGCTGTTGATAATAAAGGAAGAATATGGATTGTTGCCTTGAAAAGGCAGATAAAAGAAGAGGAGAAAGTAAATATAGCTGTGCGCGTAACAATGGGAGCAGGCGGCGCAAGGTCGGTGGGTATGTCCGTCGGCGGAAATACAGACGTTAGAGAAACAGATGTGTATCAACTGGAAGTGTATGCCCCGGGCGGCATATTACTCGGGAAACTGCCTCTGAATCATTTTGTGGATGATATTCGAATCATAAATAATAGACTATTCCTGTTGGATAGTATGCGCGGCGCGCAGTATTATGAGTACAATATCATCGAAAATTAGAAAAATAAAAAGCACAAATAGAAAGCACAAAAAGGGGACAGGCTTCTTTCGCAGGAGAGGCGGCGTTTTTTAAGGTACCCCTTCTTATATCTGGGTCTTAATAAAGATAAAAAAAATGTATCGATAGTTTTTCCGGTTTTTGAATATTAACAGGGGTGGAATTTTAGGGAACCTCGCTACTTATCAATATATTCCCCCCTATATCATCGAAAAATAACCCGTCGATTCATCTCAAAAGGCGATTGACCTATCTTCGGCAAAAATACAAAATTTCATTGTAAATCTTAACCTGGAAAATGCAATTAAAGAGGGTGAATTTCAAATCAAGAGAAACTTGCCTGAGTGCTTGCTTCCGATAACTGTTGTCAAATGCTCGAAAGTAAAATGCTATACCTAATCCAGCTTAAGATGAAGTAATTAAAGGATTAATTCTTATCGCAAAGAAGATTTAAAGTAAATGCAGGCCATTAGAAAGAAAAGATAAAAATATGATTATTCCAATTAGCCATGAAAGTAACAAAGTCCGAAGACTCCCCTGGGTATCGTTCTTCATAATGGCAGCCTGTTTAGTCATACATATACTAATATCAGTTGAGATAAGTAATACGGCCGAAGAGTTAGAAAGCACTGCCAAGGAACTCTTGAATTATTATATCCAGCATCCATACCTTACGCTTAATCCGGAAACTAAAAAGCTGGTTTTTGGAGAAAAAGAAAATGAAGAGGTTGAGAAAATGCTCGCCTCCTACCGCAGAAGGGAATCTCGTAAAATTCATCTTTTTCAAGAGGATGAGCAGCATAAACTAGATCAGCTATCTCTGAAGTTAAAAAATATTTTAGATGATGTTCCCTATAGAAAATATGGTCTCATTCCAGCCAAAAAATCTTTTATCGGCCTTGTGACCTATATGTTTATCCATGGCGGCTGGCTGCATTTGATCGGAAACTTGCTTCTCCTTTATTTGACCGGCCCTTTCATCGAAGACGTCTGGGGAAGACCCATTTTTATTGCTTTTTACGTCATAGCGGGAATATTTTCGGGTTTTATGTTTTCTCTATATTATCCCAATTTTACGGGGCCACTGATAGGGGCGTCTGGGGCTGTTGCCGGCCTCATGGGGGCTTTTCTTATAAGATACTGGAGAACCAAAATCAAGTTTTTCTTTTTCTTCTTCGTCATTCACGGAACCTTCAAAGCTCCCGCCTGGGTCATGCTTCCGATATGGCTGGCTATAGAAATTTTCAGTGCCAATGCAATTGACTCAATCAATGCTGAGGGCGGCGGTGTAGCCCATTGGGCACATATCTGGGGATTTATCCTTGGTGTTGTTGTGGCTGCGGGAATTAATCGTTTCAAGATAGAAGAAAAGTATGTTCATCCCAAGATTGAAGCTCAAGTTCACTTTGTGGATGAAGGGTATAAAGCGTTTGAAGAAGCCACTCAGAAAAGAGACGAAGGAAAGCTGGATGAAGCATATGCCCTCCTCCTGGTTGCAGCAAGAAAGAATCCTATGGATAAGGATGTGGTAGAAGGTCTTTGGAATCAAGGGAAAGAGCTAGGAAAGGAAAAAGAAGCGGCAGAATTTTATGTCAGAATGATAGAGAGAGAAATAAGACAAGATCTAATGGATGTTGCCTTTGAACATTTTGCTGATTTGAAGGAGAAGGTTCCTCAAGCCTCCATCAGCACTACATGTAAATTTACGCTGATGACATATTTGACTGAGCGTCAAGATCATAGGAACGCAAAAAAACTTGCCAGTGAACTTATCGAAGAAGTTGATTTGAATTCATCTCCTGAATTATTGCAGAAATTTGCCAGTGCTGCTTCGGAACATAGCCCTGAAATAGCAAAAAAAGTGATTGAACTTTGTGACAAACATCCGGGAATTACTGATGAGCAGAAGGAGACATTAAAGACAAAATTGAAAGAATTTCAAAGTGGACCTCCGGAATCTCCTCCCGTAAGCGATATGGGAGAGGCACATGCAGTAGTCAACGATACAGAAAAGCTAACGGCAGATCTCGAAAACCAGATGGGATTAACGCCCGAAAGCAACCATCTAACAGAGCGCGAAGTCCAGCCTCTTGCTGATTCCGTAGGTCAAACTAAAGAAGAGCTTGTAGGGCAACAGGGAACAGGGCCCAATGCCCTGCCTGAAGTAGAGGCTGGTAGCCAGCCGGCAGTTGAGCCCGAAGGGCAAGCAGGAGTCGATCTCGAGGGACAGCAGTCAGCCGAACCTGAAGCCCAGTCAGAATTAAGTCCCGAAGTGAAGCCTTCATTTGAGCGCGAAGTCCAGCCTCTAGCTGATTCCGTAGGTCAAACAAAAGAAGAGCTTATAGGGCAACAGGGAACAGGGCCCAATGTCCTGCCTGAAGTAGAGCCAGAAAGTAAGCCTGCAGATGAAACCGAAGGGCAAGCAGGAGTCGATCTCGAGGGGCAGAAGTCAGCCGAACCTGAAGCCCAGCCAGAATTAAGTCCCGAGGTGCAGAAGTCAGTCGAACCTGAAGCCCAGTCAGAATTAAGTCCCGAAGTGCAGCCCGCATTCGAGCACGAAGTCCAGCCTCTTGCTGATTCCGTAGGTCAAACAAAAGAAGAGCTTATAGGGCAACGTGGAACGGGACCCAATTTCCTGCCTGAAACAGAGCCAGAAAGTAAGCCTGTAGTTGAACCCGATAAACCTGAAAGAAGTCCCTCTTCAAATCAGCCCATATTTGCAGTCAAAGCAACTCCATTAAGCGTGCACAATGGGAAAATAGCTTTGAGTATGGATGAAATCGGCCAGCAATTGCTTCCACTCAATAAAGTAAAGTCCATCGCTGTCGCTGAAATTGCGCCCGACCGGGAACTACCTTACCAGTTGATTGACCTCTTTCTGGATGATCCGAAGACAAAAGATCGCAAGATTCGCACTATCAGGCTATTAAGCACAAGCTTTGACCCGACAATATTTTCGCCTGGGATTCAAGATCGTCAGGATGCTTTGAAAGTCTTTGTTTCGGTCCTGCTGAAATTAAGTGGCGCCACTACTTACGCCGACCAGGACTCAATCCTGCTTGACGCTCCTCAGCGCTTCTCCTCTATAGAGAATTACGAAAAATCAATTTTGTCCTAAAAACCTTCCGTCATTTTACCAAATTAAAGTCGCCGAATTCGGCAATTTTGTTGAGGATTATATTATTTCTTTTTTTGTTCTTTAAAATAATGTAATTTTTTTCTTGAAAAATAATATCAAGAGGATATAAATGATATTTGAGGACATGAAGCGATTCTCAATCTGTATCAAGGAGATTAGGCCAATGAGTAAATCCGGAGTAAAAGAGTCATTATCTTTTCTATTGCGTATCCTTAAATTGCTAAGATTTCGGCATAAGGCTGCTGTCTTAGCTGCAGTTATGTTGGGCATGATCCTGCTTCCCCCCCTTCATTCATTCGCTCGGCAGCAATATCCAGGAGAGCATTGGAAGAAGACCAGCCGCCCGGAGGCGCTGGGTTGGTCGTCGGAGAAGCTTCAACTCGCAAAAGAACAGTTTGAAAAGATTGGCAGCGCCGCTGTTGTGATTGTTGTCGATGGCCTAATTCTTGATGAATGGGGAGATACTTCAAGGCGCTTCCGGGCACACTCCATGCGTAAAAGCCTGCTTAATGCCATCTTTGGAATCCACGTCCATGAGGGTCATATTGATCTCGAGGCCACATTAGAAGAGCTGGGAATTGATGATAACGAACCGCTTACAGCTTCTGAAAAACAAGCCACGATCCGGCATCTTCTTAAAGGCCGGTCTGGCATCTATCTTCCAGCTTTGTACCTTGGCGGATCGTTTGATAATCCTGCGCGCGGTAGCCACCTGCCGGGAACATTTTTTCATTACAATAATTGGGATTTCAATGTATTGGGGACAATTTTCGAACAAGAAACCGGAACCAAGCTCTTCGAAGAATTCAAACGACGCATTGCTGATCCTTTGCACATGGAAGATTTCTCTGTAGAAGACTGCACGTACTTCCGCGGCAGCCATGGCGATAACGTGAATACTCGTTTTCCGGCGTACCCCTTCCGTATATCGGCCCGGGATTTGGCCCGGTTCGGCCTGCTGTATCTCCGCAACGGCCAATGGCGCGGCCAGCAAATCGTTCCCGCTAAATGGATCAGGGACAGCTGGACTCCATATTCTGTTTATTACGGAACAAAGACTCTTTACGGTTATACAAATTGGAGGATGTACCTGAAAGGAAAGGTGCTGCCTGGTGATCTCCGGCTGAAAGACAATGTCTACTGGACCTCCGGCATAAACGTCCATCGGCTATACGTAGTTCCCTGGGCAAATCTTGTTGTTGTCCACCGGGTCAACTCGGATATTCCGCAGCGGAGACCTGGTGTCGAAGAAATTGATCGTCTGCTGGCTCTCATCTTGGAAGCAAAAATACCTGACACTAGATTGGCTTTGATAAATGCGGCCAATAAGGGCGATTCTGAGGTCGTTGAAGCTTTGCTTGACAGCGGTGCAGATGTTAATGCGAGAGATGAGCAGAATCAAACTGCATTACACCAGGCGGCAAGCAGAGGCCATGCTCCCATAGTTAAACTCCTGCTGGAGCGCAAGGCAGATGTAAATGCTAAGAATTTGTTCGGACAGACACCTTTGCTTGCACCCGTGTATCGCGGCTCCTTAGATATTGTGCGGACACTTTTAGGTGCGGGAGCTGATGTCGATGCGAGATCCGAACTTAGTGGCCAAACGCCGTTGCTGTCAATGTCCAGTGGCCGGACAAAAATTGTGGAAGCACTGCTGGAAGAAGGTGCGGACGTAAACGTGAAAGGGGAGTCCTACCATGAGACAGCATTGATGTTAGCTGCTGTATCCGGGAACAAAGCTACAGTGAAGGCCCTGTTGGAAAAGGGTGCAGACGTCAAGGCAGCAGCAAAAAATGGGCGAACGGCAATAATGATGGCAGAGGTACTTGATCATACCGAGGTCGTAAAACTACTTCAGGAAGCAGGCGCCCCTCGAGAAACAGCCTTAGCGCTGCTTCCACTCGAGGCCTATCTCCCGCGCTACCTGGTTGTCAATGCAAAGAGGGGAAGACCATTGAATCCTCAAGCTGCTCTAGCTCTCCTGAGTAGGGGAGCCGAGGTAAAGGCCGATGGTGAGGCGGCCCTGCTGTTTGCTTCAATGCGAGGCGATGTTAAAGCCGTAAGTGCATTATTGGATAATGGAGCAGACGTAAATGTGAGACATAAAGATGGCTGGAGCGGGTTGTTGCTGGCTGCAGTGAACGGCCATTCTCCGGTCGTACAGGTTCTATTGGAAAAAGGCGCCAAGGTTGATGCCAAAGAGAAACTTATGGAACAGACAGCCTTGATATGGGCAGTCAAAGGGGGGCATGCCGCTCTGGTAAAGGCCCTCCTAAAGGCGGGCGCCAACGTGAATGTCCTAGATAAGTACGGCGGGACAGCCTTAACAAGGGCGGCAAACAGTGGTAAGACCGCAATTGTTAAAACTCTGCTGGAGGCCGGAGCAAATATCAACGCAAGAGAATACGATGGCGATACAGCCCTTATAGAAGCGACTGCAGAGAGTCACCTTAAAATCATCCAGGTACTGCTTAAAGCAGGAGCGAACGTTAACGACAAAGACTTTAATGGTCGGACGCTCCTGATGATTGCTGCAATGACAGGTACTGATAAAGCAGTCAAGGTTTTGCTAGATGCTGGTGCAGATATCAATGCTCAAGACAATTTTGGCTCTACTGCCCTCAAACAGGCAATAACTCTGAAGCGCAAAAAAATAGTCCAATTACTTCAGAAGAAAGGCGCTAAAAATTCCTGATGTTGATATTTATGTTTTAACCAGCAAGCGCACTTTTTCTGCCGCTGAAGAATTTAGCTATAATTCAAAGAACATGAAAAGAGCAACCCTAATCGGAGAAACCACGCGTGGTGGCGCACACCCAGGCGGGCCAATGGTAGTCAATGATAACTTTTTCATCAATATTCCTATAGGACGTGCTATAAATCCCGTTACAAAGACCAACTGGGAGGGAGTAGGAGTGAAACCTCATGTAGAGGTTCCCCAGGAAGATGCCTTGACAACCGCACACCTGAAGGCTCTGGAAAAATTAGCTGCCAGCACAAAAGACAAGGATGATAAATTCAGGTATGAGTGGTATGCGGAATCATTAAAAGCAGGATTAAATCCTGTTAAAGTCAAGCCAGAGACTTTACGATCATATGCAGGAAAATATGGCCCCAGGACTATAAGTTTTGAAAGTGGAGAACTTTACTATCAGAGAACAGGTAGGCCCAAATATAGAATGATACCTCTATCAAATGACCTTTTCATGCTTAAAGAGATTGATTATTTCCGTATAAAAATCATCAAAGAAGATGGAGTAGTAAAGGGTGTAATGGGGATGTATGATGACGGGAATACAGACAAAAACTTAAAAAGAAAATAATACTTGCGCTAACAAGAAGAGGAGTTCTTAATAACTGAGTTGTCTGGAAGTTTTAACTAATTCCTGTTTATTGTAATTTCATATTAGGCAGTTGTCTGTTCCGCATTGCCCATTACTGTCTGTTTTTCTTTTTTCATAATACTGTTGATGATATTCCTCAGCCTTATTAAATTTGGAGGCAGGAGCGATTTCTGTAGCGATGGATTTCCCTAAGCGAGGTGTGCTTTCAAGTTCTTTGATTATCTTTTCAGCAGCCATTTTTTGTTCATCGTTGTAGTAGAAGATGGCCGACCTGTATTGTCTGCCGATATCAGGGCCCTGACGGTTTAATTGGGTAGGGTCATGAATACTGAAAAATACTTTTAATAGTTCCTCATAGCTAATCATGGCAGGATTAAATGTCATTTTAACGGCTTCTGCATGACCTGTCTTGTCGGTGCACACTTGTTTATAAGTCGGGTTTTTAAAACGTCCCCCAGTGTATCCGACCTCTGTTGAGATAACGCCTGGAGTCTTCCTGAATTTATCTTCAATTCCCCAGAAACATCCTGCGGCAAAGATTGCATTTTCCGTTTTTGTTACCTTTTTTGCACTTTCATTAGGTTTTTCAGAGTGATTGGATTCTGATTCAGGTTGTGATTCTGCGCGCTTAAAATCCAAACTCACTGAATTGATGCAGTAATGTTTATGTGTTGGTCCTGGGCCGTCATCAAAGACATGTCCGAGATGGGCACCGCAAACAACGCATCTTACTTCGGTTCTTCTCCTGAACAAAGAATTGTCCTCTAAATATTCGATATAATTTTCGTCAAAGGGAGCGCTGAAGCTCGGCCATCCAGAGCCGTGGTCATACTTGGTTTCTGAGATAAATAGGGGAGTATCACATCCTGCGCAGTAATATATACCTTTTTCATGATGATCATTATATTGGCCTGAAAAAGATTTTTCTGTGCCGCTTTTTCTCATGACGTGAAATTGCTCAACTGTAAGCATTCCCTTCCATTCTTTATTTGTTTTTTCTACTTTTTTTATCATGTTTTTATCTCCGTTATTTGACTGGTTAGAGTTTATTGATTCCTGTTTCGATAAGATCTTAAGGCTTAAGTATCCTGACAGAAAAACAAGGATCATGATAATATATATAGGCCTTTTTTTCATGGCATCTCCCATATCCTATAATATCTATAGATTTATTATACTTTATTTCATGGCGCAAAGGAAGATTTTTATTTTGTCAATTTGACTATTCTCTTCCCCAGATAAAAAAACTCACGCCTGTCCGGATGCATTTAATCCAGTCGTGTTTGAAATTACAAGAATTAGAGAAAAATATAAATAACCAACTGGAAGCAAAAAATTATGAAGACGAAAAAAATAGGAGAAAGGCTGCTGTTTTTTTTACGTTTATTTATAAATGCCAAAAAACTTTATAGCTCTTTATTACATGATATCCGTTTTTGTCTTTTTCTACGGTGTAGATTTTGTTATTTTTCCATAGCCAGGGGCTGATTTTTAGCCGCATTTTCCAAGAGTACTTTCCTTTAGAGTCAAAAACATCAAAAAATGAACGTTCTTTATTGCCATTCTCGGACCTTAATACAAACAACTTATCCTCAGCAAAGAAAAACTTTTCCAAAATAGGCTTAAGCTCTGGAACTCTTAGTTTCTGTTTTATGGTCATTGACCAAAATATTCTCTCTTTTTTATCAAACTGGAATTGTTCCTTTACATAATTATCAATATCAGCCTTTAAGATTTTGCTTGGCTCATGCTCTTTTTCAATCCGGTAAATCTGCTTCCCCAGGGGTGAAAACACTTGAATTTCATACGTTTGAGATTCTGCTATGTATACATTGCCCGAGGAATCCAATGTCCAGCATAGTTCTTTTTGAAAAGGGATACTCAATGCAATTCCTTTTTCCCCTTTGCGGAAATGTTGCATAATAGGAACGCTAATACTGTATAAATTTTTCTTGAAATCAAACCGGTCAGAATACATATTAATGAAATAAGCCCTTGTAATAAAACTCATGCTTGATTCAATGGAAGTCTTGTCTACCCTGAGGATAATCGCTCCGAACGGATTAATCCCGATTATCTTTCCAGCAGAATATTCTTTAAAATCAATAGAACTGACAAAATCCCCTTGTTCGTTGAAAATGGATATTCGATTGTTACCTGAATCACAAACATAAATCAGATCTTTATCGTCAATATAAATATCAGTGGGATTTGACAGCTGACCAGGACCTTCGCCCTTTTGGC
>LAZR01001431.1_pt1 | contig 15147 bp, 13 predicted proteins | sample 329461 | NCBI WGS metagenome assembly LAZR01 (sample SAMN03002196, study PRJNA259156) | marine sediment metagenome | biome: sea floor; feature: Hydrothermal impacted sediments; material: marine sediment; isolation source: Loki non-amplified sample from Loki's castle hydrothermal vent sediment ...
CGTAGTTTCTATTGAAGATTTAGTACAATACATTCAGGCTGCACAGCGCAAAGTTGGCTAAATGACTTTGTGCTAATACCTTCGTTTTATCATAAAACCTGGCTTTTACGCTGGGTTTTTATTAGCAATAAAAAAGTTATTACTCGTTTTTATTTGAAAATGTTTCTCTCCAGTGCGGGTTTTTCAAAAATCTCTAGCCTGTAAACTTTACTTTAATAGTTAGTGCATCAGCACATAGTTTATTATTTAGGTGAAATCATGAAAGTTAACACGTTATTGCTAGCAACTTCTCTTTTAGGTGCAAGCTCGTTTGCTGCAAAGGCAACAATTGAAGATCAAATAACACCCGCACCGGGCATGGGAATATTTGCAAACTATAACGAACATATCACTAACACGCCATTTTTACTCAACCTTGATAGCCAACCCAAAGAGCAAATGGGCCCATATTTAACACGCCAATATTTTCATGGTACGCAATCTACGTTTGTAAAATGGGTGGCTAAAAAAGGCGGCAAAGTACCCCTTCATAAACATCCTAATGAACAAGTAACGTGGATCATGTCAGGGGAGGCTCAAGTGTTTTCTGGCGGTAAACAATACCTTATGAAAGCGGGTGATATGATGGTGATACCTGCTAACGTACCGCACGAGTTTCACTTCAGTGAAGATACTGTAGATATCGACTTTTTTGCCCCAGCGCGACAAGACTGGATAGATGGTACTGCTAATTACATTCAACAAAAGTAGGGTAAGTTATGTTTTTAAATAAATCTAAATTAGGCTTAACGGCAATTGCCATACTTGTAAGCTCAACAGTAATGGCTGAGCCTGAAACGGTTAAGTCAGAGGTTTACGCACAAACAGATGCCGCAGTAGGTGGTATTACATATACGCAAAATAAGCGCTTTATTTTCAGCTATCATCCATTTTATAACCCCAAGGTTAAAGTAGGCGAGCTTTTAAAAAATGGTAATGTAGTGCCATTTCCTAATGCGCAAATGCAAAACGCATATAAAAGTGATGGCAGTTTAAAAAACCCTGCTGATTACTTAAATTGGGTACTCGGTGTAAGAGCCGACGATACTGGTAATGTGTGGATATTAGACTCTGGTCAAGCACTGCCGCGTACAACACCAAAGTTGGTAGCGTGGAATGTGATAAGCAATAAGTTAAATAAAATTATTTACTTACCAAGCCCTATCTCTTTGCCACAATCGCAGCTTAATGACTTAGCTATTTCTAGCAAATACCATACATTAGTCATTGCAGACGAAGGCATTGCTGATGGTGCAAATGGCAAGGAAGCAGCACTGATTGTGGTTAATACACGAACAGGAGCGAGTCGCCGTGTGCTGCAAGGGCACGATAGTGCTTTACCCGATTACTCAATGCCAATCATAATAGATAAAGGTACGAGTGAACAAAAACAACTTGATGCCTTTATTGGTGCCGATGGTATTGTGCTTGATAACGCACAACACTGGCTTTACTTTGCCCCACTGAATAAAAAGTATGTTTACCGTATTAAAATGGCTGATATTGCCAATGAGCAATTAACCGATAAACAAATAGGTGAGCGAGTAGAGCAGTACGCACAAAAACCGGTAAATGGTGGCTTGAGCATAGATGCAGACAATAACCTTTACTTAACCATTGTTGGTGAGCGAACTATCGGTGTTATAGATGCTAAAACGCGGCAGTACCGAGATTACACCTATGACAAAGAGATGATATGGCCTGATGGCGTAAGTATTGGCCCTGAAGGTTACATGTACACAGGTGCAGCGCAGTTACCGTTATCAGCACAACTCAACAATGGCAAAGCAGAAAACAAAGCCCCTTATTATATATTCAGATTTAAACCTTTAGCTGAGGGAGTCATCGGGCGCTAAGCATTGTTACGAGTATTCCTAGAAAGCTAGGTAGCAATTGTGTTAAACACGCTTAACCGCGTGTTTTTTTATGTGACACACTTAAAAATATAATTATCCGCAAAGCTTAACACGCCCTAGGGCGTGTTAAAACTATTCAGTTATGATTGTACTTATTATCAACTAAACCATGATAATGTTTCAATCATTAACGCGTTTTTCGCTACTCAATAGTTCGCTATATTACCCATACCTTATTACTGACCCTTGGCATATACCATGAAATTATATACTTACTCACATTGCCCATTTTGTGCGCGTGTGAGCTATATAGCAGGAAAACTCAAAATTAAGCTTGAAGAAGTTATTATTGATTATGACGACATTGAAACACCAACAAACTTAATTGGTAAAAAAATTGGTACCTATTCTTGAAAAAGACGACGGCTCAATAATGGCTGAAAGTAATGATATTATTCGCTATTTTTTACAACAAAAAAATGTTGATGAACCAATGGAGCCATCAAAAAATAGTCTTCAATGGCAAAGCAGTGCTTTTTTACCGCTACAACAAATTGGTTATCCTCGCTGGCCGTTGCTTAGTCTAAGTGAGTTTAAGACTGAGTCTAGCCGGGTGGCTTGGGAAGATAAAAAGCAAACAATTGATCTTAATTTTGTCCAACTATTAGCATCGACAAGTGACATTGTTTCTCAAGTAAACGCATTTTTAATCGGTAGCGAAAAGCTGCTTAATATTGAAGACGGAAAAAGTAATATTTCGTTGTTTGATAGTGCCATTTATTTTTCTATTCTAAGAGGCTTGTATTGTGAACCTACAATTGCATGGCCGCAGCAATTAGATGTGTGGATGAATAATGAATCACTAGATTCAGGCGTTCCTTTATTGAAGTAATAAGCCCATTTTTATAAACAGTACGACTCCCTTCGTATAGCGTTTCAGGCCAGTGACTTTGTTACTGGTCTTTTTTTGTTTCAAAAAAAATTAGGCAATAAAAAGCCACTTTAAATATAAGTGGCTTAGTTTATTTTTATTTTGTGAACGCTAACGTTTGTTAGCCTTCACAGCTTTAAAAAAGCTTATAGAACTTGGATTATTTGCTCTTTTGCTAAACGTGATTTAGGCAGTTTGGCATTATAATCTTCAGAGTCATCATGGTAGCCAAGCACTAAAGCTACATCACAAATATAGCCATCCAGCTCTTTTTCAAAGATTTCGCCAATAAGTTCAGCGTCTACGCCTTCCATTGGGGTTGAATCAATACCTAAACGTGCTGCTGCATGCATGGTATTACCTAGAGCAATGTAAGTTTGTGCTTTAGTCCATGTTGCATTGTTACCTTGCTCATCGGTATTCATATCAACAAAAGCAAACGCGCCAAATGCGTGTTCGCGGTTTTCACTTTGAGTACGGCCATTTTTAATGTCTGCATCAATTACTTGTGCGTAGTCATCACGTTTATATTTAGGGTTGTAAGCAAATAAAATAACGTGCGATGCAGTTTTAATATGCGGCTGATTAAATTGAAATTTATTAGCAAACGTAGAGTGCATACGCTCTTTAGCTTCGTCTGATTCAATAACAATAAATTTCCACGGCTGCGAGTTAATAGATGAAGGAGAAAGACGCATAGCTTCGTAAATTACATCTAGATCATCTTGAGGAATACGCTTAGTTGTGTAGCGTTTAGTTGTATAACGTTTTTCTAAATCATTAATAATTGGATGGGTCATGGTTATCTCCGTTAAGTGGCTATTTTAGCCAAGTAGTGTCTATATTGAGCCTTTTTAAAAAAAACAAAGCACAAATTACTATTTAATTGGATTGTTATTAAGCCAATTACGCGTTACGTCATCGAGTGGTTGTAAGTCTTTGCATACTTTATAGTCAAGCTCGGCAATGATCTCATTTGAAAAGCGTAATTTATCAAGGGTGTTTAACTGTGCTTGGTTAAACAGCGCTTGTTTATCTTCTCGTAGGAGTAAAACAGCTCTATCAACAACGCCAAGTAATCCTTGTGGTTCTTTAAGCTCACGTATTGTGTGCTTGTAATGCAAAAATTGTGGCTTCCATAACGGCACTACGCACCATGTGTGAGTTGCAACGGCGTTTTCAAAAGCGCTAAAGCAATCATCTTCTGTGCCAGTTAAAAATTCATAGCCAGCTTGAGATAACTCGTACTCTTTCATCATGTTAATTGAAAAGCGAGTAATGCCAGCACCGGCATTAATGCCCTGAATCGTTTTTTGCATTTTTGCAAGCACGTCAGGTTTTAGCAAATCACTAATTTCGTTAACTGCACTTTGCGGTACGTAACCTGGCACGCCCCAATGTGCATAGGGCTTATAATGCAAGCCAAGCTCAATGAGTGGCATTACTTGCTCTACATCGGCTTTGTAAATACCGTGGCTTGAAGGAAGCCATGCCGAGGCAAGTAAATCTACTTCACCCGATTTAAGGTTTTTAAAGTTATCTTGATGCGGCGCATAAACACGCTCAACGTTAAAGCCCATATCAGTTAAAACATGGCTCACTAAAGAAGCCGTTACATGATGAAACGATAAATCGGTTACGCCTAATTTTAAGTGTGTTGAACTCATAATGTATCACTCCACTTTATAGAGCAGCCCATGCTAGGTGTTTGCTGCTCAGGGCCTTTGTCTGTTGTGGCAATTTGGCGCATTGCATTAACTAACTCAGCAGTGCGATTTGTGGCGTCATTCATTTTTGCATCGTCTAAGCGGCCACGGTATTGCAGCTCACCATGTTTATTAAAACCAAAAAAATCAGATGTGCAAACAGCACCATATTGTTTGCCTACGTGTTGGTTTTCATCAACAAGGTAGGGAAATAAAAAGCCATGCTGTTTCGCAAATTTTTCCATATTAGCAGGGGAGTCAGCAGGCACACTTTTATAGTCGTTCGACATAATAACCAATACATTTATACCTTCGCTTATTAATAACGCGGTGTCTTGGCTTAAGCGCTTTGCAATGCGTTGAACATAAGGGCAATGGCTACAAATAAACATGATTAACAAGCCGTTTTCGCCCAGATTATTGACTAATGAAAACGACTCACCTAATGGGCTTTTTAGTGTGAAGCTAGGGGCTTGCCAGCCAAAATCACAAATTGGTGTATCTAATAACATACGTTAAATCCTATAAAGCCAGCCCGTATGGCTGGCTTATAAAAATAATTAATTATTTTTGATTAAAGCGAAAACGCGTTAATACGTAAGGCGGTTTTACATTACCAAAGCCTTGGCTAAATGCAGGGTGCTGGTGGAGTTGATCTTGTGTTACATAAATCCAACCATTGCTTACTGCTAGGCTGTCAGGCCATGATAATCGTTTATCTTGAACAATTATTTCGTAGTGGCCTTTAGTGGTTAAGCCAATCGCATTGTTTTCAAGGTCGGTTACCAAAATGCCGCCGCCGGGTGCGTAGGTCATGCCATCGCTTGGATTTTTAGGACCAAACACTTCAATGCTTTTTGCTTTTTTAGCATCTGAATACGTGCTATTAGCGAGCGTTTTTGCCGGAATACGGTAAACGCTTGCGCCTGTAAATGCGCCAAAGTATACCCACTCATTTTTATCATCAATGGTAATTGGGTTTAAACCAAAGCGAAGGTTTGTTGTTTCACCTTCTGCTGATTTAGACGCAACGGGAGAGGCCTCAATAACAATGTCACGGTTCTCTGGCATTAGCTTAGCATTGCCTTCAAGTACGCGAGTTGATTCGCCAGTTTTTAAGTCAACCACTATAAATGCAGGTTTAGTTGCGCCCATAAAGTTGCCAAATGACATATCAGCAATGTAAATTTTGTCGTTGCGCTCATCAATTACAAAGTCTTGTAAAAATGAGTTAGCAAGTACTGCTGCTTTATTTAATTCAATAGTATTAACTAAGGTATTAGCTACGCTATCCCATGCAATAAGTTTAGGTGCGACTTTCTCGCTGCCCATGTCTAAAATCCAAACCACACCTTTACTGTCGCTATGTACACCAATTACGGCTGCAAGGCCTACTTTGCCAAGCTCAGGGCCGTCTGCCCAATCGACGGTTGGGAAAGGCTGTTGAGCACCATTTGCCATAATTTCAACTACGCGAGTTTTTGGCGCGTCAAGCGGGTGCATGCTTACAATCATTCGTCCTGCTGGCGTAATAGTGATGCCAGCACCACGGTATTTGTTAAAGGTAGTCACCGTTTCAAGTGGGCCTACCTGTGCTGCATTTACGCTTGTAACAGCGCTTGCTGCTAATGAAAATGTTGCTATAGCTAATGTGGTTTTTAATTTATTCATAATTATCTACTCGTTGTGTGGATTAATTTATAATTAAGTGTTTTTGCCTAATTGGCTAAACCGCTTTGTTTGCTTGAGATGAATAATAGAGAAACATTAATCTGCAATAAATAGTGTAATTATTGAATCTTTATCAAATAATATTAGATAATAAATATTAGAAATAAAAAAACGCCAGTTATTGGCGTTTTTTTATTCAAGTTGCAGCTTTAATTTAACTCAGTAAACTCATCAACGGTGAACGAGTTAACAAGATTATCAGCCACAGCTAAGTAAGCTTTTATGTTTTCACCATCCATATGAAGCTGCCATGCTTGGCGGCTTTGCCATGTTTCGTAAAACATAAAATGCAATTCATCTTTATTACTTTGGTGCAGAATGTAATTAACACAGCCTGCTTCTGTACGCGTGTTTTTTGCTAGAGTTTCAAGCGCAGATTTTAATGCGGTTAACTTATCGGCTTTAGCAATAATGTTTGCAACTATAGTTAATGTGCTCATTAAAAACCTTCAAGCACAATTTTACCAATTGATTTACCCGCTTCTAACTCTTCGTGGGCAGCACGTAAATTAGCGGCGTTAATTGTGCCTAGGTTTTTACCAATAGTGGTTTGAATGTAGCCTTGGTCAATTAAATCAGCTACGTGGTTTAATAATTTGCTTTGCTCAATTAAGTCTTTGGCATTAAACATAGAACGAGCAAACATAAACTCCCAATGCAGCGATAAGCTTTTCATTTTTAATTTACTTACATCTAACGATTCAGGGTCGTCAATCATGGCAATTTTACCAAAAGGTGCCAGCACGTCTGTGTAAGCTTCAAAGTAGGTATCAGTACTATGCAGGCTTGCTACATGTGTTACCGAGCCAATGTTTAATGCATCAATTTGAGCGGGTAATGGTTTTGTATGGTCAACGACATAATCTGCGCCTAGTTTTTTAACCCATGCTTGCGAGCTTTCGCGCGATGCAGTGGCAATAACGGTTGCGCCAGTAATCGCTTTAGCGAGTTGAATAAAAATAGAGCCAACGCCGCCTGCGGCACCAGTTATTAAAATAACTTCGTCTGATTTTGTTGTTGCTTCAGCTGCTTGTTTTACAATGTTCAAATGCTCAAATAATAATTCGTACGCTGTTATTGCAGTAAGTGGTAATGCAGCAGCTTCAGCATCGTTTAAGCTCTGCGGTTTAAATCCTACAATGCGCTCATCCACTAATTGAAATTCTGCATTACTACCTGGGCGAGTAATATCGCCAGCATAATAAACAGCGTCACCTGGTTTAAAACCGGTTACTGCATCGCCAGTGGCAACTACTTCGCCTACCGCATCCCAACCTATTACTTTTACTTGGCCATCTGTTGGTGGCATAAATAAGCGCACTTTATAATCTGCAGGGTTTACTGCAATCGCTTTTACTTTAATAAGTAAATCACGGCCTGTCGCTATAGGTTGAGCAAGCTCCACATCAATTAAAGACTCTGGGTTTGAAACAGGTAAAGATTGCGTGTATCCAATGGCTTTCATAATTAAGTATCCTAAATTAAATGAGTAGATGCTAGCTGTTTGCCAGCTGATGAAATCATTGTAGTGATAACACTAACTCAGATAAACAACCTAATGGTTGAAACATTATCAAAAAATATTAGTTAATGTTAAACTCAAGCTATACTCTAATTTGTACCGTGTTAGGTTTAACTTAAAAATGGAATAATAAAATGCTGTTAGAAGATTTGCATGTAATATTAAAAGTCGCTGAGTTTAAAAGTATTACTGCGGCAGCGTCTAACCTTGATATGCGTACCGCAACGGCCAGCGCTGCAGTAAAAAGAGTAGAGCAAGCGCTTGGGCTTGATCTTTTTATTCGTACTACCCGCCATTTACGTTTGTCGGCAGCGGGAGAGCGTTATATTCCTCAGTGCCAACAAGCGCTTGCTATGCTCGATCTGGCAAAGCAAACCATGAAAAGCGATGATGACATTATTGATGGTGAGCTGCGTATTGCTATGTCGTCAGATTTAGGGCGTAATATTGTTATTCCTTGGCTTGATGAATTTATGCAAACTCACACTCAATTAAGCTTACGGGCTAATATTAGCGACAGTAATATAGACTTTTATCGTGACTCAGTAGATATCGCACTGCGCTACGGAAAGCCTAATGATGCCAGTATGTATGGTTTTAAGATTTGTAATGTACCGCGAGTATTATGCGCTACGCAAGCGTATTTAGATGAGCAAGGCACGCCAATGCACCCACACGATTTAGCTGCGCATAAAGGCTTGTTTTATCAACTGCAAGATATAATAAAAGACGTGTGGGTATTTAGCGGCCAAAATGGTGAGTTTAAAGTTAAAATGAATGGCGGCCATGCCACAAATGATGGCGATTTAGTAAGGCGCTGGTGTGTATCGGGCAAAGGCCTTGCAGTTAAGTCGTGCTTAGATATGTCTAACGACCTACTTACTGGTAATGTTGTAAGCGTTATGCAAGAGTATAAACCTACACCTACAGAGCTATGGTTAGTATGTCCAAGCAGGCAGTCAATCACCCCTGCAGTGCGCTTACTTCGCGATGCCTTTAGAGAAAAAAGTACCACTATTTTAAAAGCCCTTATTGCAAAAGGTATTATTGACGAAAGCGTACTGAGCTAATTAGTCTACTTTATAATACCACCTACTTTGAGCAGGTGGCATTATTTTTTATTCGCTAACTTAGCTTTTTATTAAAAAACTCAACGGTACGTTGCCATGCAAGCTCGGCATTGTCTTTATCATATCGACCTGTAGAGTCGTTATGAAACCCATGATTTGCCCCTTTATACATATGCATAGTGTACTCAACGTTATTGGCTTTTAAGTCTTGTTCGTACTGTGGCCACGACGCGTTTACACGTTTATCTAGCTCGCCTAATTGAATCATTAATGGAGCTTTAATATTTTTACGTAAACTTTCACTGGCAGGAGTGCCGTAAAAAGGCACGCCGGCGCTGATTAAATTACTATCTACAGCTGCTAAATAATTAACAATGTAGCCACCAAAACAAAAGCCCACAGCGCCGAGTTTACCGTTACTGTTATCATGCGATTTTAAAAAGTGTGCTGCGGCTACAAAATCGTTTTGAATTTTAGCGCGGTCCATGGTTTTTTGCATAGCGCGTCCTTCATCATCGTTACCAGGATAGCCACCCAGTGGAAAGAGCGCATCGGGTGCAAATGCAATAAAACCTACCTTTGCTAAGCGTCTTGCTACATCTTTTACGTATGGGTTTAATCCACGATTTTCGTGTATCACAAGCACAACAGGAAGTTTACCTTCTATGTTTTTAGGGGTTGCTAAGTAACCCTTGCCTTTACCGTGCCCGTTTGGCGAATCGAATTCTTCGTACGTTGCCGTTATATCGTCATCGTTAAACGACACTTGTTCAGCCAGCGCGTAATTAGGTAATAATGCTGATGTAAGTACAGCCATTGAAAAACCAAGTGCAGCAAGCCCTCCGAGTTTTTTCATAAAAGTACGACGGTCCATTAAACCGTGGGCGTATTCGTCATACCAATCAAAGGCTTCTTGCGGGATATGATCTGATTGCGGGGTATTCATGGCTGCTCCTTGTTATGTATAGTTATTTACTTACCATAACGTATTAGGAATAAAAAACGAGCAGTTTATCTCTTTATTTATCGAACCTTTTTAATGTATAAAATTAGTTATTGAGTATTAGCTTACCTGCTTGATAACCCTTCATCTACGCCCATTAAAAAATCAAGCCCCACAAACGCGAACGATATAGCAATGGCGCCTAATAGCATTAAGTTACGGTTATTCTTTTTGTAGCCAATTGTAGTTAACACGGCAAAAGCAATAAATAGAATAATTTGTACGAGTGGCATAGTTACATCCTTTTATGTGTGGGAGTCCATATAAGTGCCTAACTTACCAGCTTAAAATAATTTAAACAATTGATTTAATGATAAAAAGCTCGGAAATTCCGAGCTTTTTTCGTAAGTTACCTAAGTGGCTTATTACGCCATAGCGTCGTTGGCTATAGGGTATTTAGGGTCTTCAACAATGTTAACCTCAACCAAATCACCCGCTTTTTGTAATAGCTTGGCAGACTCAGGGCTTAAGTGGCGTAAATACAACGTTTTACCTAATGCTTTATAACGTATGCTTAAACCATGTATGGCTTCAATACCTGATTGGTCGCACACTCTAGCATTGGCAAAATCTATACACACTTTTTGTGGGTCGTTATGTGGGTTAAACCCTTCTTTAAACGAGGTTATAGACCCAAAAAATAAGTTGCCTGCTACTTGGTAGGTTTTTTTTGTTTGAGACTCATCGCTGCATTGAATACGAATTTCTTTTGCAGAATTCCACGCATAAACTAAAGCTGAAATAACAATACCTATACCTACTGCAACGGCTAAATCAAGCAATACGGTAACGGTTGATACCACAATAATGATAAATATTTCAGACTTTGGAACGCGGCCAAATAAGCGTAAAGATGACCATTCAAAGGTTGCAATAACCACCATAAACATAACGCCAATTAATGACGCTACAGGGATCATTTCAATTAAGCTTGGAAAAAACAAAATAAATACCAGCATAAATAAAGCGGTAGCAATGCCCGCTGCACGGCCACGGCCGCCTGAATTTAAACATACCATGCTTTGGCCAATCATGGCGCAGCCACACATGCCACCAAATAAACCGCTTAAAATATTGCCCGAGCCTTGTGCCACAGACTCGCGATTACCTTGGCCGCGGGTTTGTGTTATTTCATCAATAAGCGACAGCGTCATAAGCGTTTCAATTAAACCAACTGATGACAAAATAAGCGCAAGCATTAGCACGGTAATAAGCGCATCGAGCGAGTCGCTATTGGTTAAATCCCAGCTAATTTGCGGAAAGTGAAAACTTGGTAATGCACCTTTTAAGCTACCATCAAGCGGATCGGCAGTCTCTTTTAATCCTTCGGCTACTTTTTGCGCTTCGTTAGCTTGCCATTTAGCAGTAATTTGCGCATCAGTTGGGCGCTCTAATGCTATATTTTTCGCAGCTTCGCTGTATTGCCCATGAGGAATTTGATTTTTTACCGCAGCAAAGTTTTCAGTAATGATTTCTTTTTCAATCATTGAAGTACGCTGCGTGTGCACAACGTCGCTAACAAGTTTTGACTCAAGCGGTGTAAATGTAACTAGAGCTGTACATATGGCAATAGCTGCAAGAGGAGCAGGAATTGCTTTGGTATAGCGCGGTAAAAAATACACAATAGCCATGGTTAAGGCTATTAGCCCCATCATTGTGAGCATTGCTGGACTGGTTAGTTGCATCCAATCGCCCGCGTAGGTAAACATATCGTGTTGCTTGTCGTATACCACACGAACGTTTTCTTTAAATTGCCCAAACTGCGCCATACCAATTACTATGGCTAAGCCGTTTACAAACCCGAGCATAACGGGGTGGGGTAACAGCCTTATAAACTTGCCCATTTTAAGCGCGCCAAATATAACCTGTAACACACCGGTTAACACCACAGCAGCCAGTAAATATTCTAGCCCAAACATGATAATAAACGCGGTAGTAACTACGGCCATAGAACCCGCCGCGCCCGAAATCATAGCAGGGCGGCCGCCAAAAACAGCGGTAATAAAACCAATAAAGAACGAGCCATACAGTCCCATCATTGGGTCAATACCGGCTACAAAGGTAAACGCGACGGCTTCGGGAATGAGTGTTAGCACGGCGGTTAAGCCTGCTAAAACGTCATTTTTTAAATTAGCGCTGCGTTTGCTTATTAAATCAAACATAGAGTTCCTCGGGTGCATAAATAAACTACATGCCACGGCGCTTTAAGCGAATAGCAGTATGTTTTGGTGTTTTAAAATTTACGTGTATTAGTTATTAGAGCTAAGTAGAGGGCACTTAGCTGTTATGTGGCTCAAAACCATTGCGGTGTGAGCTAATGCTAAGCAATAAAACTATTACGCGTTAGCGGTGCTTTAAATTGAAGGCGCATAATACGCTGATAAACATAAAATAATTACATACAATTTATTTGAAACACTTTATAAAAACTATTAATAATGAAGGGCAATATGCATGAAAATAAAAAACTCGGCATAGTATGCCGAGTTTTTTTGGTTGGGATGTTACTTAATTTAGTTATTTGTAGGCGCTGGTTGGGCATCTACTAGTGGTGGCTTGCCACGCATTTTACGTACTAATCGCTTAGCATCTTCTAGTGCAACATACTGACACGGTATAAGTATCAGTGTAATTACTGTGGCAAATAACACACCAAAAGCAAGTGATACAGCCATTGGGATAACAATTTTAGCTTGTAAACTCGTTTCAAAAATAATTGGCATTACACCAATAAAGGTTGTGATTGAGGTAAGTAATATCGCTCTAAAGCGACGAGCACCGGCTTGCATTACAGCATCCTTAATCGAAACACCTTCAGCGCGGGCTTTATTTACAAAATCGACCATAACGAGGGAGTCATTTACGACCACACCCGCTACAGCAATAATGCCAAACATAGATAAGCTACTCATGGTCATACCTAAAATCATATGCCCAAACATCGCGCCAACTACACCAAACGGAATAACCGACATTATAATAAGTGGCTGCGAGTAAGAGCGAAGCGGAATGGCTAACAAGGCAAATATAATCATCATTGATATACCAAAATCACGAAGCTGCTCTGAAGCGCTATCCATCTCTTCTTGAATGCGCCCAGCTACATCACTTGTAACGCCAGGGTAGCTTTTAAGTAGTGTTGGTAAGTACTCATCACGAATTTCTTCTGCAATCGCAAATGGTTCGGCTTGGTCGGTATTTACCGCAGCCCATACGTTTACAGTACGTTTAGAGTTTTCGCGGCGAATACGGTTTACACCGTCAACTAGTTTAACTTCGGCTACTTCACTTAACGGAACTTCAGCACCAGTAGGTGTAATAATACGCACACTTGCTATGTCACTTATTGAGTTACGTTCGTCTTCTGGGTAGCGGATCATGACTTTAATTTCTTCGCCTTCACGCAATATTCGCTGCGCTTCTAAGCCGTAGTAACTAAAGCTTACTTGCGATGCGACATCAGCAAGCGTTAAACCCATGCTGTAAGCGAGTGGTTTTAAATCAAGTTGCACTTCGTCGGTAGCGCTTTGCATTGAATCGTTTACGTCGCCAACGCCTTCCATTGTTTGTAATTTGGCTTTTAATTTACCAGCCACTTCTTTTAGCTCGTCAGCATTTTTGCCTTCAAGTTTAAAGCTAACGTCGCCATCATCTCGACCGCCATTCATTATACTGTCTTGAATGGTCATGGTTTTAATACCTGGTAAAGCGGGCATTTGCTCACGCCATAATGCACTTAGGGCAAAGGTGTCGATAGGGCGTAAGTCAGGCTCTACCAAAATAGCCATAATATTTGCTTCAGTTCGTCCACGCAGGCTTACCGATAAATCGCGGATCATCGGTTTACCGTATTGCTCTTGTAGTTGCTGATCGACCTTTAACAACACGCTTTCAATTTTACGTGCGGTTTCAAGCGTTGCTTGCTCAGATGAAGCTAAGTTCATTTCTATATCAATACGCGGAAAATCGTGCGGTATTTTAGGGTTTGGTACAAACTTAACTAAACCACCTGCAAACATACCTGCGCTTACAATAAGCAAACACATAAAGCCAACAATTACGGTATAGCGATAGTGAATACAGCGGCCAACAAAAGGAAGGTAGTAGTTATTCACAAAGCCTTTTAAACCACTATCAATCACCATACGTAAGCGATGTAGTAGGTTTTTAGGGTTTGGTTTACGCGGGTTCATTGCTGCAATATGGGCAGGTAAAATAAGTTTTGATTCAATGAGTGAAAAAATCAAACATAAAATAATCACGCCACCAATGGCCTTAGAAAAAGCAGCGCCAGGGCCTGTTGCCATTGTTTGCGGTAAAAATGCCGCAATGGTAGTTAATACACCAAAGGTTGCTGGCATCGCAACACGTTTAACACCGCGTACTACGTTATCAAGTGTATGACCGTATTTTTCTATTTCGGCGCTTGCTGATTCGCCCACAACTATGGCGTCATCAACAACAATCCCGAGCACAAGTATAAAAGCAAAAAGAGAGGCTAGGTTAATTGTTACATCTAAAAAGCCAATGGGCATAAACAAAAAGGCGCCCAGAAAAGACACTGGTAAACCCATCATTACCCAAAATGCCAAGCGCAGCGGTAAAAATAGTGCCAGCACTATCATTACTAACAAGCCACCCCAAATCATGTTATCGACCATCATATCGAGTCGACCTTCAAGGTAGTAAGTTAAATCAACAATAGGAGAGAGCTTAACGCCTGCAGGTAAAAGTGGCTCTTTAGTTGCCATGTAGCTTTTAAGGACTTTTGCTACATCGGTAATATCTTGATCTTTTGATGCATTAACTTCAAAAGAGAGTGAATTTTTACCATTGTATTTTGAATATTGTAGACCTTCTTCAAAGCCATCATTAATAGTTGCTACATCGCCTAAATAAATTTGTGCGCCATCAGCAAGGGTAATAAGTGGGAGTTTTTCAAACTCAAAACCACGGTAGGCTTGTTTTTCAACACGCATCGAAATATAACCATTTTCAGAGCGTATTTGCCCCGCTGACATATTGGCCGAAAAGTTTTGCACCGCGCCTGCAATATCTCTAAATGTTAAGCCGTACTCGCGCAGTTTATCAGGGCTGACTTCTATACCAATTTCGTATTCTAAGCCGCCGTTAAAATTAACAAGATTCACGTGAGGCAGTGCTTGTAGCTCGTCTTTTATATCGTTGCCAAGCTCTTTTAACTGGTAATTACTCATGTCGCCGTAAAGCGCGAGTATCATTACTTCTTGCTCAAACTTATCGCGGCGCACAACAGGGCGTTCCATTCCT
>LAZR01001432.1_pt1 | contig 15136 bp, 14 predicted proteins | sample 329461 | NCBI WGS metagenome assembly LAZR01 (sample SAMN03002196, study PRJNA259156) | marine sediment metagenome | biome: sea floor; feature: Hydrothermal impacted sediments; material: marine sediment; isolation source: Loki non-amplified sample from Loki's castle hydrothermal vent sediment ...
GATAAGACCGGGACCAGAATCAGGCTCTAGCCCGAAGGAAAAAACTGCAGGAAAAATCACAAAACCAGCTAAAATGCCTGCTGTTGAAGCACCAATTCCCGTAAGTATGGCATTTCTCGGCAAATTGGCCTTTTTGTTAAGATAGGAACCGTAAATAACCATGAAAGTGCCCCCAAGGGACATGGAAAAAAAGGCCATTCCCAAAGCTGCAGCCATTACAGAAGGCGTGAGCTCGCTGAAGCGGAAACCGCCAATGTACCACTTGATTCCCTCGCTGGCTCCTGGCAAAGTTACTGAGCGGATGATGAGGATAATCAGAATGATGAAAAGGGTGGGAACAATCCACTTGCTGGCTTTTTCAATTCCCTTCCTCAAGTCCGAGCTTCTTTAGGTAAAAATATTGTTTCTGACTTGAATTCATTTTTTTGGTTTCTTTTTTAAGAGCGGTAAGAGAAGGATGATGAGTCTCATCAACCTCAAAAGTGATTGCTCCTTCTTTACAAGCTTCAATACACTTGGGTCTTCCCCCGCAGAGGTCGCAGACATAAACAAAATCATTGAATATTTCAATCGCTCCTATCGGGCAGGCTTTCCTGCAAACTCCACAGAGCGTACATAGTGTTTGTGAAACAACCACTTCTCCGAGGGAGCCTATGGTTATGGCCTTTTCGGGGCAACAGTCACAATAGCGCTCCTGGCATTGATTGCACACAACAGCACCATCAATTCCGATCTCGTATAAATTCATAGCTTTTATCCTGGATATGTGGTTATTGATCCTTCCGGAACGGAAGAAGGCGCAGGCAGTCTCGCACCTTCTACATCCAGTACATTTGCTAATATCGAATCTGATCACCTTTGTCTCCTAGCTGCAGAGGTCACGCTTCGAAAATAGGGGGATGTTAGTTCTTGATCTTATTCTTATTCAATTACCTCAAGTCGATATTGGACAAGTCCTTTTGGATCCGGGCAGGAAAAACTTTCAACTTTCTTTACCCAGTGTCCTTCTTCTAATCTATCCCTTTCCTCTAGAATTGGGAAGATTAGCATCATACTTTGTAAGGCCCAGATACAGACATGCATACCTTCGGGAACATAAAGTTTGGAATCCTCTACATAAAAATGGTCACCTACCAGCACAGGAAGGCTGCAGGAGCCGTCAATCCTTTCAACGCTCACCTTTATTTTTGCCATATTTACTCTCCTGATAAAGCTTTTTGATTGTAATCACAAACGCTAATGGATGGCAAACGATTTTTAAATGGGGTCAGGTCTTGCTTTTTGCTTGTATCTGGATCATGTTAGGCAAGCTCTTGCTTCTTAAATTATGTTTATATAAGCAAAAGCAAAAAGCAAAACCTGATCCCACCAAGTACCCACAGTAGCTATTTATTATTTATCAGTTGCCTTTTTCAATATTCTATTTAAAATATCCTGATGAATTTTGTTGTTTTTTGCTTCTCCCCATTTTTTCTTTACATCCTTCCAAAAAGTAGAATCGCTTTCTTTATGACAGGCCAAACAGACATTAATCCGGTTTATTTTCTCCAGCTCTTCTTTATTGAATGGCCGGGCATTGACATGACTTGTTGCCTGAATCTGATTGCCTTCTTCATCAACGATGCGCTCTAGTTCAAACGGGATATCAAGCCCATTGAATTGACTGATGTAATGACCTGATCCTAACCCTAAAGCTTTGGGCTCGCTGTGGCAGTTTTCACAAGTGCGTGGCACTCGGGAAATTGTATGAGGTTGGATAGGATTGTGAGCAATTCCTGAATAACCTTGGGCTGTTTCATACACTTTATTCAATTCTTTTGCCTTTCCGTCTTCACCGATTCGAGTAAATATTGCCTGACATCCTGGAATAAAAGGGCTAACCTTGCCCTCAGAATTTATGCCAAGCGCCGGGGTTTCCCAACGAAGATAGCTGCGAGATTCTTGCCATCCAAAAGTAGCTTCTTTCGACTCATCGACCCAATCGTACCCTTTCTGCCTCATATCCATCTTTGCATGGCAACCGTAACACTGAGGTGCCCATGAAGAATGGCAAGCATAACATTCGAGTTTGTTCATGTGCTGCTCAATCTGCATTGCTACTGGCAGCTTATCCCTTTCTAATAATGCCTTGGGTTGCGTTACGCGATATAATTTCCCATCCATCTTGCTTTTAAGCACGACCTCCTTGTTTTGCCTCATGAGATTTGTTAGAGGATTGCCTCTTGACGTTTTGAGATTAGAATATTTTTCAGTATTTCCATGGCAGTCGCTGCATTCGATTTCAACTCCCTGCTCGCGCTTGCTGTAAATGTTTCCATCACCGTGCATATCGTTTGATGTATGACAGTCAATGCATTGCAGTCCGGCTTCATAATGAAGATCCATTTGGAGGAAGTTATAATTTTTTCCGTGCAACTTAGGCTGTTTTGTTCCATCGTCTCTGAAAGGGGTACCATAGCCATCGGATTCCATCATACCTAAAAAACTTACTCCTGTTCTTCCGCCCCGGTTGTGGCAGTGAACACACTGCTCAGCCGGTATCTTAGAGGTTATCTCATGCCGTAGAGGATGATCTGGCTTGTCCTTGGGGATTGTTTTATCTCCTGAGCGGCTTAAGCCGTCATCCGCATACAGGACATGGCAGGCAGAACAGCCGCTGGAGCGATAATCTCCTGCTCTTTTGGCTCCTTCGGTCCAGAGATGACATCTAAGGCACTGGTTTCGAAGATAGTCATCAACTGGTTGTTTGGAGTCCATATAACGGGGTATAGACTGCAGGGTTTCTAAAGCTCCAAGGTTTTTTGGAATATTGCCATCTTCATCCTTGACCGGTCTTACAGCATAGGTTGCGTTTTTATTTTTTTGGGCTGCCCAAAGATACCGGGTACCGCTGATCACTCCGGCCATGGAAGCATGAAGTGATTTCTTCACCCGGCTTACGAGGTCTTCGTGGCATATCCCGCAGGTTTCATCGACGATATTTAAGTCACCTGGATTTTTATACAATTCAGCATGAGCAGCATCCTTTGTTGTGCTTTTTGGATTGCCCTGATGACAATCTTCGCAGGAAAGTTCTTCGTGCTTTTCTCCGATGGACTCGATTCCCTGATGGCAAAGAAGACAACCTTTATTCTGATCATCATCGCTGAAAATTTCAGGTAATGTTCCGGATAGAAACAAGAGGAGAAAAAAGATTATTATTATAGTCAAGCTTCTTTTAAACATACGTCTCCCTCCTTCAATAAGGCCTGTTACTTGGTGCGCCAAATCTCCTTTTATTAATTTTGTCGGAGACAGGAATTTACTTTCCCGGCGTGCATACTTTTTATATTATTTATTTGGTTCTTATCAGGTAATATTATGCTTTGTTTATAGCATCGGAAAAGAGCGCTGTCAACGAGCAAGTGGGGTCAGGTCTTGTTTTTTGCTTTTCTCAAAAATCTCATGCAAACGCATTAAATTTTCATGTCAGCGATGAAAGCCGCATGGATATCCCCTATCTTCAGGGTAAGATTTTGCCACGTTCGCCTGCCCATTTTTAAAAAGAACGGGATCGCATCAATCTAATACCTTAGCATAAATTGAGTTTGTATGAGTAAAAGCAAAAAACAAGACCTGACCCCATGATCCCGTAAATTGAGTTTGTATGAGTAAAAGCAAAAAACAAGACCTGACCCCATGATCCCGCTAAGTGATCCCAAGTGAAAAACTTGACATGAGCAAAATTCTATACTATAGAGAAAAACCGTCCTAATAAATCGAGACAGAACTCTTTGTGATACAATTGGAAGTATCGATAAGTTTAAAAGAAAACCATAAGGAGGGGTATTATGGCCTGGAAAATTTTTGGGCGAACAATCAATAAAGTAGGAGTGATTGGCTCGGGCAATATCGGACCAGATATCGCTCTCTATTTCAGCAAGGTTCTTCATGGGCATGGGGTTCCTGTGGTAGTGGTAGACATAGCTGAGGTAGCGCTAAAATCCGGAGAAGCCCGGATCAAAGGAAAAGTGGGCAGGGGAGTTAAAACAGGAGCATTCAAAAAAGATGAGGCAGATTCAATGATGGCCAATATCTCTTGGACAACAGAGTATTCGCAGCTAAAAGGCGCTGATTTAGTGATCGAGGCGGCAACAGAAGATAAAACGATAAAAGGCAAAATCTTTTCTGAACTTGAGAAGATTTGTTCCGAGAAAGCGATTTTTGCTTCGAACTCTTCCCATTTGGAACCTGAATCCATTTTCGAAGAGTCCGGGAACAAAAAAAGATGCCTGGTCGTCCACTACTTTTTCCCTGCGGAGCGGAGTATCATCGTCGAGATCGTTCCAGGAAAAGACACTTCATCCGAGATAGCAGATTTTTTAATGAAATTCTATGAAGAAATCGGTAAAGCACCAATCAAGGTAAAAAGTCGATATGGATATGCGATAGATCCTATATTTGAAGGCGTCTTCTTGGCTTCCGCCCTTCTGGTTGAGAAAGGGATAGGAACGGTTAAACAGGTGGATGCTATGGTCCAGAGAGCATTGGGCCTGGGAGTGGGCCCCTTTACAGCAATGAATCTAACAGGGGGGAATCCGATAACTCATCACGGACTCAGTGAAATGAACAGTAAAATTAACTCATGGTTTCACTCCCCTAAAATTTTAGAGAACCAGGTCACGTCCGGAAAGCCATGGGATACCCCCGGGAGAGGCGAAGAAGTCAAATACAACGATAATACTTTCAAGACAGTCTCCAAGATATTAAGAGGTGCATACTTCGGTCTTGTTTGTGAGATACTCGATTCTGGAGTTGCCAGTATTGCTGATTTAGAGATGGGGGTGGAGAATGCCCTTGTTATGAATCCGCCTTTCCAAATGATGAACAAGATTGGAATAGATAAAGCTCTTGAACTTGTTGAAGCGTATGCCAAAGAATGGCCAGAATTTATCATTCCCAAGGTTCTTGTGGAGCAAGCTAAATCAGGTAAGCCGTGGGATATTCCTCTGGCGCTTAGGGAAGACAAGGATGAGGTAGCTCTTATCACTATCCGCAGGCCTAAGACGCTGAATGCTCTGAACTCCATGGTCATAAGCCAGCTCAATAAAATATTTATCGAAATAAAAAAGGACAACAAAATAAAGGGCGCTGTTCTTACGGGTTTTGGTGTAAAGGCTTTTGTTGCAGGTGCTGATATCAATGAGATTGCTCGATTAAAGACTCCTGAAGATGGGGAGGCTCTGGCGCTAAGAGGTCAAGAGACATTGAACCTTATCGAGAACCTTGGTAAACCTGTTATCTGTGCTATGAACGGTCTTGCCTTTGGTGGCGGAAATGAGATGGCTATGGCCTGCACAGCGAGAGTGGCCAGGAAGGGATTAAAGGTTTTAGCTGGTCAACCTGAACCCAAACTGGGTATCATTCCAGGATTTGGAGGGAGCCAGAGGCTGCCGCGGATTGTAGGGCTCTCCAACGCATGGCCCATTCTTCGGACTGGAAATCCAATATCTTCTGAAGAAGCATTGAAGATAGGATTAATCCAGGAGGAAGTCGAAGGTGATGTCAAAGAGGCTGGGATAACCTTTGCCAAGAAGTTAATTTCAGGTGAAGCGAAAGTTCCTCCTATCAAAAGAGAACCGATCGAGATTCCCAAATCTCTACCCGACGTTGATATCGGGCATCTTTCACGGAAAACTGATGAAATAATGATGGAAGCCATTCTTGAAGGGGCGAAAATGACTCTTGAAGAGGGTCTCAAACATGAGGCCAAGACCTTCGGGAAATGTCTGAGAACCAAAGATATGAGAATAGGGATGGAGAATTTTATGAAATTCGGCCCGAAAAGGAATGCCGAGTTTTCTCATGCATAATCCAAAGAAAGTGCTCGCAAGCAAAAAAACGGAAACCGGAGGTAAAAATGTTTTTTAAAAAAGCATTTATTCCATATGATGGATACTGGAGCACGCCGTTTTGCCGGTGGCAAGGAAGTTTTGCTCATCTCCATTCAATGCAATTTGCAGCTGAGATCTGCAAAGGAGCTTTCCCTGCCCGAAGAATCCCGCCAAAGATATTCGATGGAATAGTCCTGGGAATGACAATACCCCAGAAAAGCTGTTTCTACGGCGCCCCCTGGATGGCCGCCATGGTAGGAGCTACTGGGATAACAGGTCCTTCAATCAATCAAGCTTGTGCGACTTCGGCAAAATGTGTAAATGTTGCAGCTGAAGGAATAGAAATGGGCGACAACGAGGCGATCCTTGTGGTTACCTGCGACCGGACGAGTAACGGACCTCATATCTATTATCCCAACCCGTTGGGTGTGGGTGGAACAGGTGATAAAGAGGATTGGGTTCTGGATAATTTTGGTTATGACCCATGGGCTAAAAATGCCATGATTGATACTGCGGAAAATGTGGCTGAGGAAGCTGGGATTTCAAAGAAGGAGCAGGATGAAGTTGCCCTTATAAGATATATCCAGTATCAGGATGCTTTAAAAGATAATAGTGCCTTCCTTCACCGCTTTATGGTTGTCCCGGTTGATGTCAAGGATCCATCCGGACGAAAAGTGATGGCTACAGTTAGTGGAGATGAAGGAGTTTTTCCGACCTCTGCTGATGCACTGGCAAGACTAAGGCCTGTGCTCGAAGGGGGGACAGTAACCTACGGAACTCAAACATTCCCCGCTGATGGAAACGCAAGTGTTGTCATCACCACTCAGGAGAAAGCACAAGAGCTCAGCCGTGATCCGAATATTGAGATAAAAATTCTTTCATACGCTGAAGCAAGATCGAAGAAAGGCTATATGGCCATGTCCATCGTGCCCGCAGCCAAAAAAGCACTATCAGATGCAGGGATAGGGATCAAGGATGTTAAGGCCATTAAGACCCACAATCCTTTTGCAGTAAATGATATCTATTTCTGCAGAGAGATGGGAATTAAGTTTGAAGATATGAACAATTATGGCAGTTCGCTCATCTGGGGCCATCCTCAGGGACCCACCGGTGTTCGATTGATCATCGAATTGATCGAGGAATTGGTAATTAAAGGTGGGGGATATGGTCTGTTCGATGGCTGTGCTGCCGGAGATACTGCAGCTGCAGTTGTTGTGAAAGTAGATATAAAAAAGTAAATTAATTCTTCTTCTTTACCGTGCTTTTTGATCCTCCCCTGGATGATGTTCCTCTTGACCTTGTTGATGAACTTGGTCTTGTAACAGTTGATCTTGTCTTTCCTGTGCTCGTTATTGTTCCAGCGTTTCCTTGAACAGTTCTCGACGTACCTCTCGAGCTAGTCCTTTTCTTTAACTGTTTCTTTGTTATCACAGATGTGCCAGACCTTGAACTATAATAGGTGGGGTAGCCCCGATAATACCCGCCGTAATATCCACCGTAATATCCACCGTAATACCCGCCGTAATTTCCATAATAGGAATATGGGCTCCAGAAGAAATAAGGAAATCCAAAAGAAAATCCTCCCCAATAGACCGGACTATAATAAGACGGTGTGTAACTAGAATAATAAGGGTTATCATCATAGTATTCTTTATGTTTTTCAGGCTTTACTCTTATTCCTTCCCCTGTATAGTACTCATCAATAGTAGTACAGCTTGTAATCAGGAAAACCACAGAAAAGATAAGAACTAAATTTTTCATTTGTTCATCTCCCTTCAAACATCGCTATTATACATCTTTTGCAACTTTCATGCCAAGTACCTTCAGGCAAAATCAGAGAATTTTTGCTGTTTTATTGTCATATATCGTGGGCAGTTGTCAAAAAAAGGGGACAGGCTACTTAATCTACTGGAGATTTTTTCTTTATGTAGGGGCTTGATTCATCAAGCCCACCTTTTAAAAGATATGAAGAGAAATGTCATTGCGAGAGCGAAGCGATGAAGCAATCTCATAAAAAAAGGTTATGAAGATAGATAAAATACTAGTTTCTGTACTTCAGAGGAGATTTAAATCCATAACCGAAGAGATGAGTATAGTCTTAGAAAAAACGACGCGCTCACCCATCCTCTGCGAGGCTAAAGATTTTGTCACCGGACTTTATGATAGAAAGGGGAAGATGCTCGAGCAGACTGAAAACCTTCCCATCCTCTCTTTTTCTCTGGGACCTTATTTTCTCCAATATCCGTTTTGACATCGTAGCTGCAGATATGAGAGCCCAGATAGGTTCCTGTGTGGTGGGTGAGAGAGGAGTGCTAAAGCTTGTTGAAAAATATGGATTCAAAGTTTTTGATTCTCATAAAGAACATCTTTTCGACTCCACAGAGAAGATGATGCGTGCTGAGATAAAGACAATACCGAATGGAGTCTACCGCGGAGAGTCAACCGTATATTATGACGGGAGAACACCCGGTTCAAAATTCAAGATAAAGGTTAAGATAACTGTTGAAGATGAGGAAATAACTTTTGATTATTCAGATACAGACCCTCAGACCGATGGATTTGTTAACGGAACATATACTTCATCTGCGAGTGCCACTCTCTTAACTTTCCTCCAAATGGTCAATCCTGATATTCCTCACAATGATGGGATGGTGAGGCCTGTGAAGATCATCATTCCAGAGGGCACTATCCTGAATGCTAAATATCCGGCTGCAACTACCTTCGGAAATCACTTGTGCCCTCCTAATGCGGATGCAATAATCAGAGCTTTGTCTCGAGCGATACCCAAGAGAGTAACTGCAGGATGGAACCAGCTTTCATGCTATCTGACGAGCGGCTATGACCCCAGAAAAAAGGATAACTATGTGGATATAGGCTTCCTGGGATTGAAAGGTGGCTCTGGTGCTACCTATGGAGTGGATGGATATGACCATATAGGGATGATAGATGCATCGGGAGGAGTATTGGACCAGGATTATGAGATGTTCGAACAGCAGACTCCACATTTATTATTACACCACGAATACTGGCCTGATTCTGCAGGAGCTGGTCAATGGAGAGGGGGACTTGGTGTTGAGACAATGTTCAAGATAGGAGGGGCGGAGACTAAGATAGTGACCTTTGGAGATGGAGATGTTGAGCCTCCATTCGGGCTGTTTGAAGGAAAGAAAGCGACATTAAATAAAATAGAACTTCGGTACCCAGATGGCAAAGTGTATAAGACGACAAGTAAAGACCTGGTTAAGGATGTTCCCTCAGGAACTATTCTCTTCCAGCAAGCTGGGGGAGGAGGAGGATACGGAAATCCTTATCTCAGACATCCAGCTCAAGTTGCTCAAGAAGCAAAGAATGGAATTATAAGTATAGAGAAGGCAAAAGAAGATTATGGTGTGATAATCGACCCAGAGACTTTTGAAGTGAATCTCAAAGAGACAGGAAAACTGAGGAAGAAAACGAAATGAGGCTGATTCCATTGTCAACCACAATGTAATTCCCAAAATTGCTGAAAGAGTTTTGGGAAAGTTATACTTATAGGCTCCTATCCAATTTGTATGGGTAAATTGAAATAATTAAGTTTGACAACCTCTTCAAATATGTTGACCTCCCCCCATATCGGTCCAGGTCCAAAACCTATGATTCTAACTCCGGGGGGTAGCACTATGATTGGGGGCAGGTCAATCAGGTATAAAAAGAATTGAATGCCTGAACTGTAAAAAATCAAAATTCTTCTAGTATTGGAGTTTAGAAGTCTTTTTAGTGAGTGGAGTATCTACAAACAACCTGTTTTACTCATATCCGGCAGACACACATCGCAATCTTCCAGCTTCGCATTGTCTGCTCTGTGTATCTTGCATAAAATTCCATAACTTCTGATCAGGGCGCAAATAGAACACGTTTTTTCAATCAACAATGAATCTTTTTCTGATTCTGATACATCTTTCATTGCCTTTCCGATTTCCTTAACCATCTTCTTATCGAACTTTACTGCATTCCCCCTTTTAAATTTCATGTACTGTGAAACAGCGGACTCGGTCACGCCCAGTTTCTTTGCTGTCTCTCTTTGAGTTAAATTAAAGTCTTTCACCAAAATTCTGGCAAATTCTCTTCTTATTGCAGGCAATATATCCCAAATAATCAACTCACATGGCACTTTCATTTTTCACCCCCTTTGCCTGTCTTTATTCGACATTTTATCCCCTCCCCAAAAAATTGTGGTAAAATATTTCAATCCAGAATCTGTAAAATAGCAATTATGTCTCCCATTTTCAGATCCAATTTTCGCCTCAGTCTCAATCTCAATCATTTTGTTCACTATCCACCTGAAGTTGATTATCTGATTAAATAATGCTTTCCTTTATTTATAATTTTTGCTTCGCCATAAAGCTCTTTTTCAAACCCCATCATTTCTCTTTGACAAGGGTATAATTTCAGTATTTTCATATTTTATTTAATGCTTGTTTTAAATCATCAATGATATCATTCACATGTTCCAGCCCAACAGATAATCTAACCAGACTATCTGTTATACCTATTTTTAATCTTACATCTCTCGGGATTTCCGCATGAGTCATAGATGTTGGGTGTGTAATCATTGTTTCGGTTGCACCTAAGCTTTCTGCCAGCGAACATAGTCTAACGTTATTCATCAATTTTATACCTGTTTCAATTCCTCCGTTAAGCTCGAACGAAATCATGCCTCCAAAACCAGTCATCTGATCTTTCGCAATTTTATGACCTGGATGGTTCTTCAATCCAGGATAAATTACTCTTCTAATTTTTTTATTAGAACTCAAGAATTCAGCAACTCTTATTCCATTGGAGTTATGTCTCTCCATTCTTATTGCTAATGTTTTTATTCCCAGTAAAGTTAACCAGCAATCAAAGGGGCTAGAAACAGCTCCAACTGTTTTTTGTATGAATTTCATTTTTTCATATATCTCTTTAATTGAAGTTATTATTGCGCCCCCAATTATATTGTTGTGTCCACTTATATATTTGGTAGTACTTTGAATAACTATGTCAGCACCTAACTCTAGGGGCCTATAGAAATAAGGAGTCAAAAAAGTACTATCAACAACAAGAAGAATATTGTGTTTTTTTGTTATTTTTGCAATCTTTTTAATATCTGATATCTTAAGTAATGGATTAGTTGGCGATTCTATCCATACCATTTTGGTGTTATCTTTAATAGCTTCTTTCACATTATTTTCATTAGTTGAATCAACGTATGTAAAATCCAATCCATATTTTCTTAATACCTGTTCAAACAATCTATATGTACCACCGTACACATCATCAGATACGATCACATGCTCATTTGGATTAATAAGGTCCATCAGGGCAGAGATGGCTGACATACCAGAAGAAAAAGATACTGTATATTTGCCGTTTTCAAGAGCTGCAAGATTTTTTTCTAAAGCCAGCCTGGTTGGATTACTAGATCTTGTATAATCAAAACCCTTGTCTTTTCCTATTTCTTCTAATACATATGTGGTAGTTTGATATATTGGTGGAATTATCGAACCAGTTGTTGGATCTGGCTCTTGACTAATGTGTATGGCCTTTGTTTCAAATTCCATTTTTTCACCTCATAGAAAATTGTATTTCCTCATCCAATCATCATTAAATATTTTGCTTAAGTATTTTGAACCTGTATCAGGTAAGATCACTACAATAGTTTTATCCCTATCAAGATTTTTAGCAACCTTATATGCACCAACAACAGCTGCTCCACTTGAGCCGCCTACGAACATACCTTCTTCTCTTGCAAGGCGCCTTGCCATAATGAAAGACTCTCTATCATTCACTTGAATTATGTCATCAATAACATCAAAATCTAATGCCTTTACAAGCATATCTTCACCAATGCCTTCGACTTTGTAAACATGTGGTTTGATTAGTTTTCCGGTTTTAAAGTAATCGTAGAATACAGATCCTTCTGGATCAACGGCAATTATTTTTATTCTCTTGTTTTTTTCTTTTAGGAATCTGGCAGCTCCACTCAATGTCCCACCCGTACCTATTCCACCCACCAAATAATCAACGTTGCCTTTTGTATCACGCCAAATTTCTGGTCCTGTAGTTTTATAGTGCGCTTCTATATTCTTTGGGTTGTTGTATTGATCAATATAGAATGCTTTCTTTTCTCTTGCAATCTTCTTTGCAATCTCGTAATAGCTTTCAGGCGAATCAGGTGGAACATCAGTTTTGGTAACTATCACTTCTGCACCAAATGCCTTTAGCGTGCTGATTTTTTCCTCACTCATTTTGTCAGGAATAGTGAATATTGTTTTATAGCCTATAACTGCTGCAACCATTGCCACGCCAAAACCAGTATTACCTGACGTATTTTCCACTATTGTGCCCCCGGGTTTCAGTAAACCTCTTTTTTCTGCATCTCTGATTATGTAAAGAGCTATTCTGTCCTTTACTGATCCTCCCGGATTCAAGAACTCTAACTTTGCATGTATATTTGCCGCTATTCCTTTAGCTACACTATTTAGTTTTACCAAAGGTGTGTTTCCGATTGTTTCCAAAATGTTTTTATATTCTCCCATTTTACTTCCTTTGAAATCCTTCTATATAAATTAAATTTGTTTCAAAATGATTTTGAGTAGTATCAACTATTGTTTTTTACTTACTTAACAATTGTGAAGTAATATATAAGAGCTTTTCGGAGAAGTAAAGGATTAATCAAAAGCAAAAAAATCTTCTCTGATCGAAATCAACATTTATAAGCATAAAAAGCAATGTATAAAAAGACCGACAGCGCTGCATTTTGTTCTTGATGCGGAGTCCCAGTGTTAATTAAAATTCTAAGAAACATACTATTCTCTCCTTATTTACTATTAAAACACGAATACTGGCCTGATTCCGCTGGGGCTGGGCAGTGGCGAGGAGGACTTGGCTTTAAGACAAAATTCAAGATAGGAGGAGAGAAGACTAAGGTTGTCACCTTTGGGGATGGAGATGTTGAGCCACCATTCGGGCTGTTTGAAGGAAAGAAAGCGATATTAAATAAAATAGAACTTCGGTACCCAGATGGAAAAGTGTATAAGACGACAAGTAAAGACCTGGTTGAGGATGTGCCCTCAGGAACTATTCTCTTCCAGCAAGCTGGAGGGGGAGTGGGGTACAGCTTCGTTTTTTATATTTGCTCTTAGTTTTTTTCTTTGATATATGTATCGATGAGTATCAACAGGATTGAATAAAGAAAGGAGGCAACAAATGTTTAAGCGCTTCTTATTAATCTTCAGTGTATTGATAGTTGTGGTGCTTTCTTTTGCCGTGTGTTCTAAAATTGGTGTTGGAAAATATGACATTCTTGTAAAGAATGGAAAGATTATTGATGGCACAGGGAATCCCTGGTTTCATGGCGACATTGGGATCAAAGGTGATACAATCGCTGAGATTGGCGACCTTTCAGGAAAAACTGCTGTTAAAACCATCGATGCTCGGGGGATGACAGTTTCTCCCGGATTCATCGATATGCACACTCATTGCGATGATGGATTAAATAGATCTGCTTCGAGTGCTAATCTGAACTATCTGATCCAAGGGACGACCACGGTTGTGACAGGGAATTGCGGTGGATCAGTATCATTAAAGGTTGCCGAGACAAAGAAGAAATGGGAAGATCAAGGGATTGGAACCAACGTCGTCTATCTGGTTGGGTTCGGTACGATCAGAAGATCTGTTATGGGGGAAGAACCGCGCAAAGCTAAACCAGAAGAAATTGAAAAAATGCAGGCGATTCTTCGCCAGTCGATGAAGGAAGGTGCTTGGGGCATGAGCACAGGTTTAGAATATATTCCTGACCGTTATGCTGATACCGAAGAAGTCATTGAATTAACAAAAGTTGTCGGCGAGTTTGGTGGCATTTATACCAGTCATATGCGCGACGAAAGTACGCGTATAATTGAAGCTGTTGAAGAAACAATCAGAATCGGCGAAGAGACCGGAGTTCCGGTCAATATAGCTCATTTCAAAGTCTGTGGAAAGGATATTTGGGGATTGATCAAAGACGCAGTTAAAGTTGTTAACGATGCTCGCGCGAGGGGAATATACATCACTGCTGATCAGTATCCCTATGTCCAGTCGGCGCCAGTAGGGCCCATAATGTCGATTCCTAATGTTCCAGAAGATATGGAACCATTGGCAGAAATTAGAAAAAAGATGAGGGACGGGAATTTGCCAGATTCGGAGAGGGAAAAGCTGAGAGAGCAGTATGTGGATGAGCTGAAAAAAGCCTTGTCTGATAAGTCAAAAAAAGAGCAGATTAAGAAATTGACTCTTGAAGGGCTTCCTGATGATCCAAGTGATATAGCCATGTGGGGCTGGCATAATTATACTATTTTAGTTGCCGAGAAAAATACCCATTTGATAGGAAAAAATATTTCAGACCTTGCCAGGGAACAAAAGAGGGATGCCTTTGACATAGTCGTAAATTTAATCATTGATGAACCTGACATGCTCTACTCTGGAGGATCCATGTCTGAGGATGATCTCCAATATGCCTTGAGGCAAGACTGGTTGATGGTATCCAGTGATGGAGGTGCTTCGCCAATTAAGAAGAAGACTGATAAACCCAGACCTGGTCATCCACGCGCTTATGGAAGTCAAACTAAAGTACTCCGCAAGTACGTAAGAGAAGAGAAAATATTGACACTGGAGAACGCAATCAGGAAGATGACCTCCCTTCCTGCCTCTTTCCTTCAAATGAAGGATCGGGGGATGCTCTCGGGAGGATACAAAGCTGATATAGTTATATTCGATCCTGAAACCGTCAGAGATAATTCCACATATGCTGATGCGCACCAATACAGCAGCGGCGTCGAGTATGTGATTATCAATGGGAAAATAAGCATAGAAAATGGTGAATATAATGATGCTCTAAACGGGAAAGTTCTACTTTTAACAGAAAATAAATAATCACCTACGTTTTTGGCAACGTGTATAAAACTACAAGTAAAAGCCTGATTGGGGACACTCCCTCAAGAATCATTCTTTTTCATTGATTGGGGATGTTTTCTCAGGAACTTATCTCTTTAAGCCGATTGGTGGAGAAATGCTGACAATAATCTATTCATACTACAACAGCAGTAAAGCCCTCGGAATTCAAATAGACAACTGGTCTCAATACCCGATCGAGTTGATGAAGGAGCTGCATTTTATCCTGATTGATGATTGTTCCGACAGCAAAGCTGATTTAAAGATCAACTTTCCGATTAATCTTACTTTAATGAAAGTCACTGATGACATCC
>LAZR01001433.1_pt1 | contig 15134 bp, 19 predicted proteins | sample 329461 | NCBI WGS metagenome assembly LAZR01 (sample SAMN03002196, study PRJNA259156) | marine sediment metagenome | biome: sea floor; feature: Hydrothermal impacted sediments; material: marine sediment; isolation source: Loki non-amplified sample from Loki's castle hydrothermal vent sediment ...
ATAATATACTCAGTTTCAGTAACTGTTGCAACAATTCCAGTGAAGCCTATAATGTCCTCTAGAGTTTCTCCTTTGAAGATGCCTTCAATTGGACCTATATTCAAGGGTTCTGATTTGATTCCGTTGAATATCTGGATTGAATTCTGGCCTTGGTAGATAATTCCATCAGAAGTTTCAGCCACTGTAAAAGACTGAGTTGTTCCTGGTGCTCCTCCGATTCCATTGACAGTGAATATTCCTTCAGTGCCTGATCCAGTCACCTCGAATATGGTTGTAGGACTGAAACAGTAAAGAACTCCTTTCCAAGAAACTGCAGGATTGATTTTATCATCATCACTACTTACATCTACATTGCCTTCTACTGCCTCAGCTCGGCCTTCAGGAGAGAAAGAGATTCTGCCTCTGGCTCCAAGAGTGGAATCATTAAACCACCACATTCTTCCGCCATGAGGACCAACACAGCCATTAAAGGCATCCAGAGGAGGAGTGTTATCGAGTGGAAGCTCAGTCGCTCCACTGAGAGCACTATCAGGATCGTTGTCAGTAAAAATCGTAGTGACATTATCAGCAATTGTCGCCAGTAAAAAGAAACTCGTTCCACCTGATACAGTACGCCAGATTTCTCTGGCATCAACTTGGGAGTCTGAGGATACGGGGATAGATGAGAGGTCTGCCTTATCAGAGGAAAGCGTTACAGATGCTGCTAAAGGATTTGAGTTGGAACGAGTTCCTGTGGCTGTGTTTGTGAAGGTTATCTTGTACTGATAGTCTCCAGTAAGGACTCCTGCAACTCCAACAGCTGCTGAAGGATTAGTGAGTGGAGCGTCTATACCCCACTGGGTTACTGTTCCACTGGAATTGATCTTAAAGAGGTCTCCGCCTCCGGCGACAAATAAGCTATCCTCGACACCAAGAGTAGGAGGCATCTTGGCGAACCGGAGGCGATCTCCTGTGAGTCCTGTTTTGGCCGAGACTCCATCTCTAAAGAATATTGTAGTAGCTCCGGCAAACCGGAGATTATTGAATTCAAATAGAGAATGAGCATCTAAAGACTTTACGAGCTGGGAACCATTTCTGGACTTCATAGTAGTCAGGGAGTCTGGGTGAAGTCCCTTGTTGCGTCTCTGGGTATTATCAGGGAGCTGGTCACTCCGGCCTTCTAGGAATAGTCCACCATCAAATCTGTTGAATGTAATATCAGGCATTGGCTATAACTCCCAGATTTCTAAGGACCGGAAGAATTGCATTAATTGCTGTTTGGTTCTGTCCTGAAGAACCTGCTGAGTCCGATATTGCATCTGCTTGAACTACTGGAGTTGCTGAGTAGAATCCTATTGTGGTTCCTGTATGCTTAATAGGACCGAACAGTTCTGTCGAGTATCCATCAAAGCCTTCAATCCTTTGAAGCTGAATTGTAATCCTCTGAAGGATTGTATTCAGGTCTACAACTAAATCCTGTAGATTCTCTGTTGGTTTGATTCTATAAGGTTCTCTGGCCATTAAGCACCATATCAGCAAGTTGGTTGCAGACTTCAGCAAAGTCTGGATCTTGGTATTTGGATTCTTTCTGGAATTCCTTTGATACTACTTTCAGGGCAATCGGTAAATCCATCCAGTCCGGGTTCTCATTCTGGACTTTTGTATGAATAAGTCCTACAGAGTATTCAGGAAAGTCTCTTCCCAATGGTTCTCCAAGAAGAAATGCAAAGTCTTTACTTGAAATCTGGGGCTCTGGAACCAGTCTGAATTGCTTTGATGTCTCGGATTCTACTACATAGAATTCCGGTGGTCCCTTTAGATCCTTCCAGTTTCTATTGTGAACACTCATGGATGACAAGGGCTCCCTAAAGACTATTTCAGAATCATAGAACATTTCAAGGATAAGACCCACATCATCGGGAATTGTATATTGAGAAGTTTCAGCGGTTATTTCAATAAGTCTGACATCTGTAAACAGGGGTTTCAGACTAAGCTCCTTCATCGTATTTTGATAAAAAGACTCAGTGGTTCCAGCTTCATTCTGCGTCAAGGCCATATCAGAAACCAAGGACTCTACAATTGCTTTACTCATCTCTGTAATCTCCTAAATCCTTCTGGAGCTTTTGAATCAACTCAACAGCAGGCTTAAAGTCTCGTTGCCGAATTAAAAGTACGGCAGTAGACAGGTCACTGACAAGCGGGACTGCATGATCTGGAAGACTCATATCCTGGTCTTCTCCGGGAATCAATCCCAAGTCTTTGATATAAGTCAGAGTAACCGTTGCTGGGTCTACTAGCACAGGGTAGATCAGTAAAAGGTCTAATCCGATCTGAGCAAATACTTGGGGTTCTCCTTGAATACTTCTCGGCCATGAGATATCTACATTCTTGAGGAACTGGAAGTTTGTCTTGACTAACTCCTCTCCGCGATAAGCAGCTTCAGTGACTATGAGAGCGTCTGTAAAGATTCCAGTTAGATCATAAATCAGTTTCTTTGGTCGAAGTGTTAAAGTTCCAGTTGTTGTGACTGATCCAGTGAACCTGTTGATGATTCTTTGAGCATGGGATATGATATCCAAAGCAAAACTTCTTGAATGACCTGCTCCAGCTTCATCACGTACTCTTCTCAGAATCTCAGTAACAATTACTCCAGCCGTAGTCGTCATCAGGTCAAAGATGTCCAAGTTAAGAGAATATGATCCCTAGCTGTTCTTACATCTCCCCGAAATTCACCTCGTGTAGAGCCATAAGACTCCAGAATAAACTTTGCATCCTCTACTGATTCATTATTGGCTATGAAATCTGTTCGGGCATTTCTCCAGATAGTTCTTTGACGGGATGCCATATTTCCCCAAGTGGCTCCTACATCTGCATTTCCAGCTTCTAAGGATTGAGACATCTTGTGTTCGTAAATATTCATTTTGACTCCCTCAATAATCATGTAGGAGTCTATGAAATTGGGAACTTCTTGGTGGCCCTCAAACTTCTCCAGTTTTAAGTATCCTGTATAAGCTACAAGAACATCTTCACTGGTGTACGGATAGAATTCAATAACTCGTTCTTCGTTGTCATTGATTCCTACCTCAGAAAAAATCAGTGGGCCTCCATCTCTTTGCGTTCTTCCGGGTTCTGCAAGATCAAGATCATCCAGCATGATTCTGGATATAGGAGTGTTATGCTTTAGATTCCGCATAGCTCCTATGGCACGAATGTTTTTGGGGAAGGCAATTGTACGTGGAGCTATGGTGTAGCTACTGGCAGTAACTGTATCATCGAACCAATTGGAGCGGAGAGTGATTTGGTTATTAGCGAATCCAGCAATCTCGAACCAGCCGTTCTTGGAGTCGGCTTTGAGATATCTACCTACAAGCAAGTTACTCCAAGCAGCTTGAGCGGTAGCATCTCCAGTAACTGTCTTAGAACCCTGAGTAGCTGTCATCGTTCCTGCTGTAACTGTTGCAGGAATAGTCAACTCCAGTAACCTACGAAGAGGCTTTGCAAGCGTAGCTGTGCTGAGTTCTACAATTCGATCCGAGACCCATTTCTGGGCAAAAAGCGGATCAACTCCAACTGTGTCTCCAATAGCAGACTGAGCAGTCTCCCTGACGTTCATGAGGAACCTCCAGAGAAGGATTAACCAGTGCTGCCGTAGACACCACGCCAAGAACCATGATCCCCATCGGTGTGGTTCTGGTAAACAGTAAAGACCGCATTCTTGGATCGGGGGTCATCAAAGGAATCAAAGATCGGAGTGTTCATCCACTTGAAGTGAAGATCGTGTTGATCCTTGTTAGCTAACATGAACCAATTCGTACTAGTTGTCAGATAATGATATACAAAGATTTTCAGCTCATCGTCTACAAGGGAGTTGATCTCATTGTTTGCCGTAAAAGGTCTGGATGAAGATCCCAGGATTTCACGGGCAACAAACCTGTTTGCAGGATCAATCAATACAATGGATGGAGACAAAAGGCTTGGAAGACCACGGCCATTGACCAGAGTTTCAAACGCTTGGATTCCATCTTGAAGTCCTGTAATTGATAACCCGATATCTACAGCTGGCCTGTTGGCAATCGTCTGACCACCTGGAGTTGTATGACTTGTTGAACATAAAGCATCACCATCAAAACCTGCAAAATTACCGTCAAAAGCATTATTAAAAACTAATGCTGCACTTACTTCCATCCGGTTTCTGGATGAACGAGCAAGCTCTTGAGACATCTGACCCATGACACCAAATAGATCTTGGTGCCACATTTCAAATGTGACTTCCATTGCCAATCCACGAGGGATTGAAGTTCGGGTTATATTGCCGCCTGCAATTGGCTGGTCGAGTGTAAACTGTTGCCCTTCAGGTTTTGTCGGCATAACTCCAAGACCGGCAAATTCTTGGTCTTGTTCATTTTGCCGAACCATATTACTAACGTTCAGAACTTCTTTGAATTCCAGAGGCCGCTCTCTGCGGGTATCCAGATAAATCCGATCAATAGCTGGATTAAGAAGCTCCGCAAATCCACTTGTTGCGTTAATCATTGCTGCCTCCTTATCAAGTTGTATTCATAAGTAAAGCATCTTTGATGAATACAAAGTATACCCTACCGTTCGTTGTTCCTATTGCGTCCTTGAAGCCAACTACCCGGACACTGGGATTGGTATTGTCGGTTTTATCCACAAACCACTCAGTGCCGGTTAACGTCATAGGATAATCCTCAAATAAATCCACAGCTGCAATATCTCCTGCTGAAATACTGGTTCCAATGTTTCCTTCAAAGACTACTCCAGAGACATCGGCTGGAACATAGAGTGTATCTGTTCCAGTTGTTGTAGATGCAGCCGCAGTAGCAATGCCGATAATGTCTGCTACAGGTTCGTTTCCAGCTTCTTGGATTTCACCTGTTGCCAGATCAGGGATCAGAATAGATCCTCTTTCCCATGTCTGGGAAGCATCCTCCGGGCCATTTCTTATGGGAATAGCCACCAGACCCTCTAACTTACCTACTGTTATTTCTTGAACTGCCATGTTTACCTCCTGTTGATCTGCATCCCAGGAAGATTTCCAGTCCTGAGCGCATTATCGAGTTTCATTTTGAATTCATTACCGAATAAAGAAAAGTTCGCATCGTTTTTATATTTGTTATAGGCAGCTTCTCCTCCAGCAGCATTACAGCTAAGAGCTACTTCAACCAGAGAAGAATCTGTTCCATACTGCCTTTCTAAGGACTTCCTGCGTTTCGCCAGTTCCAGAAGAGCATAGTGATCTTTACGGCAGCGCATTAGAAGAACATCTCCGATGGTACAGGTGTTCTCTGCTGAGACCTTGAAGCCTTTAGCATCTGGATCATTACCCATAACTACACTCCAAGGATGCTTCCACTCACCGTTCACTTTAATCTTCTCAGCCAGCCTAATCTCTACCATACGAGATGGGTGATCTACCGGGTGCTTGCATTGGGTCCAAGCATATTCAAACTTTGGATCGGCGCAAGGAGGGTATAGGAAGCCTTTGTCGATGTCATTAAGGATTTCATTGTCAGGCTCCATCTTGGAGGGATCAACAGCAAAAGACTCATTTGATTTCTGATCGATCTGTTCTTCCAGCTGATCCGTTCTTTTCTTGAGTACCTCCTGCCTTTCATCACCAGGAGGAGGGAGATTAGGCTCTATTGGCTGTGGTAATCCGAATTCGTCTTGATTTAGTTGTACCATTCGAATTCCTCCTCCATTTTCTTGTTCTCGTCTTCGACTTTCTGGAGGTCTTTAAATCCGTCAGTAAATCGTTTGACTCTTTTGGATTTCAGGGTTCCATCTTCCTTTTCTTCATAGTCTCTAAAAGGCATTGAGCTTCCTACTTTTTTAAGGAACTGGTCTGCATCAATGTTTTTCTGCTCCAGAAGACTCTGAGCTCTATCACTATAAACTTCTTCAGGTTTCTGTCCTTCATCCATCGGTTCACCTCTTCCGTTTTTGCCCCCGCCTGGAATTAAGACTCCTCCATTCTCTTCAGCTTGGCGGAGCATCTTTTCTTTCTCCTCTTTAAGGATTTCCTCCATGTGTTTCCCAGTCACATAAGCATAGGCTTCAGGAACCATAGATGGATCGGAGCTGCCTGATTTGTTGACTACCTCCATGATCTCTGACCTGTAACGTGAAAAGTGGGGCATTTTAGAGTTGGCTTCTGCCTGCTGGATTGCAAGAGAGGAAATCTGACTTCCGCCGAGTTGCTGGAGGTTGGTAATCTTTTCTTCGTGGGCTTTGGACTGGGAATCCAAGCGGTTATCGTAATACTCCATTAACTTGGAGGCATCTCCTTCATCTTGCATATGTCGGAGAGCTTCTTCTTTGGTGACTGTTGGAGTTGGGGGAAGAGGTTGCTGCTGCGTATTCTGGTTGTTCAGGGAATTAATGAGCTGGGTTTCTCGGCCCTTGTAGAGATCACGCTCCGATTGGAGTTTCTCTTCATGTTGCTTTGTGACTTCTGCAATCTTTTGATCGAGCTGCTCTTGAGTGATAGGCTGGGGGTCTTGCTGAGGTTTTTCATCAGCTTGGGCCTGCCCTTTGTTGGTTGGTTCCGTAGCCATGTGATTGTGACTCCTTTTGAGATTCTTCTAGTTCGAGAAGGATTTGACGGAGCACCGAAACGCAACCCTGAGTAAACTTAAGCTGTTCAGGATCAAGCCTCCAGTCTTCAAGCTGGTCTCTAAAGTGTTTGATCTTTGCTTGAATGTCCGCTTCAAAACTTTCATATGCTTCTTTATTAGACTCCAGATACGTAATCCATCTCATGATAAGTTCTCCTGTAAAGTGTATGAAAAGGTAGGTTAAGTGGTGGGTTGGAGGGCTCCTGCTGGATTCTGTTGGTCCAGTCCATCGAGAGCATTCATCAGGAAACCTAATTCGTTCATAGTGCTTTGATCTTGAACCGCTGCTGCCTGATCCAGTTCCTGTCCAAATTCTATTATAAACGCTTTTGGGTCTCGAATGGTATCCATTTGTCGAGCTATGCGTTCAACCAGTTCTCCGGCAGCTTTGGAAATCTTTAAAGCGATATCTCTCATTGGAGCGGGTGTTTGAGGATTCGTAGCAATAGCTCCAAGCTGAGTGATCTTCTCCCAATACTGTAGCATAATCTGAGATATCTGCAACAGTGATTGTAAACGGGAACCTTGAGAGGTACGGTCTGAAGTTGCTGTCAATTCTATGATTACAGACTCATCAAAGTCTTCTCGTTTGAACATGTCGATAACCATCTGGCCTCTGCCGTCTCCAAGGATATCTTTAATATGCTGACTTACAGAAGCATTCCCGGCTTTGATTTGTTCTTGGTATCTAAAAGCTCCCTGTTTTATAGAGTTTGAGAGTCCAAAACGCATGGAATCAAAAGAAGCTACAAAGCGACTGTTCTGTTGAGCGAACCCAAGCTGGGCTGTAGTAGCAGGAGTTCTGGATGACAGGATTCCACTGGGTCGTTGGGAGGTCATCTCGCTGATGCCCACTAATTCCTTTGCCATATTCATTGAAATGATTTCAGCTTGGGGAGCGGAGTTGTAGACATCTGCCATCTGCTCCCCTTGAAGATCATCAGGATTCTGCATATTAATTTGCACTCCTGGATAAATCGTCATATTCTCTGGAATACCCGCTCCACGTTTGACTTTCCACATTCGAGTATTTGCCAGAAGCATATTCAGGTTTCGGTAGTTATGGATGTCGGAGATTTCCTGCTGGAAGGGTCCGAGTTTTTCCATCATTCCCATACCGTAACCTAAGAAGGCTCTTTTCTGGTAGGTCATTAGCTCTATAGGTTTCCGGTCGTAAGGATTGTACCGAAGTTTCATAATTCTTCGAGAGTGTCTGTCAAAAGTAACTAGGAGTTCTTCCTCGCATCCGTCATTGTCTATGTCATAATCTACATAGCAATCAAGGACTTCATAGATCTCCCCGGTTCGATTATGATGAGTCTTTCCGAGAGCTTCTCGTTTAGACCTGACCCAACCAACTGCGGCTGCTGGAGTTGCGACTTCAGTATTCCAGCCAAATGTTTTACGATTGAATTCCAAGTCCCACTCATTGAGATAAGAACGCAACCAGAGCCGAGGCATGTTTTGGACTGCTTGGAAAGAACCTGCCGGAAGGATTACATCCTCGATAGGCCAAGGCATGACTTGAGGATGGGAAGTAATGATCTTATGGACTTTGGTTTTCCTTCGGTTTGTGATCCAGGGAGTAAACAGGGCTCCAGTTCCGAGTTGGATTACATCCATGAATGAATGCTCTGCTGCGTTCCTGACATCCATCTCCTGACGGACGGACCAATTCAGAAAGTCTTCTACTGCTTTCTTGTGTTCTATGAATTCTCCGCGTCCAGGAGAGAGGGCAACTGTGATTAGAGGAGCTATGTTGAATACTGTTTGAAGGGAGATGGAATAGAAGATATCCACTCCCAGCATTCCAACAGGGATTTCTATGTTGGGAGCATTTTCAACTGGGATGTTTCTGACTTTTTGCTTGGGTTGGGCATCGTACTGACGAAGTGCTTCTCTCCAAGAGACTTCCTGTCGCCAACGTGCCGAGAGATCGTCTTCCAGATTGTTTCCGAGGAATCTTTCCAAGTCATCAATAGCCCCCTGTTTGGGTTGGAGCTTCTCAATTTCCTGATGCGTAGTTACAATTTTCGGCATTAGGCTCCTATGACCCCATGTGTCTTTAAGTCTACAATTAAAGCTCTCAGAGCTTGTGATGTATCGGAGAGCGAGGCGTCGCCAAAGTTTGTTCGTATTTCTACTCCGGTGGTTGCAGCCCAACCAGTTTGACGAGCTGTGATTACTTGAGTTCCTTGGCGATAGAGTTCAGTTTTCATATTGATGGAACCAACACCTTTACCGCTTCCAGTAGCGTTGGAGATAATCAGACCGCCGTTGAGCCACATTTCCAACGTCCTTACAGCACTTTGCAGAGTATAAAACTCCATGTCACCAGTTCGTGTAGCGTTGGTAGCATCAATGATCGCTGATTGAATTTCTGCATATGTGACCTCATTACTAGTGTCAGTTCTTCCTTCAAATGTTCGTTTACCCAAGATATCGTTATCAGCTGCTGTTGTACTAACACGCTTCAGCGACTCAATCGGTCCAGCAGCAGCACTATCATCAAAGCTCATGTACTCAAGAGTTGTGCCGTTCCAACGCTGTACTATATTGTTTGAGCCAGAACTTACTAAGATAGGAGTATCACCATTAAATCCCCAGAATTGATTGTCGTCAGAATTTGTGTCGAATAAAATATCTTTGGAACCAGAGCCAATTGCACGACAATTGAAGAATTTATTGTTGGAACTTGCTGCCTGAATCCAGTAAGCAAATGTGGGTGCGTTAACAACGAGACAGTTGGTAAAACTATTGTTATCTGATCCAGTAGATACACTGATTCCAGTTGATCCTGCTTCTGGGTTGTGTGCTTGTAAATTTACGAAGTTATTCCAGTCGCAACGATCAAACTTCAAAGACCTGCCAGCTGCCCCTACTGAAGTCATATTAGATACATTGCAATAAGCAGAACCATTCATCTGTGGACCAAATCCAGACGGTTGAGAACTTTGAATGTTGTCAATAATTGAGTTGGATAAACCCATTTGGATATCTGATTGTCCACTGGAACCACAATCATCCAAGATGATATTATTAATGCGACAGTTGTATCCAATCTGCGGACGAATGGCAGAGCCGGTAGTTCCTTTGCACCAGATATTTTCAATAGTTGCGTTTACAATGTGGGTACATTTAATGAGATTACTATTTGTTCCTGTATTGTTATTTCCGTCTAAAGTAAGATTGCGAATTGAGAAATTACTTACTGGAGTCATTGGGGCAATAGTCGCAGTATTAGCTGTAGTGAAATCGACTGCGATTGGATCATTAACGGTGATGACACCAGATGCTGTGCTGACAACTTTCACGGTTTGTCTATCACCGGGAGTGTCTAAGAAATGTGCGTATCCGCTAGCTGTAAATCCTGATTCATCTCCTCCAGCAACTGCAATTGTTATATCTCCAATCAATGAATTAGCTGTAAGATTGACAGCAGTTCCGAGGGTTCCAGTGAAAGTTAATCCAGTGAGAGCAGAAGCTCCACCTTCCAGCATGAGAATTGTTGAAGGACCGACACCTTCAATTGTGATATTAGATTTTCCAGTCACGTTTGCATCGATAGAATAAGTTTGTCCTGCCAGTAAGACTCTGCCCCCAGATACTGGAAGTGCGTCAATTGCTGCTTGAATCGCTGCTGAGTCGTTTCCAGCTACCAGTTGGTAGGGATGAGGATTCTGAGTTCTATGGTCGTCTACATTGGTGATTGAACCACTGGCTGTAGTGACTTTCATCAAGATTGTAGAATCGGTGGGAGGAGTTGGCTTTGAGCCAGAGCCAGTATTGCGGAACAGGTAATGAGTCCCACTCTCACGAGTCCAGTCAGTAATTGCTGTAGTCGTGTCTTTGTGACAGATTACCCAGATATGGGTAGCGTCATCGGGATAGGTGATGGAGCCAGTTTCTGTGATGAAGTGGCCTCCGGGATAGGCTGTCAGAGAAGTTGGAGTATGAGTCAAACTTGCAATAGTGGCCCCAAGACCACCAGTAGCTACGAATGATTGATGGATGTCTTTGAAGCGATCTGCGTCTTCCTCCAAGAGGAAGGTATCCAAGGTATTGAAGAATGAACTACCTTCTACTGGGCGTGGATTTATTGTTGTAGCTGTCATAGTTTAATTATCCAGCTTAAAGATACCCAAGGTGGCATGTTTTCGTGGGCTGTGTCACTTCCAGTACTGCCAGTTTGTGGAGTAGTAAGTAAATTGTCCGCTGTATTTGATCCAGCCACTGCCCCACCGGTATCATTATATTTATTTTCTGTGTGAGTGTGTGCTGCCAGTTCTGCAACTGTTAACACATGAGTCTCCTCACCACCCGTATCACCATGAGTCGTCATGGCTGTACCGCCTGTACCAACTGCCATCATTCCTTGCAGGTCTGGAAGTGTGATAGTCTTGTCAGCCGCAAAGTCAGCTGCTGCACTTGCTCCACGACCAGTGGAGACTGCTGCTTGAGCGTCCGCCATGTTATCCCACAACAGAGTAAAGAGTTGCTCTGTATCAGTATTTGCTCGTTCAGTTCCCCCAGAAGAACCATTACCAATTGTGTTTCCGTTCGCATGAATCCAAGCATCGGGAGGAACTGCTGCAAAAGTACCGATCCAAGGAATAGTCATTCCAGTTGGAACAATAAGAGACACCTTGATCTTACGTTTCTTTTCTCCTGTTTGGGAATTATCTTCTATGATAAGTTCATCATCTGGAGTATCAAGATTAGAAGTAGTTTCAGTTGTTCCCGTAATGTCGAGAACAACTCCATTTGCATTAAGTGCTACTCCACCATTTGCAATCGTGTTTACTCGAAGTTTTCCCCCGGTAAATTCCATTCCAGAGGTAGTTGACAAATCCAGATCGTAGAGTAAGTCTTCATTACCGAATGCGTTCTGGACTGTCTCTTTGATTCCGTCTCCTGCCGTGATCTTGTCTTCAAGAAATCCTGCTGTCGTGTCGTTTGCACTGACTACGGTTTTTGCGTCTGCTACGATTGTAATAGTTTCATCTGCTCCGGGGTTGGTTTCTGTAAGTGCAATACCAGAGCCAGCAGCTAACTTACTCAGAAGAAAGTTGGCAGTTGTATCGTCTGATGAGACCTTTACTTTGAACACATCATTCTGGACCGCAAATGCTGAAAGATTCCTGAGATCGGTGACTGTGGTTATTGATCCACCAGAAGTGACTACATCCATCAAGATCAATCCGCCAGCAGGAATTGTAGGCTGGGATGCAGAAACAGGATCAAAGAGGTAGTGGGTTCCAGAGACTCGAATCCAATCTCCTCCAACAACTGTAGTCGTGTCTTTGAAGATGATTACCCAGTGGTGGGCTGTATTATCGTTGTAGACGATTACTCCGGTTTCATTGACGTAGAAACCTTGAGGGAAGGCTGTAGTGTCTCCGGGGTCTCCTGTGAGAGAACCTCCTGTACCGTGGAGACCGTTTTCGACTACAAAAGGATTAAGGATCAGATCAAATCGTTCTGCATCCTCTTCAGCTAAGAATGTCTGGAGATCAGCGTTGAAACTGGCTGTCCCAGCATCAGGAAGAGTATTGATTGTAGAGGTATCTACCATTACTGATTATTCCATTCATCGACTTGGATTTCGTGTAGATCTATAACATGATTAAGCTCTACAACATGCTTTGTAACAAGGAGAAAGTCGTCCTGAGTTAGGCAACTTCTGGACTCAGATGTATGATCCCAGATAACGGCTGGACGACAGATGTAGTTTTCATGCTCTGGATTGACCATACAAGCTTCTCCAAGAGCTTTCAGTTTTTTACAAACCTCAGAACCGTTCTGAACCCATTCACAGATTTCAGGGAACTTTGAGGGCCTCTCAAACTTCTCAAGTCTTGGGAGGCTTGTCGTTCCACATCCTACAAGCACGCTCAAAATCAGAAGCAGCAGACAGATCCTTTTTATGCTCCAATTCTTTTTCAGCGACGGCTTCATCAACATTCTCCTGTATTTTAGTGGCCTTCTTGAGATTCTTGAACTTCTCCTTGGAAACCTTCAAATTAGAGATATACCAAATAGCAAGTCCCATGAACAATAAAATCCCACCAAGAATATAAAGGTCACTCATCTCTTTTTACCTTCTCATAATCCTTATACATTCGATAAATTACAAAGAGGAATGGAGCACAGAGAGCCAGAAATAGAGCAAGATATTCCCAACCCTTACTTTGCATCTTCCTTGTCTTCGGATTCCTCGGATTTCTTCTCAAGTTCTATTGTAGTCTTGTCCCCTTCCTTAGAGAAGCCAAAGTCCCAATTCTTGACTTTGTCACAACCTTGAGAAAGAGTAAGAACGAATGCAATTACGAAGATCAGAAATAATCTACTCATTACTTTACCTCCATTTTAGCCATTCCAGCTCTGATTGAACCTCCAAGCAGGGTTACATCTATCCACCATATCCAATCTGGAAGAACCCAACCCAAACTCTGACCAATACCAAGTACCCCGGTAGCAATCATCATAATGTAAGTTTTTTTACCTTTTAGCTTTTCCATTATATCCATTACGTTCCACCTCCTAAACCTTGAATGTTAGCAGTTGATCCTGATGTGTTTTCCAATGATGCGTTTGATGTTCCTGCACCTGCATCAATGTCTACGTCTAAAAGCAAGAGAAGACCACCAGCATTGAGGACGATACCTGCATCAGTTTGACCATCCAAGCGGACAGTGACTTGCTGATCCGATTCAAGGAGGAGTGCTTGAATCTCAGCTAACTGATCGAGGGGTATTGCAGTAAAGCCTGCCCCGGTGGCCTTCTCGTATTTGAATTGTTGGTTTTCATCCACCTCCAACCGCCTGATCTTTGGGTATCCAGGAAGACTGCGAGAATCCAGTTCTACATTGACCGTAACCTTGAACGTAGACATCAGCGTTTCCTTGTCAGACGGACTGGTTGGCCGCTGCGAGAAGGCTTGACTGTATTAGTTGGTCGTGTCGGTGGATTGAATTCACTTGATGGTGTTCTGGGTGGTTTGTTGACCAGTCCTTTTTTGATTGCCATGATTTTCTCCTATGCAAGTGTAATATAAAGAGTTCCATTATCAAGAGTCGGCACTTCAAATCCATTTACCCACCAGAGTGGTGGATTATACAAACTCTCCTCGACATAATTTGCCCCGGAGGCTGTAGTTTCCCAAAGAGTGGTATTGGTGGTTGGATCTCGAATTACCACTGCTTCGGCAGCCGCTGAAGTAGCACCACCAATCCATCTGATACTTTTGACTCGCATGTTTTTGTCGTCAATTACATCAGCGTCTACTGTATCCACGACCCAGAGAGTATTATTCAATGCATTTACCATTATCCTATTGCCTCTTTAAGTTTATTGATCTGATCGTCAATGGCTTTGAGTTGAGATTCTCGAAGTAGTATTTTGTCTTCCAGTTTTTGTAGTTCAATTCTTGCTGAGTCAAGCTTTCTTCGAACCATCTCGGATTCAGTTACCATATTCTTCACCTCAGTTTCCAAGATTCCCAGCCTCTGTTTTTGATCCGCATCCACTCTTTTATTATGTTTTTCCCAAGCTTTGTCGATGGATTCCAAGTCCGATCTCTGCTTCTCTTTAAACTTCTTATATTCAGTTCCAATCTCACCTTTAAGTCTTTCTTTTGCAACTTCCAGATGGGCCACAAGCTCTTCACGGTGTTTAATCTCTTTGTCCAAAGCGGCAATAATCTTCTCAGCTTCCATAGCCCCAGAGAAGATATCACGAAGAGCATTCAAGCCTGCATGCTGTTCGAGGAGATTGTGGACTGCGTTGTAGTTCTCTTTCATTGATTTCTTTTTTTCGCCTTTCATAAGTACCTTTGTTCAAATATATTCAAAATTGATAAATTATGCAACTAAGGATTATTGGATGATCTGTGCCACTCTCTAGAACTGCGCTGAGAAAAGAAGTAGTCGAATAAGGCTACTGGAGCACCACCGCCAGCAAAACCCATGTTCATTAACCAGAGAAGCATTATGCGAACCCCAAGTTGACAATCACTTCATTATCTCCTGAAACACCAGCATCATTATCCGCTACTCCTGTCGTAGCTGCAATAGTAATCGCTGTCGTGAATTCAATTCCATTGGGAATTGACAACGTAAAACCAGCTCCATTGGCATCTCCCGGACTTGGAATAGGGAATGTAAGATCGGGTACTGTGGTGCCGACAATTACTGATGCAACTGTAGCATTATAGAATTTTAGGTACCTGGGAGTAGTTGCAAGATTTATTGCATGTATCCAATACACTTGACCTGCGGTAGCTTTGACTGCATCTTCGGTCTGGTCTACATCAATATTTTTGTAAAGTGTTGTTCCCCCCGAAGTTCTTGCGCCGCTCAATCCAACATCACCTACAAGACTACTACTAGTTTGGAGAGTAGCTTGAGTTGCAAAAGTTCCTCCGTTGTCCACAGTGATATCGTTTCCACCATCTTGAATGTTGACGGCAGCACCCGCTGCTCCATTATCTATTGTAACATTATGACCATCAGGTAG
>LAZR01001434.1_pt1 | contig 15123 bp, 14 predicted proteins | sample 329461 | NCBI WGS metagenome assembly LAZR01 (sample SAMN03002196, study PRJNA259156) | marine sediment metagenome | biome: sea floor; feature: Hydrothermal impacted sediments; material: marine sediment; isolation source: Loki non-amplified sample from Loki's castle hydrothermal vent sediment ...
TATGGAAAACAAGTACTGGAATTAGCACCATTAATCAATAAAGTTTCAAAATTTATACCTAAGCGAAGGAAAAGAAAACTTCATATTGGTCTGTTTGGGTACTGTCGTACGGTAGGAGAGCATTGTTTACCGAGAGCAATTGGTTTTACGGCATCTCTATGTTCCATGGGATTACCACCAGCATTACTTGGATTAAATGCTTTAACTCAAAAAGATTATGATTTTATTCTTACTCAATATATAAATTTTGAAGAAGACCTCAAGGATGCCCTTAAATACTATAATCCTGATCAACCTTTTATACCTAAGGTAATAGAATTAAAACTAAAAGAATTAGCAATAGACTGTGAAATGGATGACGATCATAAAAAAATTACTGATTATATCATAGATTCAGTGAGACTCAACAAGACTGAGGATTTATCATCTAAAGTTTTAATGGCAGCAAATCGAAGGAGATACTTAGGATAAGTAGGTATGAAGAAATTATTAACAGATCTATAATCAATAATTTAAACTACGATTTTCACCCTTTATAGGAGATATCAAACATCTTTGATGATACAAAGTTTCCTATTTTAAAATTACTAGATGATCTTGCTGAGGGGGACTTATAAAAAAAAAGGAAAGAATTTGATTAAGGGTTTTGTTTTTGATCTTTCATAGCAAGGCCCATTTTGCGCCAAGATTGCCTTCCTGCTTCCCACATCTTTCCTTGAGTATTTTCACCTTTTAATTCACGACCAATCCATTTTTTTCCTGCAGGAACTTTTTTTCCCATCCCCACAAATGAAGTAGCTCCAACCATTGAGTCATTCTCAACGATTACAGTTATCATTAAAACTGATTGGATGCCTATAACCGTGTTATTTTTAACTGTGGCACCATGTACAATTGCGCCAAATCCTATAAGATTATTATCGCCGATTGTGGTACCAAATCCTTCAGCTGTATTAATTATACAAGCATCTTGAAATACATTTCTAGCTCCAATCTCAACCTTAGCAAAATCTCCTCGAATTATTACTCCTTGGTATAAAACATTTTCTGGTCCAATTGTAACATCACCGATGACCGTCACAGCTTCAGAAACCCAACTTGTTGGATCTATTTTGGGTGTTTTTACTTTTCCGTTAACTTCAATTGAAACTATTGGCATTTTTTTAACCTCTTAATTTTTTATAATAGTTTAATATCTGTAAAATTCTATTTTATTAAAAGTTAATAATGATTAAAAAAACTCGATATAACTTCCAGTTTTTAAATGTGGTTAGTCAAAATCCTTTCTATTTGTGAATGTTTAAAAGGATTGTTTTAGACTAATTTAATACAAAGCGCTTAGTTGAATATTTTATGTCTATAAGTGGGCCAAAAATTTTTAAACTCAATTTTGATGGGTCCTTTGATAATATCGCTTATGAAAACATAAAGGAAGTTTTCACAATCGTTAATATCCTAGCGATATATGTTACACAGAAAAAAACTATGTATATTTGGATTGGGAAAAAAGCTACTCAAGCATTAAAAAATCATATTTCAAATATCCGTGTTTTAGTAAAGGAAGAATTCCCTGATTTTAGAATAATTCGAAATAATACTGTCGAGATGAGAGAGGAACCTTATGATTTTTTTCAGAACTTAAATATCAATAAGGAAGAATTGTACGAGCAAATTGATTATCAAGAAAAAATTTTGCTCCCGATTTTGAATGACATTGATAAATTAAAAGATAAATCAGAGAGATTTATAAAAACAACAAGTTATGATGATGCTCTTAAGACTACGAAAGAAATTATTGAAATGGCAAAAAAAATCGGGGATGAAGCATTAATTGCTGAACAAGAAAAACTTATCTCTGAATTAACAACTAAAGGTGAATCTAAAAAAGTAATTGATGAAATTACTAATAAAACAACCGAATTTGAAAAAAAATTTCACACTTTAATTGAAAAAAGAGAATTATTAAGTGCCAATAACATATTGGAAGAATTTAAAAAGGTTTTAGGGGAAAACTATGATTTAACACAAGTACCATCAACTACAGAGTTTATTACGAATGGGGAGAAGATCTTGAAAAAAGAACAAGATCGTCTACAAAGAGAATTAAAAAGGCTCGAAAATGACTTACTCTTATCATTTAAGAATTTAGATACAAAAACCGCAGTAGATATTATGAGAGAAGGGAATTCACTATTACTGAATCTATTAAATGATGAAATTAAGGTGAAATGGAAAAAATTAGATGATGACCTAAAAATCGTAAAACGAAAAATTGATCTTAAAAAAAACATTGATACATTTTTTACTGAAAGTAAACTACTAAAGAATAATTATCAGTTTAAAGAAATAAAGGATAAAATAGAAGAATTAGTACCACTCGTTAAAAATCTAAATTTTTCTGATTATCAGAAGAAATTAGAATCATTTAAAAAAGAAATTCTTTCTGCTGAAAAATCGTATAATAAGAGTCTATCAGAAATTGTTGAGTTAGAGAAACTCATTAAAGATAACCAAGCAAACAACCTTATAGATGATATTTTAAAAAATTGTGAAAAAATCTTAAAAATCTCAAAATCAATAAACAAATCTGATATTGTTGAAAGCTATTTAACTATAGTAAAACAAACTGAATCCTTAAAAGAGGAAAATAGATTATTTGAAGAAAATCAGAAGAAACTAAAACAAGAGCTATCAAATTTAGTGAAATCTCTAACCTCAGCTTTGAAAAACTTTGAATTATCAAAGGCTTCAGAGATTATTCAAAAAGGAAAGATAGCACTTATTGAGCTTGTTGATGAAGAAATTAAGAAAAAATGGGATGGATTTGAGAAAAAATACCTCGCTGCAAAATCTCTCATCGAAGAAATTGAAAAATTGAGTAAGAGTGGGTTGCAGGCGTTAGAAACGAAGGCATATGATGAGTCTTTAAAATTTTATAAACAGATTGTAGATAAAATAGAAGGTTATGAAAATTAATAATAAAACAAGGCACGAATGAATGACGGAAAAAAATTCTACAGTGGTAAAGGAAAAGGAAGAAAAAAGAAAAATTAAGCTAATTTCTCAAATAGATGATTTACTTGCTATTCAAGGACAAGATTATATGAAAGGTAAATTAAAAGAAGCCTTGGATTTGTCGGATCAAATTATAGAACTCGCACAAACAGAAAGTTTAACTTCATTTATCAAGGAGCAAGAAGAACTCATTGCCAGAATTAAAAGCCTAATGGAAAAAAGAGAACGAGAGATAAAACAAAAATTAGTTATTAAACTAAAATTAGAGTTGAGAAAACTTGAAGTAGCCTTTAAGCGAGCTTTAAAATCAGAAGACTACTCAAATATTGAGCAAATTCTGAAGGATACAAAGAAGCCTCTTATTGAACTAGGTGATAATGAATTTAGTCTACATTGGAAAGAATTAGAAAAAGAATATTTGAGCATAAAGGCACGAAAGGAAATCAACGAAGAAATCCTACTTTTAATCAAAGATAGTACAGAATTACAAGAAAAATTTTTATTCGATGACCTGAAATTAAGATTGACTTCTTTGATTAAGCAAGTCGAAGAAACGGGATTAACAGATTATCTAGAAAAACTAAAAAAAATAGAAAAAAAGACTATTTCAGCCGAAAATTCCTACAATATAATTAAAGGCAATATTCAAGAAATTTCTGAGAAAATAGCTGAACAAAAAGAAAAGAAAGAATTTCAATCTGCGATCACGTACTGTGAAGAACTTATCCAATTAGCCAAATCAATTAATAGTAAAGAAATCGAAGAAGATACTTTGAGCCTTTTAAAAATTCTTAAAGAAAGTTTGGAATTTGAAGACTTAAAAAAGGAAATAACAAAATTGAACGAAGAAAGTTTAGTTTTATTGAAAAGAGGGGAGATTCAAACCTCTCTAAAGAAATTCAAACTAATTCATGAGATATTGAGTAAACAAGTTTGAATTATTTTATAGGGTTCTACTAATTGTTAAAAAATTAAGCTATCCTTTATCACTTTATTTAATCTAATTGCCCACAATAAACTTCAGTACTATACTCTATTTAAACTCTCTCAATAAGACTTAAAGAAAGGGGATTAATTTGATTTTATATGTTTTTGTTTGATGAAAGTAAGCTTTCCACCAGCTTTTAAAATCTCAAGTTCAGTATCACTTAAAGAATGTGTTAATGAAATTTCACTATTCTTTGTAAGATTTTTTAAAATTATATTCCCTGAACTGATGGTTGTAAGATCAATTTCAATCTTGTCACCTTGTTCAATGTTGTTATAATCATTTTTGGTTAAAAATGTTAATGGTGCAATACCAAAATTAACGAGATTTGCTAGGTGAATACGTGCAAAGGATTTAACAATTACCGCTTTAAGTCCTAAATATTTGGGAGCAATTGCGGCATGTTCTCTACTTGATCCTTGACCGTAGTTTTCTCCTCCAATAATAAAGCCTCCTCCTTTTTCCAATGACCTCTCAGGAAATGTTTCATCAATAACATTAAATACAAATTTACTGATCTCAGGTATATTGCTTCTTAAAGGTAGGATTTTTGCCCCTGCTGGCATTATGTGATCTGTAGTAATATCGTCTTCTACTTTCAAGAGAATTTCTCCTGACAATTTATCAGGTAATTGATTAAATTCGGGTAAAGGTTTGATGTTTGGTCCTCTCACGATTTTTATATCCTTAGCTTTTTCAATGGAGAGTGGTGGAATTATCATATTATCATTTACAAAAAATTTATCAGGCATTTTAATCTTAGGAAGAGAACCAAAAGATCGAGGATCTGTTAATCTTCCGCTAATAGCAGAAACAGCGGCAGTTTCAGGACTTACGAGATAAGCTTGGGCACTTTTAGTTCCAGATCTACCCAGAAAATTTCTATTAAAAGTCCTCAACGATACAGCGTCGGATTTAGGCGCGAGTCCCATACCAATACACGGTCCACAAGCATTTTCAAGGATCCTTGCTCCTGACTTTAGTAAATCAATCATTTCACCTGAATGGATCATATGTTCAACTACTTGGCGTGAACCGGCTGATACAGTTAATACTGTATTTTCGTTAATTGTATTTCCCCTTAGAATATTGGCAACAATTTTCAGATCTTTTAATGAAGAATTTGTACAACTTCCAATACAGACTTGATCTACTTTAAAGCCTTCGATCTCTTTTACAGATTTTACGTTTCCCGGACTATGAGGTTCAGCGATGAGTGGTTCAAGATCACTTAAATTAATTTCAATTTTTTCATCATATACAGCATCTTTATCTGGTTCTAATAGTACCCATTGATCTCCTCTTTCTTGAGCTTCTAAAAATTCTTTAGTAATTTCATCAGAAGGGAAAATTGAAGTTGTAGCTCCAGTTTCAGTACCCATATTTGTGATAGTACTTCTTTCAGGAACTGTTAAGGTCTTAATTCCCGGACCAGTATATTCTAAAACCTTATTTACCGCGCCTTTTACTCCAATTCTTCTTAAAATTTCCAGTATAACATCCTTGGCGGAGACAAAATCTTGAAGTTTTCCTGTAATAAACACATTCACAACTAGCGGCATTTTCAAGCTAAAGAGTTCACCACCCATTGCAGCAGCAATATCTAGCCCACCTGCTCCAATAGCAATCATTCCTACACCCCCACCAGTAGGAGTATGGCTATCAGAACCGAGTAGGGTCCTTCCAGGTCTTGCAAACCTTTCTAAATGCACTTGATGACAAATTCCATTTCCTGGACGAGAAAAGAATAATCCAAATTTAGCTGCAATACTTTGTAAATATCTGTGATCGTCTGGATTTTTAAAATCCGTCTGCAAAGTATTATGGTCAACATAACTTACTGAAATTTCTGTTTTAGTTCTTGATATACCCATTGCTTCAAATTGTAGATATGTCATTGTCCCAGTAGCATCTTGAGTCAATGTTTGATCTATTTTGATCGCAATATCACTACCTTTTTCTAACTTTCCTTCTACTAAATGTTGTTCAAAAATTTTACCAGTTAAAGTTTTTCCCATAATTTTCTCCCAATTCTAATTATATTGTAGTATTTTAATAATTGGTGTCGATTATTTTAAGAAAAGAATCGATATAAATTAAATGTAGGATGAAATTTTTTTTCAGGCTAACATAAGAAAAAGATAATAAAAGATAAAAAAAAAATTGTGATTTTATTCAGAGATTAGTTTCCTTTTAGATTTCATTCTCGCAATTACAATTATCACTGCTATTCCACCAATTAAAATGAGAAGTGAACTGGTCATGAAATAGTCCAGTCCTATCACCCCCTTTGATGGAATATTCTTTTTTATGATAACCTCGGTGGTGCCAAGATTTCCAGGCATATCGCTGGCATAGAAAGTAAGCGTAATATTACCTTCTGGCATAGCGTTCCATGCAGATTCATCAATTGTTCCGTTATCTGTAAAGGTGAAATTGTTTAATCCTCCATCAATAGTATACCACATTTCATCCAAATAATCATCAGTGATTTTCACGTTGAATGAGGGAGAAGTACTACCAAATAGATCACCGAGATCAGGAGAATTAATGATTATCGTCGGAGCACCATCCTCAGCTATTGGCAAATAATCTATATTTCCTCCAATATCACCTATATCTGTATACGGATTATCTACAATTCCATATGGAGGGCTATTATCCGGACTTGTCCAGTTATCCCAGTAATTTCCAATCACTGATCTGTTCCACGAATTAGCACTATCATCTATTGCATGTTTTCCATTCCTTAAAAAGAAATTTTCATAGAAAAACGTATTATTTGAACCTGAAACAGCAACACCTGTATTAACATTTTCCCGGATTACATTTCCGTAAAACACATCATAATCGCCAAACACTACATTTATACCAGACATTCCATTTTGATAAATCTCATTATCCAAGATGTAAAGATAATAACTATCATCTAAGTAAATTCCATGCTGAATATTATTGTATACTGTATTTTTAGTAATGTTATTATAATCACTTGCACTTCCTAAAAAGATTCCACTCAATGTATTATTATTTACTGTATTTCCTGAAATTACATTTTCCTCGCTACTAGAAACAAAAATGCCATTTAGTTTGTTATCTTTAATTTTGTTTTTTATTATAGTATTATTTTGACTATTAAACATGTAAATGCCTTCCTGTGTGTTAGAATCTAATTCGTTTTCCAAGATTACGTTATTATGGCCATTGTTAATTACTATTCCATTGTCAAAATTGTTATTTAATTTATTTTGCTCCAATTTATTATTCTCACTATACCACACTAAAATTCCATCATCATTATTATATACTATGTTTTCATAGATTTCGTTGAAATAGCTATTACTTACTTGTATCCCATTTCCATTAATATAGACTGAGTTATTATATATAACAGTATTATTTGAATAGAGTAAATAGATGCCATCGGTTGTATCACTTATCTCATTTTTAATTATAGTAATATCTTGACAATTTTCTAATAAAATTCCTTCTTGAGGGTGATCATATATAGTATTATTTACTATTTGCACATCTTGAGTGAAGTTTAAATGAATTCCTTTACTGAGGTGATATATCGTATTATTAATTATCTTACCTCTTGTTGTATTACTCAAAAAGATCCCTGTCATGGCTATAGTATTAGTTTGTGAAGTATCCCAGGTGAGATTACTATTTCTTATAATAAAATAAGAAGACTTTGAGTTTATGATACGAATACCATCTATAAAACGATACATCTTTAATGTGTGACCTTCAATTATGTAAGGATCTAATGACGTCCCTGATCCGGAGCACCAAGGCTGGTTTTTTGCCCAAGCCCAATTATTTGGACTTCCCGGGCTGTCATCTATAGTTATATTGGTGTACGTTCCTGAAGACTTTAAATTACCATTCATACTTTCGAATTCTATGTTTTCTTTATGAAATGAACGATTTTGATCAATCAAAATTCCACTACCAAAGAATGTTGCCATTATTATTATATTTAGAACTGTCAATAGAAGAAAGATTTCTTTTATTCTCTTACTCTTTTTGTACATTAATTTCACATTGATTTATTAATTACAAATCAAGAGGAATCTAAATAATTTAAAGTTAATTTATTGTATCAACAAATCTGTAACAATCTCAGAGAAAAGCTATTTTTTAAAAATTATTCATTTAAGAAACCAGCTTATAGAAGGAGAAAAAGATCATCTGGATTTTAAAATCTGTCTTAAGCGTATTATGATAGATATAACTAACAGAAAGTCCGGTTTGATCTAAATACTTTAAATTACAATTTTAAAAAAAGGTTATTTCAATTTATGACATTTTGAGTAAAAGATTAAAAATTGAATTATGATAAAACTACTTAAACTAGCCAATTATTTATAAAATCTGTATGACTAAGAAAATTACTAACATAATTATCATTATGTTATTATACTTAAAACTCAAAATTAAATAAATTAAAAGATTGATGTTATATGTCCGAGGAAGATATTAGAAGTCAAATCTCTGCTAAGGAAGATGAGATAACTAGGGTAGAAGAGGAAGCCTCAAAGAAAGATGCATCAGCAGAAAAGGAAGTTGAGGATGAATACGATCCGAAGATTGCTGAATCTACGACATCATTATCCGAAGAAGAAGGGTTAAGAGATGAAGCAATTGAGAAAGCAGCAGAGTGGACAATAAAGAAAAAGGAAAAGAGAACTGCAGCAAAAACTGCAAGCAAAACTCTTTCTAATCTCAAGAGTGATAAAACAAAAGTTTTAAATGATAAGCTAAAGGCAATTGAAACTGAAAAGAAGAATAATGTTAAAGCTTTACAGAAAGAAATAAGGGCTCTTAAAAAAGAACTAAGCAATCTTGAGAAAGCTAAGGCAAAAGCCGAGAAAGCTGCTGCAGCTGAAGATTAAAACGTTTAATTTTATTTTTTTTTTTTTATTTTTTTTTATTTATTTTTTAAAAAATACCCATATTACGGGTGAAGCAGCAAATTAGAAATAGATTTACATTTGTTCCTCGGTCATTTGAGTGAGGATGCGACTTTTTTTACAAGTTTAGTGGAAGCTTTTGCCCTTTTTCATTGATAGTTTCTTTCAGAATCTTGGGTTGAATCTGAATTTCTTCATAAAGCCATGACAAGCATCTCATTTTTGAGTTGTAAATCTCAACCTCTTCCTCAAACAGTTCCATTTTATTATTACCTTCAATATTCATTATATTCCAAGAGATTCAATTGAACATATTTATCTGAGTAATATCTGAATAACATATGTAAGAAATTTTGAATTAGGGTAATAATTTCGAATTTTATGAATTTTGAATATTACTTCCTTAAAAATTTTTCTTTGATATCATCAAGTTCATAAATGATATTTTCTATTGGATCACCATTTATTACACGGTGTAATTTTTCTACTAGTTCTTCAGGAAAGTTTTCTAATCTGGCAATTTTCTCTCTATATTCTTTAAATTCATCCGAAACAGAATACAGTCCTGTACTTCTTTTAATCTCTAATTCTCTTGAGGTAATATCAACAAATGATTGTATAAGTTCATTGAAAATACCATCTTCAAATTGCTGGATCTCATAATTTAATTCATAAACCATGTGGTCATATTTTTTATTAACTGTTTGGATTTCTTCCTCTCTTTTCAAATTGATTTCATCAATTTTTGGCTTTATAGCATTCTTTTTTATTTCTAGCTCTTCAAGTTTAGATTTTAATTGATTAATCATATTACTCTTTAATAGGAGACAATATTTAAAGAATTAGTTTAAACTGCGTAAGAATTAGAGTTTAATTTAACTTATAGATTCTACTTATATGAAGAAGTATATAATATTATTAGTCATATTTTCTCTTAAAAGCTATTTATGATATAATTTTAATTTTGATTAGATATGCCAAAAAATATAAAAATTCCAGAACCAGAAAAAAATCTCAAATTCATTGATATTCATTGTCATATGCCTTTTCCACGTCCAAAGCGAGATCACCTACCTTCTGATGAGGATCAATATAAGGATTTCTTTGAGAAAGGGGGTTTATATTTAATTTCTAGTACAATAGATATTCATACATTAAATCTGACCTTAAAATTTGCAAAAGATTTTAATAAGAACTTCGGTTTCACATGTGGGTGGGCACCTCAAACAGTAACTTATACTCCAAAAGATAAATATGATACCGAATGGAAGAAATGGGTAGATTATGTGAAAAATAACAATGGTGAATATTTAGCAATTGGTGAAGTAGGACTAGATTTTCATCACGCTAAAACATTGGAAAAAAGAAACAAACAAATCGAAGTTTTTAGAAAAATTTTAGAGCTAACTAAGGATTTTGATAAACCTTATGTTTTGCATGTGAGAAATGCTGCTGAGCATGAATTTGATAGAAAGCATCCAAAACACAGATTCAATAAAAGTGATGGTGCTAATAGAGAAATTCTTGCTGTACTAAAAGAATTTGATATCTCACCTCACAACGTAATGTGGCATTGCTTTTCAGGACCAGAAGAATATGGTAGAACGCTACCTCATCAAGGGTTTATTCTTTCAGTACCTAGTTCTGCTTTTGGTTTTGAAAGGTGGAACAAGGCCACAAGATTTACATCTTTAGACTCGCTGGTTACTGAGACAGATTCTTATTATCAACACCCTTACAAAAGAGGTCCTATTAATGTCCCTTCAAATGTACGATATGCAATAGCAGCAATTGCTTATTCTCATAAAGTCTCCCAAAAATTAGTAAGCGAAAAGACAATTGAGAATGCTAAGAGGTTTTTCAAATTAAATATTGTAGATTAAATATAAAACAAAATCTATCAACACATTACTCTTATTTAAAATAGAATATTCATTTAAGCAGTAAAATTTATGAAAATTCTAATTGCATATTTCTCTCAGTCAGGAAATACAGAAAAAATAGCTAAAAGCATATTTGAAGGATGTCAAGGTCAAGATGTTGATATAAAGCCAGTCAAAGAAGTAAATCCTTCAACGCTAAATGAATATGAGTTAGCATTTTTAGGCCAGGGATCTATGCTAGCAGAGTAAATAAATCTTTATCTGATTTAATAAAATCTGCAGCTGCATTACCCTCAAAACTCGTATTCTTCTGTTCACATGCTAGTTTAGATAGCTATCAAGATGGATTTAAAGTAGTTAAAAGGAATATTAAAGACACAGATGTAGAGATTATGGGTAACTGGGATTGTATGGGAGAAAATATTGGCATTCCTGAAGTAACACGCCAAGCCATGTTAGAAAGATTACCTTCAGAGCAACGTAAACAAGCAGAAGAACACCAGAAAAGGCTTAAAGGTCATCCGAATGAGGAAGATCTTGAAAATGCTAAAAAATTTGCACAATCAATCTTACAAAATTTATAATTCTTTTTTACCATTTTTTTTTGAAAGTTCTCGTATAAAATGAAATTGAGCAAGCAAAAAAGATATTTATTTAATTTTAGGGAAAGGTTAAAGTCGCTACTACAGGTAAGTGATCAGAGCCAAATTCAGCGGGATTATTGCCTGGTAGAAAATCTGTAATCACGTGACCCTCAACTATGTTGATTACATTTTTAGCTGTAAATATGTAATCAATACTTTCTGTTGGTTCACCAAATAAATTTATACTCGGAAATGTCCGAGGTCTTGGATCTCCACCTAATGTATCATTAAAGGTGTTATATACTGGATCAAGTTGAGAAGAATTATGTTCTAAATTGAAATCTCCCATGAGGATTTTATTAGACGTTATACTTACTTGATTTATTTTTTGAAGAACAAAAATAACTTGAGCTTCTAAATCCTCATCCCAGTCTAAAAGCCCAAGGTGTGTTACAAATACATCGATCTCAAGGGTTTCATTTATCATAACAACTCCATGTATCAAAACCCTCTCTAAAGAAATACTAGGAATCTGATATCCTTTTGCTGATGTTATTGGATATTTACTTAGAAGTGCTAAACCATATGCGTGCTCATTTATTGCTGGAAAATAAAAATAATACATATTCAATCTTCTTGCTAACCAGAGTGCCATATCTATACCATGGGAAGTCAATCTACCATTTTCTACTTCTTGAAGACCTATTACATCAGGATCTATATCTTCACTTAGAATATTTTGTGCTATTCTTTCTAGATTTAGTAAATCATCCATCCCTGCACCAAAATGAATATTATAGGTCATGAATTTGAATTTATTTTTTGGTGAGGGGCTTTCTACAGGAAGCTCACTGATACCAAACATCACAATAGAGACTATAAGTGGAGTACAAAACATACATATGAAAATAATCTTGCTTCTTTTATTCATCTCTCTTTAACCTCCTCCTTTGTTTTAATTAATACAGCACAGACTGTTGAAATAGAAAAAATAACTCCTGCTATAATCATTATCAAAGACCCTAAATCTTTGAACATTGCAAGTATAGCAGCCCACTCTGTTGTAAAGGCATGTAAAAAGGAAAATAATATCATAAACGCAAATCCTATTGTTATGCCATTAGAAATTGTTTTAACTTTCTCCCATTTGAAACTAATTTTTGATAATCGGCTGAATAGCAAATACACATTCAGATACATGATTATTAGTGAAATTGAAATCAAAATGCTTGCAGTATACATTAACACCTTTCCAAATGTAAAGAACACCCAGAGCGATAATATCATAAACCCATTTAAGATAATGATAATATTCCTATTTGAAATTACTTCCATCTTTACATATAACAGTACATAGATTGCAATCATTACCGAAACAATGTTTATAATATTATTAAAAAAATAATTAGTATCCGTAAATTGACCAATTCCATTTGGGTAGAGAAATAGATTAAATAAGAGAAATAAAAACATCCCTATTCCTGAGAAAATCAGAGAATATTGGGTACCGAGTTTATTTTCCTTACCTTTTTCTTGAGATATTGTATTATCCTTAGTAGAAAATCTTGGTAAATGTACTTTTATAAGATAAATGCATAAAATAGTTAATGGAATTTGAATAATCAACCAAATGTATTGGGTTATACGCCAATCAGCAATTAAACCTGGTGCTATTAGAGAAATATCCTGAGAAAATCCGATAGATCGTATTAAATAGTCAATAAGGAAGGCACTAAAGAAGGAAAATATAGCAATTATCATTTTTTGGTTTGCTTTAATGTCTCCACGTTCCTCTATCCAGGTTGTAAGGAATGTACTCAAATAAAAACCGTAAAACATAATTATCAATCCAGAGTAAACCGTTTCTAAATTACCGGGTAGATGAAAAGCCCATATGAGTCTAACGATAAGAATAGCATAGATAGAAAAGATCATTGTACGATTTTTATCAATTTTTTTACTAATCGTGTTGGTGAATCCAGGAAAAAATAAAAAGATTAAGGCTAATAAGGGAAGAAAATTCACCATGACGTCTTCTCCAAACACAACATGAAATAATGCTATACGGATAGCCGGAAAAAACCCTCTCAACCCCTGTATGAAAAATAAACTGATCAAAGTGTTGACTGTAATAAGAGCAATTAAAGATTTAGAACCCATATTTCTTTTTAGCTCAGTAAACGAGAAATTAGATTTTATTTTGCTCATTAATTTTTTCACATTTTTTGGGTAGACTAAGAGTGATTTATCATTGTTCAATATATAAATTCTACTGAGAAATCTCAAATAATAGTCTAAGTTTTATTTGATTAGTAACAAGGATATATATAGATATAAAATTGGTAATAATATTTTGATTAAGGTATTATATTAATTTTTGATTAATTTATTATCACCATATATTTTAAATTACATGCTAAAATTTTAATTAAATTGGTATTATTATTAGTGTAGCTTGGAAGGATGTGAGGAATATTAATGAAAGAAAAAAAAACGGGTATTCCAATGGATGAAGATATAATTCAAAAATGTATCGATCCAAGCACCGGAAGGGATATTACTGCTGAACATATAAGTGAAAGATTAAAGGAGCTTGAAAAACTCGCTTCTGATATTATTAGTAGAGCTATTCAAGATTATCATAAGAATCCAGAAAATAGTAAAATAATCTATGAAAAATATTATTGGGAAATACATCAAAAATTAGGTGTAGGTTCTATAGGCCCTGCAACAGCAGCTGCTGGACCGTTAATGTATTCTAAGATGGATGAATTAGCAAATATATTGAAAATATCAATGGAGCAACGAATCTCTTAGTAGTGAAAATCATCTATTAAAACCCACTATAAAAGGGAAATCTTGGAACATTACAGAATCGTCATCGTCTTTTTCTAGTAAATATTGTTTCTCCAAAACATCCTCTGACCATTATTATCCCCATACTAACCCTTTTAATCTCCCAGATATCCAATAAGACTCAAATAATGATTTCCTCCTACTTAGACGGATCAGGATTTTCTTATCTTTAGAATCCTAATTTATATTCGTTTTTTGAGTGAGGAATGTTATCCAAAAATAAATGCAGAGATTTTCTTTAAAAAAATCATAAAAATTACGAGTTTTCATATATTTAGCTCAAAATTTTTTATAATAACAGAAAAATTGATCTAATTCTTTTATAAATTTCGCTAATTTTATTCCATAACTATTATCAAACGTATCTAAATTTTCAAGAATGAGATCAATCTAAGATAGAAATTAACGTTTTTCTGTAAATCTCGAATTTACGCATTCGAAATATTGAGATCTCCATGAAAATTTATATATAACTAACATTTATATTTACTTAAGGTAATTGGGAAAAAAATAGGAAATATAATAATGATTTTTCAAGGACTATTTGAAATTTTGGATTCATGTTTTAGTGGAATAGAAATATTTTACAATAATATAGATAGGTATTTTCTTGAGATGATAAGTGATCTCTTAAGAACCCATCAAGACATAGAGAATAATTTAGATACTGCACTTGAAACAATCATACCAATACTAATTGATGAATTTGTTGAAATTGGACTATACCGTGCAAAAGTTCAAAATAGACTCTCAGCTAAATTTTTAACCATAAAAATTGAACAAAAAGGCGTCAGATCTTCGATCATTGAGCTGTATGAAAAAAAGATAGCACCATTAGTGTATGAAATTATTATGGAACAAATAATTTTTTATCTCGT
>LAZR01001435.1_pt1 | contig 15093 bp, 14 predicted proteins | sample 329461 | NCBI WGS metagenome assembly LAZR01 (sample SAMN03002196, study PRJNA259156) | marine sediment metagenome | biome: sea floor; feature: Hydrothermal impacted sediments; material: marine sediment; isolation source: Loki non-amplified sample from Loki's castle hydrothermal vent sediment ...
TTCACCACTTAATGGCGATATGAACCAAGCCTTACGTGAAAAAACGATTGAAAGAATGAAAGCTGGCAAACTCGATATATTAGTCGCAACCGATGTGGCTGCACGTGGACTAGATATCGAACGAATGAGTCATGTTATCAACTATGACATTCCTTACGACACTGAATCTTATGTGCATCGTATCGGCCGTACCGGCCGTGCGGGTCGTAAAGGTGAAGCAATATTGTTCGTTTCACCGCGTGAAAAACGCATGTTAGGTGCCATTGAAAAAGCCACCAAACAAACCATCACACGTATGCAATTGCCAAGCAGTGAAGATGTTGCAGATCGTCGTGTTATGTCATTCAAGCAAGAATTGACAGAAGTTATCGAATCACAAGATTTGGCTTTCTTTGAGAACCTTATTCGTTCATATCAAGATGAACATAATGCGGATCCAATTGAAATGGCAGCCGCTTTAGCCTTTCAAGTGCAAAAAAGTCGTCCTCTGAATCCACCGGTAGTTCATGCTGAGCGCAGACCACCAAGAGACAGAGCAGACCGTGAAGACAGAGGCGATCGTGCACCTCGCTTTGAGCGTGGCGCACGTTCTGAGCGTAGCCCAAGAGCAGAGCGTTCACCTCGTCGTCAGTCTTCTCGCCCACCTGAAGAAGGCATGAAAACCTACCGTATTGAAGTAGGAAGCGAACATAATGTTGAACCTAAGCATATTGTTGGTGCTATTGCTAACGAAGCAGGTATGGATAGTCGCTCAATAGGACGAATTGCTATTAATAGCGACCATAGCTTAGTCGATTTACCTGAAGGCATGCCTAAGGATATTTTTCAGCATTTACGTAAAGTATGGGTGAATAATAAACAGTTAGAGATTAGCCTACCTGAAGGCGTCGAAGCGCCGACTGATGCAGGCGCTAGCCGTCCAGAAAGACGTCCACGTCGTATTCCCCCTACTGGTGGCAAGACAATTAAAAAACGTCCCGCTATTGCAGCGAAAAAGAAAAAAGCCAACCGTGACTAAATAGAATCACATTGGTCTTACTGCCCTACTGGAAATTCTGGAAAGCTGAATTTTCATGTGGGGCTTTTTTTTGGCTAAAGTTGTCACTTCCTGATCTCATACAGTCATGCCACAATAGCTTATGCTCAACATTATCTGGATTGCATTTTTTCTTATAGCCTTTTTAGTCGCTCTCTATAAACTCGTATTTATGGGCGATACGCTTATATTTAGCGAGATCATGCAAGCACTGTTTGCCCTATCAAAAACGGCGTTTGAAATTGCTCTCGGTCTAACAGGGATTTTAGCCTTGTGGCTAGGCATCATGAAAATTGGTGAAAAAAGTGGCTTCATTCTTTTATTAACAAGAGCGCTAACCCCCCTTTTTCAACGTTTAATGCCAGAAGTGCCCAAAAATCATCCAGCTATTGGCGCTATGGTAATGAATATTTCAGCGAATGCCTTAGGCCTTGATAATGCTGCTACTCCGCTAGGAATCAAGGCAATGAAAGAACTGCAAACACTGAATCCATTCAAAGATACGGCATCCAATGCACAAATCTTATTCCTTGTAATCAATACCTCTGCCGTCACATTATTTCCTGTAACAATATTTACATACCGTGCCCAAATGGGTGCTGCTAACCCAACCGATGTCTTCATACCCATCTTATTGGCAACGTACGTGTCCACTCTCATAGGTCTATTAAGTGTTGCTTGGATTCAAAAAATTAACTTAGTAGATAAAGTTATTATGAGTTACCTCGGGGCATTCACATTGCTTATCATGAGCATCGTTGTTTACTTCTCGCAATTGCCCCAAGAGGTGATGTTGACGCAATCGTCTTTGCTCAGTAATGTCATTTTGTTTTCATTGGTGATCTTATTTATCTCAACAGCCCTCATCAAAAAGATAAATGCTTATGACGCCTTCATTGAGGGTGCAAAAGAAGGCTTCGAAACAGCTATAACTATCATTCCTTACTTAGTCGCTATGTTAGTGGCAATTGGCGTGTTCAGAGCAAGTGGTGCAATGGACATATTAGCTGAAGGTGTTCGCAGCCTTGTTCTTAGTATTGGCTTAGATGACCAGTTTATCGAAGCATTACCAACGGCCCTTATGAAACCCTTCAGTGGTAGCGGTGCCAGAGCCATGATGGTTGATACAATGCAGGCGTATGGAGCTGATTCATTTTCCGGCCGCCTATCGAGCATCGTTCAGGGAAGTACTGAAACAACATTTTATGTCTTAGCCGTATACTTTGGTTCCGTAGGTATTAAAAATGTTCGCCATGCTGTTGGTTGTGGTCTGGCCGCAGATTTAGCCGGTATTTGTGCCGCCATCGCTGTCACCTATTGGTTTTTCAGCTGAGAAGTAAAAATTTCAGCTTTAATAGATAAAATTTGCTAAATTCCCTCTCCCGATCAAATCCTTACATCATATGATCCAAAGCGTCAGCTGACAGCATAGATCTCCGAAAAAGGTATGCGGTCTATTGTCCGTTTGGAGAGATTGAGCTTGAAGGCATTTGTCATACCTAATGAGTCTACTTATGATCACATTGCAAATAGATTGGTTGAAACAGGGTATTGCATCCTGCCACAGTTACTATCATCACCGCTAAATACAGCCCTTCATCGTCGTGTGATGAATTTAGATGATGATGATTTCAAGCCAGCGGGCATTGGCCGTGAAATTGACTTTCAATTAGACGGCAATATTCGTCGCGATGAAACCCGTTGGTTGTCAATAGAAAATGCGACAGATAAAGCCTACCTTGAGGCGATGTCTGAATTTCGATTGGCCATTAATCAGCGTTTATTTATGGGCTTATTTGATTATGAAGCTCACTATGCTCATTACGCACCAGGTGCGTTTTATAAAAAACATGTCGATGCATTTAAAGGGCAATCTAACCGAGTATTGACGACTGTGCTTTATTTAAATAACGACTGGAAAACAGAAGATGGTGGCCAGTTACAGTTATATAAATCTGACTCTAATGAGATCATTGAAACTATTGAGCCTGACTTTGGTTGTTTCGTTATTTTTCTCAGCGAAAAGTTTCCACATGAGGTTATCAAAGCTCAACGTGATCGATTTAGTATTGCTGGGTGGTTTCGGCTACATGATCCTTTAGAGGCACCGCTGATATGACAGAAAAATTTGAGATACATCAATTAGGTCATCCTGTTTTACGTCAAAAAGCACTCCCAGTATCGGATATATCAGTGCCATTATTTCAAGCTCAGCTTGATGAACTTATGCAGTTCGTTTTGGAAAAAAATGGCATGGGTATCGCTGCACCGCAGGTCGGTATCTCAAAACAGTTTTTTATTCTCTCTTCACACCCAAATGTGCGTTATCCCCTAGCCCCCAATGTGCCTGCTTTTTTTGTTATTAATCCAAAGGTCATTAATCACTCTGATACAAAATCAAAAGACTGGGAAGGTTGTCTAAGTCTGCCAGGAGTCAGAGCCTTAGTGCCTCGCTATGATTGGATATCGGTCAGGTATCAGACAAGAGAGGGCGTAATCATTGAAACCGAGTATGACGGGTTTCTAGCACGCGTGTTTCAACATGAATATGATCATCTAATTGGCCATGTTTTCCTTGATCGTATTGATTCATCATTTGATGTCATGATGGAGCATGAATGGCAAAAACAATTTATCAAATCATAAAAAAGCCCCTCTGAAAATCAGAGAGGCTTCCCTAGGAAATATATTATTTTTTTGAAGCTTAGCTTATACCGCTGCTACTTTCATTTTACGACGTAGACCTACCATTCCCATCAGAGCAGGAGCAAATAGGAATAAAGCCGCTGGAACAGGAACAGCTGAGACAGAGACATTATCAAGTATCATGCCTAGGTTATCACCACCTAAGTTAGCGAACGCTAATTTTGCACCCTCACTAACGGTTGCAAGGAATGTCAATGTGATAAAGTTATCTCCAGCCTGTTTTACTAAACCGTCAACGAGTTTCACACCATCAAAAGTCACATCTAAAATATCAAAGCCATTACGCTGGTTACCTGAGATATCAAATGAAACCATATATGTACCAGCAGCAAAGCCATCTTTTGAGGTCAATACACCCGCATTACCAGTGGAGCCATCTAAATCGACACTGTAGTCACCTTCTGAACTTGTAATCCCCCAGCTATTACCATTTTTGATTAAATCAACAGTACCTGCAGTCACATCCCAGTTAGCGAAACTGTTGTAATTTAGTGTGCTTGTAGAAGCCTCAGTTTCAAATCCGTCATTCAATGATGAGATTGTTGCCGCATATGACATCGGTGCGACCAAGATTGAAGCAAGTGTTAGAATTTTCAATAAATTTTTCATTATTTTATCCTTGAGCTAGTAAAAAATACGCAGCTCAGCCATCTCGTGTTACTTGAGATCTGTAGCTTTCCGTACTCAGCTCACACTGAGGTTGGCGACCAATGTCACACAGTAATAGTAGTGATCACGACTATGAATATACAGATAACGGAATTCTGATGAATTGTACTTTGGTACAATAAAGTTTAATTTATTCATATCGCATTATTTCTTTTCCTTCATTTAGATAATTGATATCTAAGCGATAATAGCTTAAGGAATGTATTCATTGGCACAGCAATTTTCAGCATTATCCGAGCGGCTGATTCACTTTATCCAGCAACAACATCTCTTTTTTGTCGGTACAGCAACGGCGGATAGTAAAGTAAACATTTCACCAAAAGGTATGGACTCTTTGCGTGTTTTGAATCAAAACCGGTTAGTCTGGCTAAATGTTACGGGAAGTGGAAATGAAACTGCTGGTCATATTCAACAACATGATCGAATGACAATTATGCTCTGTGCTTTTAGTGGCAACCCAATGATTCTAAGAATTTATGGTAAAGCGAGAGTTATTCACACACAAGATAAGGAATGGGGCTCATTATTTTCTTTATTCGATCCACTTCCAGGTGCAAGACAAATTTTTGATCTTGATATTGAGCTAGTTCAAACGTCCTGTGGTATGTCGATCCCCTTCTTTGAGTATATAGGTGAGCGAGAGCAATTGAATAATTGGGCCGAGAAAAAAGGGGATGAAGGAATTTCTGACTATTGGCTTCAAAAAAATGTAGAAACCATTGATGGTATTCCTACTCATATTATTAAAAATAATTAGGGTTAATCAGGTTGGATTACACAGAATACACAAAGTTTTTAGTATCCCTTATTGCCATCGTTAATCCGCTAGGCATAATCCCTATTTATATTAGCCTTACCGCTGAATACGATGATGCTGAGCGGGCAAAAATCGCCAGAACCGTCATCATCGCCGCCACTACTATTTTATTGATCACTGCTTTTTTCGGGCAATGGGTATTAGAATTTTTTGGAATTAGCATCAACTCATTCAGAGTTGGCGGTGGCATTATGTTGTTACTCATGGCCATTGGCATGCTGCACAACACGAGTAAAGGGTTAAAACAAAATCATGATCTAGCGCAACAGTCGGGCGAATCAATCGCCGTTGTGCCACTGGCTATGCCATTACTTGCTGGTCCCGGTGCGATTAGTACCGTCATCATTAATACATATAAGGGTACGGGTGTCGTTCATTACAGTTTTATCGCACTCGATATTTTATTCTTAGGACTGATGTTATGGGGTTTACTATTACTTGTGCCATGGATTGCTAGACGCATGTCGACCAATGGGATTAATATCGCTACTCGTATCATGGGGTTGATATTAGCTGCCATTGCCGTGGAATTTATTGCGAATGGGTTAAAGGGATTATTTCCTGTCCTTGGCTAGAAACTCTTCATTGCTGAAATAGCTTAGATTTTAAGCGCCGAACATCTGCCCAACCTGTTTAGATAAGGCTTCTGATCGTTGAGGATTACGAAGAGCACTCATGATGGCTATTCGTAGTTCTGGTATAAACATTAAATCGGCCAGAATGTGGCTGAAGCCATCATAGCCGGCATCATTTAGTGCCAAGCGTTCAACATAGGATTGGCAAAGCTCAGCCTCAGCAAGCCTCTCCCAACAACGACCAGCGATGACAGCAAGCACTTCAATATTATTACTACATTCATTGACTAAAACAGCTTGAATCATACTCTCAGTAATGTCTTTGGATGTACTATTCGATACAGCACGAATGCAAGCCGTAACTTCAGCAGTATTAGGCATTACTTGTTCAAGCTCTGACTTTAAGCGCCATTGCAAAGCCTCAACTAATGCATGACTGGGCTGAGCATTTTCCATGAATGATGCCAGCATTTGAAATGGTGGGGGCGGTAACTGAGGAAGGGCCTTAATAATATCCTTAGCTAGTAACTTATCATCTGTTTTAATCGCCACATCAGCAACACCCTGCATAGCTAGGGTCTGCCAACTATCCCAGCTTTTTTCACCTGAAAAATATGCTTTTGCATCTGCATAGTATGATGAAGGAGATAACTTCAAGGCGCTGGATGCCTGTGCATTAAACGCCGCCATTTTATCTTCACGCGGGGTATAACTATAGGGACTATCTTTGAGAGCACCCTCTATAGTTTTTCCATCGGCTGCTGCCAGTAAACACTCACCCACCCGATCCAACAGCATGACAAGGAACTCATCTCGTGTTGCTTGAATTAACATGCCCTGCTCATCCAAGGGAAATTTTAAAAACCAGACATAATGAGCATCTGTAAACTGAGGATGCCAAAAAATGATGCCAAAAAATGCTGTGCGTTGAAATGGCGAAGGATAAGCTAGTTGGGCATTTTCAAATTGTGAAAACACATTTTTAGATACTTTTGTAACACGCCGTCCCATATCAAACACACGGAACTCAGCTCCACTCTCATTAAGAAACGCTGAAAGCGTCGTAATACTATTCTCACTCATAACTAGCTTTATTAGGTTCTATACTCTGCATTGATTTTTACATAATCATAGGAGAAATCACATGTCCATACTTGATCAACGGCTTCACCACGCCCTAATGATACGGAGATAATAACCTCAGATTCACTCATCACTTGCTGACCTTTCTTCTCTGTATAGTCCTCAGCAGGTTGTCCTGAAGCAACAATACAGACATCACCTATATGAATAGTCACACCAGATAAATCAAAGTCAGTAATACCACTTCGGCCCACTGCAGCAAGAATTCTTCCCCAATTTGGGTCTGAGGCAAATAACGCTGTTTTGACTAAGGGTGAATGAGCAATGGTGTAGGCAACTTGGCGACATTCTTCAGCAGTTTGCCCCTGCTCAACATTAATAGTAATGAACTTCGTTGCCCCCTCACCATCACGCACAATTGCTTGAGCTAAGAAACGACAAATATCGGTGATGGCTTTTAGTAAGTTTTGTCCATCCACAGTGTTTAAGTCGCTGACTGTTGCGTTGCCGGCTTTACCTGTTGCCATCAATACACAAGCATCATTTGTTGAGGTATCACCATCAACAGTTATGCGATTAAAGGACTCAGCCATAGCCGAATTCAGAATATCTTGCAATACTGGCTTTTCAATCGCAGCATCAGTAGCAATATAAGCAAGCATCGTGGCCATGTCTGGCCTAATCATTCCTGAGCCCTTTGATATTCCAGTAATAGTAATGAGCTGACCATCAATATTGACTTGTGTAGACTGAGCTTTAGGTAGTGTATCCGTTGTCATGATACCCCTAGCAGCGGCAAGCCAATTGTCAGCAGCTAGGGAGTCAAATGCCTGTGGTAAGACAGCTACAATTTTATCAACAGGTAATGGTTGCCCAATCACACCTGTAGAAAATGGCAAAACAGTAGAGGCATTTACTGCAGCGATATCAGCTACTGCTTCACAGCATGCTTTCGCAGCAAGCAGACCTTGCTCACCAGTACCGGCATTTGCATTACCAGAATTGATTAATAAAAAACGGCTGGGAGAGCTTGATTGATGATCCTTTGCCAAGATGACTGGTGCCGCACAAAATGCATTTTGTGTGTAGACAGCAGCAGTTTGTGTCCCTTCAACCATCTCGAACAAAACAACATCATGACGGCCTGGTTTTTTAATTCCTGCACTGGCTGTCGCTAAACGTATCCCATTCACTCTGAGCAATTTTTCTGCTTCAGGGGCAACTAGATTAACAGCCATTAACTAATGGCTCCGTGGCATTGTTTGAATTTTTTACCGCTTCCACATGGACATGGATCATTACGACCTACTTTTGAGCCATCACGAGTGTAAGGCTGAGCAGCCTCCAGTGAGTCTTCTGCTTCCGCTTCTTCACTATTCATCGCTTGAGCTGATTCGTGCTGATATTCAACAGCTTCAGACTGGCGACGTTGTTCTTCTACGGCATCAACATCTTCTTCAGCACGAATTTGCACACGAGAAATAAGCTTGATGACTTCATGTTTGATGTTCTCCAACATGGCTGTAAACAAGGTGAAAGACTCTCGTTTATATTCTTGTTTCGGATCTTTTTGTGCATAACCACGTAAATTGATACCCGCTCGCAAATAATCCATTTGTGCTAGGTGGTCTTTCCACTGATTATCTAGTGTTTGCAGCATAATCGCTTTTTCAAAGTGGCGCATCAATTCGGCACCAACTGCTTCTTCTTTTGCTTGATAAGCTTGTTCAGCTTCATGAATAATTCGTTCACGTAGTGATTCTTCATGCAGACTATCATCATTCTCCAGCCACTCATTAACGGGTAACTGCAAGGCAAACTCATCTCTCATTGACTCTTCTAGGCCAGCTACATCCCACTGCTCATCAATACTGTTTGGTGGAATGTATAAACTGATTACATCGTTAAGGACAGCACTTCTCATCGAGCTGACAGTTTCAGACACATCATCTGTTGCCATCAATTCATTTCGTTGGTCATAGACGACTTTACGTTGATCATTTGCAACATCATCAAACTCTAATAACTGTTTACGAATATCAAAGTTATGACCTTCTACTTTTCTCTGTGCATTTTCAATGGCTCGTGAAACCCATGGATGTTCAATGGCTTCGCCCTCTTCCATACCAAGTTTTTGCATTAAACCTGCCATACGCTCAGAGGCAAAAATACGCATCAAATTATCTTCAAGAGAAAGGTAAAAACGTGTTGAACCAGGATCGCCTTGACGACCTGAACGACCGCGTAATTGATTATCAATTCGTCGTGATTCATGACGCTCTGTCCCAACAATGTGCAAACCACCGGAGACTAAAACAGCATCATGGCGTTTCATCCATGCATCACGAACTTCTTGCTTTTGTTCTTCAGTAGCCTCTTCTCCTAATGCTTCTAATTGTGCATCGAGGCTGCCACCGAGAACGATATCAGTACCACGGCCCGCCATATTTGTAGCGATAGTCACCGCACCTGGCATACCAGCATTTGCAATAATGTGGGCTTCTTTTTCATGAAACTTAGCATTGAGGACTTCATGAGGAATGTTGGCTTTAACTAGTAATTTATCTAGGTATTCCGAACTTTCAATTGATGCAGTACCGACTAGCACTGGCTGGCCATTTTTTACGCGTTCTTTAATGTCTTCTAAAATGGCTTCAAATTTCTCTTTGCCTGTCAGATAAATTCGATCTGCTTCATCTTTCCTTTGCATTTCTTTATGGGTAGGAATAACAACGACTTCCAAACCATAGATAGATTGCTTCTGTATCAGCCGTTCCCGTCATACCTGACAATTTTTGATAAAGACGGAAATAGTTCTGGAAGGTAATAGAAGCTAAGGTTTGATTTTCATTTTGAATTTTGACATTTTCTTTTGCTTCGACAGCTTGATGAAGCCCCTCAGACCAACGTCGACCAGGCATGCTACGACCTGTAAATTCATCAACAATAACAATCTGATTGTCTTGCACAATATAATCAACATCACGCTGGAATAAAACATGCGCTCTTAATGCAGCAGTGACATGATGCATAAGACCGATATTTGCAGCATCATACAGACTGGCATCTTCGGCCAGCAGATCGATTTCAGCTAACATGGCTTCAATTTTTTCGTGACCAGCTTCGGTGAAATGGACTTGTTTATTTTTCTCATCTAAGGTGTAATCACCAGGCTTTGTAATATCTTCGCCTTCACCTTCTTGCTTAGTTAAGTAAGGGATGAGCGTGTTTATTTTCAAATAGAGCTCTGAGCTATCCTCTGCTGGACCTGAAATAATTAATGGGGTTCGGGCTTCGTCAATCAAGATTGAATCGACTTCATCAATTACAGCAAAGTTAAGTTCTCGCTGCACTTTTTCTTCAATACTAAACGCCATATTGTCGCGAAGATAGTCAAAACCGAACTCATTATTTGTGCCGTAAGTTATATCGCAATTATAAGCTTGCCGGCGCGCTTCTCCGTCCAATCCACCAACGATGACACCTGTAGTAAGCCCCAAAAAAGCATATAGCTTGCCCATCTGACTGGCATCACGACTAGCTAGGTAATCATTGACAGTGATGACGTGAACACCACGTCCCTCCAGCGCATTGAGGTAAACGGCTAAAGTAGCAACTAAGGTTTTACCCTCACCTGTTTTCATCTCGGCAATTTTACCTTGATTGAGCACCATCCCGCCGATCATCTGCACATCAAAGTGGCGCATACCGAGCACTCGCTTACTTGCTTCTCTCACCACAGCAAACGCTTCGGCTAATAAATCATCTATTGAAGAACCATCCGTTAGACGCTGTTTAAAGTCGGTAGTTTTGGCTTGCAACGCTGCATCATCAAGTTGCTCGAGTTCGGTTTCAAACTTGGTTATTTCATCAACAAATTTAGTCATTTTTTTCAAAACACGTTGATTGCGACTACCAAAGATTTTACTGAAAAACTTGCTAACCATTACTTCGCCTTAACTGTTGTGATTACGGTCTGAATACCGAAATATTGTATTAAACGAGGAATTATAACTCGTAGTGACTGATAGATTGAATAACACAACCAATCATGTGGAGACTTCCCTGCTTGAAAACAAGGGATGTAGTTTATTTGATAAAACTATAAGGATTAATATGTTTGCCGTCTCGTAGCACTTCATAATGAACATGAGGACCTGTAGAACGACCTGTAGAGCCCATTAAGGCTAAAGTCTGTCCTTTAGTAACACGCTGCCCTTGTTTTACTTTGATGGTTTTATTATGTGCATAACGTGTTACATAACCATTTCCATGGTCGACTTCGACAAGTCCGCCATAACCGCCTCGTTCACCGACCCAGCTTACCATTCCATCAGCGACTGCTGTAACGGAGGTACCTGTTTTTCCAGCAATATCTAAACCTTCATGGAAGGTTTTTTTACCGTTAAAAGGATCTACTCTGTAGCCATAAAACGAAGAAATCCAACCATCCTTAACAGGCTTTCCTTCAGGAATACCTGATGCTAATGTATCTTTCGTGATTAGATACTCTTCTAATGCACTCAAGTTTTGATTTTGACTTTGAAGATCAGATGATAGTTGTTTGATTCCACGTTGCAGTGTCGCACTATCAAGTGTCGTACCATGTTCTTCTATACCGCCTTGTCCTGGATGCTCGTCTAATGAAAAATTTGTACTGTCGAAGCCAGCAATTTCAGCGAGTCTTTCACTGAACATTTTTAGCCGTATGGTTTCAGCTTGAAGTCCACCAAGTTGTTTTGCGTAAAAATCCTGCAGGGCGGTATTGTCATTTTCCGTCGGATTTAATTCAAATTGCTCTGATTGATTTGATGATATCGTCGCAGGAAAATTGTCAGCTGAATTTGATGTGTGTATCCATTTAGCAAGCTCATAGCTAAATAGGCTAGAGATACTTATGAGCAAGGCGATTAAGCACACTAATGTAGCTCGACTAAGATGCCAATGCTTATGTGTCTTGCTGTTTGAGGATATAATGATAACCTGCATTTTTATCCCTTACTCAGTCGAATCATATGTCAAAAAAACCAGAGCGTATCGGTAAGCTATATAAAAAAGATAACCACATGAATAGCTTGACTATTCGCGCTCAAAAATTAGACAAGCTTAACACTATTTTCCAAAATAGCTTGCCATTAAAATTTGTTAATCATTGCAACTTAGCAAATATAAGCGACGATAGCATTATTGTCATCACTGACAATGCAAGTTACGCCAGCTTGTTGCGCTTTCAGTCTCGACTATTATGTAAAAACATATCGGCTCATTTATCTAAGCCTGTCACCAAACTAAAAGTCAAAGTCAGACCCAAAACATATCGTGATGAGATAGGACCATATACCCCACCCAAAAGACTCTCTTCCGATTCAGCTGACATTGTAGAAAGTACAGCAGCTGAAATGAAAGACGGCCCTTTAAAGGCCGCCTTGCAAAAATTAGCTAGTCGTCGTTCTGGCAAACCCTAGATTAACCAGTGATCGAAGCCGCTGGACGACTGAATAGGATGGGGGCATCCTTATCGTCCTCAAAGCTGACTAGCTCCCAAGCATCTTCTTGAGCAATGAGTTTACGAAGCAATTTATTATTGACTTCATGTCCTGATTTATAACCGTTGAATGAGCCTATCAGGCTGTGACCGAGTAAATATAAATCACCGATGGCATCAAGTACTTTGTGACGAACGAACTCATCTTCGTAGCGAAGTCCATCTTCATTCAAAATACGGTAGTCATCGACAACAATAGCATTATCCATACTGCCACCTAGTGCGAGATTATTCTGGCGCAATTTTTCAATGTCTTTCATGAACCCAAATGTTCTAGCACGACTGACTTCACGGACAAATGACGTGGAGGAAAAGTCAACATCGACCTGTTGAGGCCGACCAGTAAAAGCTGGATGCTCGAAATCTATAGTAAAAGACACTTTAAAGCCATCAAAGGGCTCAAATTTAGCCCATTTATCTCCGTCTTCCAAAATCACAGATTTTTTGATTCGGATAAATTGCTTGGCGATGTTCTGTTCTTCAATACCCGCAGACTGAACTAAAAAAACAAATGGTCCAGCACTACCATCCATGATGGGTACTTCTGAGGCATTTAAATCGATATACGCATTATCGATACCTAAGCCTGCTAAGGCAGACAACAAATGTTCAACGGTAGACACTCGTTGTCCATGTTCAATCAATGTTGTTGATAATGCGGTTTCACCGACATTCTCTGCTTTAGCATGAATTTCAACCACGGGGTCTAAATCAACTCGACGAAAGATAATGCCTGTATTAGGGGCAGCCGGGCGAAGGGTTAAATAAACCATCTCACCACTGTGCAGACCAACACCGGTCGCACGAATCACATTTTTTAATGTCCGTTGTTTTATCACGGTACATTACCCCCTAATATAGTTGTAGATCAGATCATAATACCATAGGCCTTATATTCCCAGCCAGACTAATTAATCAGCCTGTCTACGCAAAAATGCTGGAATATCTAAGTAATCCATATTGACATCGCCATTGGCTACTTGTTTCTGTTGCGTATCTTTTCCGTTGCGAATAACCGTTGGTTCATCGTAATCAATCTCAACAGATTTTTTAACGATTTCAATCTGTGGTGCTGGCGTTTCAGGCGATTTTGCCAATGCAACACGTTCACCACCAAGTCCTGTTGCTACTACTGTTACTCGCAATTCATCTGTCATATCAGGATCAATCACTGTCCCAACAACAACTGTAGCGTCATCAGAGGCAAATTCTTTGATCGTATTACCCACCTCTTCAAACTCACCAATACTCATATCTAAACCAGCCGTAATATTGACTAACACACCACGTGCACCAGCTAAATCGACATCTTCTAAGAGTGGGCTTGATACAGCTAACTTTGCTGCTTCACGGGCTCTGTTCTCACCTTTGGCATAGCCAGTTCCCATCATGGCCATTCCCATTTCTGACATCACTGTACGAACGTCAGCAAAATCGACGTTAATCATACCTTCACGGGTAATCAATTCAGCGATACCTTGAACAGCGCCCAATAGCACATCATTAGCTGATTTGAAGGCGTTTAGTAAGGTCATATCCTTACCTAACACTTTCAATAATTTTTCATTGGGAATTGTGATCAATGAATCAACATGTTGTGCCAACTCTTCGATACCAGCTTGGGCAATTTTCATACGTTTGCCGCCTTCGAATGGGAAAGGCTTTGTGACGACGGCAACGGTCAAAATACCCATTTCTTTTGCGACTTGCGCCACAACAGGTGCTGCTCCAGTTCCAGTACCACCGCCCATTCCAGCTGTGATGAACACCATATCAGCACCACCGATAACTTCCATGATGCGTTCTCTATCTTCAAGTGCAGCTTGACGACCGACATCAGGATTCGCTCCAGCACCTAGGCCTTTGGTGATATCACCACCCAATTGTAATTGTGTTGTTGCTGAACTCTTACGTAACGCCTGTGCATCGGTGTTGGCCGAAATAAAATCAACACCTTCGATTTGATTAATCACCATGTGCTCTAGTGCGTTACCACCACCACCGCCAACACCAATTACTTTAATGACAGCGTTTTCTGTATATGTATCAATTAATTCAAAAGTCATTGTATCTCCCCCAAAAATATGTAAAAAACATCATGCCGAATTACTCAGCTTAGAAATTTCCTTGAAACCAGCTTTTCATCCTAGCTAGCATGCCTTTAAAACCATCACTTGCTTTTACTTCTGTATGCCCTGTGGCATGACCTTGGTTACCGTAAATCAGTAAACCAACACCTGTCGCATGAATAGGATTACGAACGACCTCAACAAGTCCTCCAACATGTTGCGGCACTCCTAATCGCACAGGCAGATGAAAGACTTCCTCGGCAAGCTCGATGACGCCTTCCATTTTTGAACTGCCACCGGTCAATACAATGCCGGCAGCCAATAACTCTTCAAAGCCACTTCGACGTAGTTCAGCCTGAACTAACATCAATAATTCTTCGTAACGTGGTTCCACCACTTCAGCCAATGTTTGTCTGGCAAGTTGTCTCGGTGGTCGGTCACCTACACTAGGCACTTCAATGGTTTCGTCTTCACGAGCCAATTGAGTTAGAGCACAGGCGTATTTGATTTTGATCTCTTCTGCATATTGCGTCGGGGTACGAAGTGCTACGGCAATATCATTTGTGACTTGGTCACCAGCAATGGGAATAACT
>LAZR01001436.1_pt1 | contig 15076 bp, 13 predicted proteins | sample 329461 | NCBI WGS metagenome assembly LAZR01 (sample SAMN03002196, study PRJNA259156) | marine sediment metagenome | biome: sea floor; feature: Hydrothermal impacted sediments; material: marine sediment; isolation source: Loki non-amplified sample from Loki's castle hydrothermal vent sediment ...
GTACCACGAATTTAGAATTGGTGAGATCTCTGGGAGCCGATAAGGTAATTGATTACACCAAAGAGGATTTTACCAAAAGCGGTGAGACCTATGATTTTATTCTTGATGTAGTAGGCAAGAGTTCCTTTTCACGTTGTAAAAGCTCGCTAAAGCAAAGAGGAATCTATCTGACAACTGTCCCTACGCTGGCAATTCTTCTTCAAATGTTATGGACTTCAATGATAGGTAGCAAAAAGGCAAAGTTTGCGACCACAGGTTTGAGGTCATCAAGCGAAAGGACTAAAAATTTATTCTTCCTCAAAGAACTCATTGAGGTGGGGAAGATAAAATCGGTCATAGATAGACGCTATCCGCTGGAACAGACTGCTGAGGCTCACAGGTATGTTGAGACTGGAAACAAAAAGGGACATGTAGTCATAATTGTGGAACATAATAACAAAACCTAACAATTAACTTTATAGTACAATTTAAAGGGGAAAAAACAAATGGAACAAAAAATGAACTCTTCTGAGATATAAAAGACGTTTTGAGACAATTTTTAAAAATTATTATCAATCAAAAAAGGAAGGATACACAAATGAAAGCAATTGTATAGACAAAATACGGACCACCGGATTTAAAAGTAATACTATATTTCTTACAAATAAGTATAATGTTATACTTACGGTTCAATGGCGGAACCAATTCAAAATAGCATTATCAATTTAAGATGTCATCATCATACTAAAAAAGTGAAAAATATGCCAAAACCGACAAATGAAGACGCAGTATTAATAGTCCAAATCTTTGGTATAGGTGCCGCAGATGCGGAATACCAGAAGGCTATAATGTGGTTCTTTGCAGAAATGAACGAAAAGAATTACGATGATTACAAAAAAAAGTATCCTATGGGAAGTGAAGGTTTTCAAAATTTCATGAAGATTAGTAGTTATATGGAATTAGTAGGTACTCTTGTCAACAGGGAAGTTCTTAGTGAAGACCTCGTATTTGAAATGTGGGGAGATGGAGATTGGGAAAAAGCAAAACCTATTATCTATGGGATGCGAAAAGACCTTGCTATGCCTCGATTCTTAGAAAACTATGAAATTCTTGTTAAAAAATATCCAGAATGGGCTGAGAAAAACCCTATTAAAATTTAATATATCTAATCCTTAATTTTTTTTTTATGAATATATTCGTGGTTCCTGACGTATCTTCTGATATCAATTGTCAAGTTGAGATGTTTTCTAGATTATTTTCAAATTACATTTTAAATATAGATGTTAAATGATTGTTCAATTTATTAATAAAATAAAATTTTGAGATTTAAGTATCTCTAAAGTGCATTAACTCTATTATATATAATTCTCCCATCAATTATAGTCATATCTACAGGAATATCAATGATTTTTTCTGTTGGAATTGTCAAGATATCCTCTCCTAGAACAACCATATCAGCTAAAAAGCCTGGTTCAATAGCCCCGAGGTTTTTTTCATCAAAAGAATGATAAGCTGCATGAGTGGTGTAGAGTTTTAGAGCCTCTATCACACTAATCTTTTGACTCTGACCTATTTTCTCACCCAATTTGGTTTTTCTGTTAACGAGAGCATGAATTGCCATTAGGGGTTGATACGGTGAACAAGGATGGTCAGAATGAGCCGAAATTTTCACACCAGCATCTAGGAAGGAGCGCGCTGCAAACATCGACTCAAGACGCTGTTCTCCAAAAGCTGGAATCAGCTTATCCCCATGATAATATGGGTATGCTCCGAATATCGTTGGAAGGATTCCAAGTTCCTTTATCCTTTTTACCAAACGATCGTCAATGACTGTGCAATGAATATCCCTATTTCGCGGATCTGGGCGAGGATACTTAGATTGAAGCTCTTCTATTATGTCTAAATACATTTCAATAGCTCTATCACCATTCGCATGAGCTGAAATCCTAAATCCCCTCTCATATGCTTTTGTAAGAATATTTGTTGCAATATCTTTAGTAGTTGACATCACTCCATAGAAATCTGGTTTATTTAAATAAGGTTTAGAAACAGCAGCTGTCCTCGCACTAATAGCTCCATCAAAAAAATACTTCAATCCGCATATGCGTAGCCAATCATCACCAAGACCACGATATATTCCCAATTTTGTTAATTCTTCAACAAGTTCAATCGTGACATCCATTCTTACTCTTATTGGGAGTTTCCCTTTGTTTTTTAAGTCGATCGCAGCTCGAATATCGATTTCACTTACAAGGTCATAGACACATGTTAATCCCACCGAAGCACATTCATTTAAGATTTGTAACGCTCCAGTATAAGCTTGTTCTCTGCTTGGTTTTGGTGGCCCTTCGGGTCTTAAGATTTTATAAGCTTCCTCATGTAACCCTCCTGTCAACTCACCTGTATCAGGATCTCGATCGAATTTCCCCCCAACAGGATCCGAGGTGTCTTTTGTGACCCCTGCAAGCTCGAAGGCTTTCGTATTAGCCATCCAAAAGTGTCCACCCACTGTCGTTATTAAAATTGGGTGATCCTTCGAAGCTTCATCTAATTCCCACCTAAAGGGATGTCTTTTTTCTTTAAGTTTGGAATCATCTTCCTGAGATCCAAAGATCCAATTACCTTCTGAAATTCCACTAGCTTTTTCCCTGAGGCGTGTCTGAATGTCAGCTATAGAACCTATTCCCGCCTCTTCGCTTAAATCCACATATAATTTTCTATCTGAACCCACAGTTAAGAAGTGTCCGTGTGAATCAATCAAACCTGGAATCACGGTTCTTCCTTTGAGATCAATAACCTTCGTTTCCTTTCCAATAACATTTTGAATATCTGAACTATTTCCAACAGCAATGATTTTATTAAAATAGACCGCTACAGCTTCAGCTATAGAATCTTTTGAATCCATTGTTACAATTTTACCATTATATAAAACAAGGTCCGAAAACATCATATAAACACCAAAAATGTCTTTCTTTTTACTATTCAAATATCAAAAATATCCGCTTAGATTTTAACTTTCTCTAAACAATTCTAAAAAATACTCTCATGAAAAAGATTATTAGGGGCAGCATGATTAAGAGATAAATAGAGAAACCATTCTTATAGAATTTAGACAGAAACATAACTAGGCTCCGTAGGTAATATAGGATTACACCAGTCAAAAGTATGAATAATATATGAGAAATTAAACCTCCCAGTATAGGAAAAGGAGGAAGAGGGACAAATATTAAGAATATTAAAATAGTAATCGGTCGAATAATCATCAAAATCATTGCGTGCCGTCCTTTCATTTCTCTTAAATAAGCATAATCCGCGAGCCCAGAACCTAATCCAATAATAATATACGGGAGAGAACCAAGAGTAAAAATCGGGATCGTGAATCCAAGTGTTAATTTAGCATTCAAATTATAAAATATTAAGAAAAAAAATGTGGGAATAAGAATTATTGAAACTGAGTATAAAAAGGGAATTAAGTTGCTCTTAATCCAGTTTCTCCATTCATCTTTCCAATTAGAAAATAATTCACTTGGAATAAAGAGCATAATAACAGCTGAAAGTATAGGAAAAAAAATGAAATATCCATAAAGGAATGATTGATTCAAGAACCCAAATATAACCCCTGTAACTAATAATGACCCTAAATAAGCTGTTGTACGGTAAATAATCATTTTTTTGTATCTATCTTTCCCTTCACGAGATGTGTCGACATCATTTTTAATGGGGAGGTCATCCCAAAAAGGTAAGATTCTAAGCTTTATAATTAGTATACTTAGCCCAATGAATAGAATAATAGCTGAGGCAATAATTAGGTTTTCTGATAAAAGATTGTTGGGGTAATTAAAATTGTACAAACTTACACTTGTTATCTCGTTATCTAAATTCGTAATGTCAATTGACTTATCATTATAAAAGTGTTCAAACCATGTAATTGCGTATTTTAATGAAGTTTCATCATTTTCATTTCCTATATGACCCAGACCGGGTCTCTCTTTCAGCAAAATATCTGTTCGGTTTAGACCGTTTATAAGACTATAAAAATCTTGAGTATCTTTTGGGAGGATGATGAAATCTGATAGACCTTGGATTAATAAAAGGTTTTTAGTGTTGGTTTCATTCGCAACTGCAACAGCGTCTTGAATATTATTGAAATTAGGAACAGCAGTAGTTGTCCCTATTAAATATTGAAGTGGTATCCTTTCCATCAAGCTTTTAAGTGACGTTAAAGGATGATATAGCACTGAAACGTGAATTCTATCTTCTAAAGCTTGTAATGTAGCACCAATTCCCCCTCCATATGAAAAACCTAAAATTCCTATATGAGTAGTATTTGCATATTGATAATTATCCTCAATGTAATCTATCACATCAATCATGTCATAGGGTTCTTTACCTAGAAATCCACTTGGACCTCCAGATTCCCCATGACCTCGTTGCTCTAAAGACACAACAGCATAATTTAATCTTACATATTGATAGATAATATCTAATTTATGCTCTTTTCTACCGTTAATACCGTGAAGAACTAAGATTGTTGGAATTGAGTTGTTATTGTTTTTCTTTAAATCTTTATCCACAAAAATTAAGCCTCTAATGATGAGACCCTCTCTATTTTTTACAGAAAGAGCCTCAACATCTATGTTTTCATCCGCAAAATAATTTAATTTTTGCGCTCTAAAGAAAAATGAAAGAGAAATTGATGTGATGGTCAAAATTATACTCAAGCAAATAAAAACTATTCCTACATACTTAAATATAAATTTTTTCTCAATTCTCTTCATTGCTTTCATTTATATTATTATAATCTTAACCAAAACAAACCTGATTCAAAAATGTGTTAAAATAAAAAGGGAATGATTGTACTTAAATAATATATTAAAAAGATTGAAGCGATAATAAATACAGTGGTCATTATAATGATATTTTTCCTTAATTTCCTTGGAAATTTCTTTTGACAATTCGCACAGTTAACAGCAGGAGCAATATTTCGCTTGGAGAGCCCATGAAGGATATGATTTTGGCACAAAGGTTTTCCACATATAACACAATTGGAAACCGCTACTTTATCACATTCGGCACATGTTTCCATTATAACTACCTTTTCTTATCATTTCAATTCAATTCTATGTTTTAATTATTCTTTTTAAATTAAAAAAACTTGGTTAATAAAATCTAAGGATTTGGTTTTTATAATTATGAAAACTTGGTTAATAGTATAGAAGGTATCAATATTTTGGAAAGTAAAAAAGTATCCGCTTCTAAAGTTGAAATTGCACAAGTGATGATGCCTGAACATTCTAATGCTGCAGGAAATGTTCACGGGGGATATATACTCAAATTAGTGGATCAAGCAGGTGCAATCGTTGCAGCAAGGCATACACACAGTAATGTAGTGACTGCTAGCCTAGATCGAATGGATTTTATTTCCCCTGTATATGTGGGTAATTTAGTATTTGCAAAAGCGTCTTGCAATTATGTATCTAAAACTTCTATGGAGATCGGGGTAAGAATTGAAGCAGAATGTCTAAAAACTGGGGTTCACACCCATGTTGGTTCTGCATATTTAACTTTTGTTGCTTTAGGTAACGACGATAAACCAACTACAATTCCAAAGCTGATTTTACAAACTGAAGAGGAAAAAAGACGATTTGAAGATGCTAAGAATAGAAGAGAATTAAGGTTACAACAAGTAAAAAAGCATAGACATAGAGGTCAGCCTTGCATTGTAAGACCAAAAAAATTGGTGTAAGAAAGGCTCTCATTTTTACTTATAAATTATAGGATTTAATCACGAATTGCTAAAACGACTAAATCCTCAAGACTTTTGATGCCTCTGGGTTCATCTTCCTTTATTGAAATATAATCATTCTTATTGAGTTCTATTTCACCAGAGTCAGTAATGAAAAGCCCTTTTCCTTTCAATACTAAAAAAAAAACTACATGAGACCCTTTATGCGGTTTGATTTCTAATCCTTTTTTAATAGATATTCTTATTATCTTAAAGTTTTTTGAGGGGTAAATCAAATCTTTCGCCGGACTAGAGATTTGGAATTCTTGATCATCAAAAATATTTTTTGAAATTAGTTAACTCACCTTTTAGATTAAGTTACTTATAAAGAGTTTTTTATAAAAATTATTTATTAGGTTCTTTTAGCTATCACTTGATATAAATCAAATCATTAAATTAAATAAATTTCAATCAGGTATTTTGTATTACAAATTATTAATATCACAATAACCCACAACTTCATCCCTTAAGAAAATTTTAAAGGGAAGTTCAGAATTTTTATAAGGTTTTAGAAGATTTAGCAAAGTTTCATGCTCGGGCTTTGAAAAAATATCTTTAAACTTTTCTCCTACGCCCTCAAGAAATTGATATTGCTGGAGGACAAAATTACCTTTAAACCTTAAAATTTTTAAATATTTTATAATTTCTTCTATATTTTCAGAAGATATTAAATTTTCTACATAAGTTGTGCGGATTTCAAATTCTATATCACTATGTGAGTTTACAAATTCTATAGTGTTATAGATTTTATCTAAATCAACGTTTACTCCTGTAATTTTCTTGAGAATATCCCGTTTCAGAGGTCCTTTTAAATCTAAGGCTACTCTGTTGATATATGGGAAAATTAACTTAATCATTTCTGGGTTTGATCCATTAGTATCAATGCTAAGGTACTTTCCAACTTTCTTAACTTCTTTACAGAATTCGTACAAATCCTTTTGTAGGGTCGGTTCTCCCCCAGTGACACTCACACCACTCACTAGTAGATTACTCTTGATTTTGTCTACTAATTCTTCTATGGAATATTCTCTACCAACATCAGGTTGTAAAAGATATTTATTATGACAAAATCCACATTTAAAATTACACCCAACAGTAAATAAAACCATTGAAGCTTTATTTGGGAGATCTTTTGTTGAAACATCAATAATTCCGCCTAGTTTCATGATTCTATCTTAGTACTCTCTTTTAATTAAATTCTCCACTTGAGAAAGAGGTAAGTTAAAAGGTCCCGATTTTTCTAATTTAAGAGATGTGAGAGCTGCTGCGAATTTCAATGAGTCCTCCGGACTTTGTGTTATTCGTTTTCCTAAATAACTAATAAATGCTGTATCTCCTCTCCCCGTCCGCCCAATTGAATTCTTATTTTTCCAGGGAAAATGATAGGTATCCTTTAAAGTAAACAAAAATATACCACCTTCATGAGTGATAAGAATTTCTTTGGGACCAAAGCCAAATATTTCTTTAACCGCACGAGTAATGTTTTTTTGACCTGTTAACGTTTCAGCTTCAGTTTGATCTAATTTTAAGACATTTATCTTAGAAATTATCTCTTTTTTTTCTTTTCCCGATATTGAATCGTAAAAAACTTTGCCTTCCTTGCTAAATCTTATGAAACCTTGCATATCTAAACATGTTTTATGAGGATATTTTTTTTTAATAAAATCCAATAATTCTAAATCCACCTCTCCCGCAAGAATAGAACTAATTACAAAAAATTTTGTTTTCAGTGAATCAGGAATTTCATTACTTCTAAAAAGTCCTGCAAATCCAAGAGGTTTATAGTCTCTAAATTCCATGTTATTTGAAGAATAAATATTTCTTAATCCAGAAGTTTCCTCAGAGGGATATGCAAAAACATTGACCTTGTTTTTCTTAAATACATTTAATATGTTGAAATCTTCCTGATTGAGTCGTGTAATAACAGTTATCTTAAGACCTATTTGACTACCAGCAATTCCTCCATAATATACACCCCCACCTAAACTAGTGGATTTAATACCATCAACTTCGATAATATCTTTTGCTACGTGCCCTAAAATAACAATATCTGATTCGAATGACTCATTGTTCATAGATATATTTTAAAATCTCTTTAAAATTAAGAAATTATCGGTTTATAAAATTAGCTGTAAAACAGAGAAAATTAAATACCTAAAATTTGCGTATTCCGTATCAATGAAAAGAAATAAAATAATATCATAAGGTTTTTTAATTTATAAAATTTTTAAGTTACAATTTAGTAAGTTTTTATTTTTACATTTAATTAGGGATAAGGATCTATGATATTTGAAGATTTAATTGGATTATTAAAAAAGAAAGGATTTAAAGATACACTTTTTGTTCTCACCAAACAGCCAAACTATAAAATCGATAAGCACACTTTTTATAATGAGTTAAATAAATTTTCTTATTATAACTCATTCTTTCGCGTTAAAGATGATCTTATTAGAAAGGGTTTAATAGAGATTGAAAACAGTAATAAGGTTAAATATATTAAGTTAACTAAAAAGGGTTTGGATGTTTATAATAGACTGGACGAAATAAACAACTTAGTAAAAACATAACTTTTTTTATTTTACTTTTATTTCTAGTAGAAGAGTTTTTTCTTTTGATTCTAAAAAAACTAGTTGTAGGACCTCTTGGTGCCAATTCATATATTTTTGGTTCATCCATAACTAAAGAAGTTGTAGTTGTTGATCCTGGTGGAGAGCCAAGTAAGATTATTCACTCTATTGAAGAAATAGGTGGAAAACCAATTAGTATTTTATTAACACATGGACATTTTGATCATATTGGCGGTCTTGGAAGAGTTAAACGACATTTCGAGATACCTTTAATGTTTAATAAAAAAGAATATGAGTCTGGCATCTTTCATCGGACACAAGCAGATAGATGGCTAAATGAGGGAGATACGATAGATATTGGTGAAATAACGTTACATGTATTAGAAACTCCAGGACATTCTCCCGGTTCGTTATGTTTCTATTCAAAAGATGTGAAAGAGTATAATGAGAAGAAAGAGATTGACGGACTCATCTTTACAGGTGATTTAATCTTCCAAAGAGGAATAGGAAGATCTAATCTCAGAGGAGGTAACCCAAAACAGTTGTTTTCATCCATTAAAAATAAATTAATTAATAACGATGAATTTACAGACGACTTTCTAATGTTTCCAGGACATATGGGTCTCACATCAATAGGAGAGAAAAGGGAAATGAATATGTTTCAAGATCGTATTCTTTAAAAATGAAAAAGTAAAAAAGATCTAAACTAATTAATACTATAACTGGAGTAGATTTGATATGATTTTAAAAAAACTAGTAGTTGGCTCTTATATCACCAATAGCTACATCTTTGGATCTTCGGAAACCAGAGAGGTTGTTGTGATTGACCCTGGGGCTGAGGGAGAAAGGATTATTAATACATTAGAAGAACTTAATGTAAAACCTATTGCTGTTTTAATCACGCATGGACATGGGGATCATGTAAATGCTGCGGGGGTTATATCAAGTTACTATGATATTCCTATTATGTTTTATGAAAATTCCAGAAGATTTCAGGCGAATATTCCGCAAAGAAGAGGGTTGAAAGAAAGTGATACTATTAATGTTGGGGAATACACTTTACATGTATTAGAAACTCCTGGACATGCTCCGGATTCCTTGTGTTATTATTCCAAAGACCCAAAAGAATTTAATGGTCAAAAAATTGACGGACTCATCTTTACAGGTGATTTAATTTTCAGTAAAGGAATCGGAAGATCAGATTTTGGAGGAGGAGATTCAAATCAATTATTTTCGTCTATAAAAAATAAAATTATGTACAATCCAGAATTCACAGATAATTTTCTCATTTTCTCAGGTCATTCCTATTACGGGGATGTGACCTCAATAGGGGAAGAAAGAAAATCAAGTCCCTATAGAGAATATTTTTTATGAGAAAATTTTTTTTACTTAATTTTATGCATTTTGAGAAAATCTAAAAAATCTCTAATAGCGTTAATATAAATTTTTAAAAAGCTTTACTCTATTATAATATTAAAAATTTAGAATTAGAATATATTTAGTTACTTAAGGTGTAATTGAGATTGATTAACCGTCAAGAAGTAAAAAATATCATAAGACGTTTCGAAGAACGTGAAGGAATTAGAGGAGTTATCATTTGCGATTCCAGTGGGTTACCAATTGACTCTAATTTAGAAATACAAGTTAGTGAAGAAATTGCGGCATATGTTACATCACTAATTGGGAAAGGAAAGCAAGTAGTTGAGGCACTAAAGGAAGGAGAGCTGAGCTTCATCCGTCTAGAGACCAGTAAAGGAGAAACAATGATAGCTCTTCAAGAGAACCTAATTCTGATAATTTTGAAGTAAGAAAATAAATTTACCTTCTTCTTATGCATCAATTTTACAAATCGATAAAGTAGATAATACTTTTAACGTTATGTGAGGTTTTTAAGATTTTCTCATTTTTAACAAAGGCTTTTTTGAAAAATTTTTAATTTTTAAGCTGCTTAGTTAAAAGCTCAAAATTTCGTGTGGCATTCAAGATGAAGTACCAAGTAATATTTCATAAACTAAGAGGTTATGAAAGAAATACGAAGTATTACAGGAAATATATATACAATTATCAAATTAATAAACATTATATTCTAGTATTTCTTTGTATCGGTAAAATTGATAAAAAAAACCAATTAAACTAAATACATTTTTTATTTGATAAATTTAAATTCCTTAAACGATATATTTTAACTAATATATTTAATAAGATAATTTTTTAATCAATTTCAGATATAAATCTATTGAAATTATAATTAAAGGAAAGTTCTAATGGTTGAAAAAAAAATACTTGAACAGAAACTTGCGGAATTAATGGATATAGTTCCAGAATGTGAAGGCCTAATTGCTGCCGACTCAGAGGGGAAGGTTATAGTTGGTCAAACATTAACTGATATGGATCATGGAAAAATTTCGAAAGCGTGTGCCATCATTGTTAAAGATTCAAATAACCTTGGTAAAGATATTGGTAAAGGTGGATTAAAAACCACTACAATTGAATTGGAAAGTGGATTCGCAGTTTTAGTTGGTACGAAAGAAAATGTTTTAATTGCCTTGGCTGGAGCAGATGGAAGAAGTTCTCTCGCACTTTTAAAAAGAAATTTAATTTCAATATCTAATTTATAAGTTTTCCTTTATTCTATTCATTCTTAATCAAATTAAAAATAGAGAAAATTATTTCTTTGGTTTTTGCTTTTTATCCGATAACCCCTTTTGTTCTAATAAAGAATCTAAATCAGCGGTTTTTTTGGGTCTTTCAACTTCTTTCAGTTTAGAAACTGATTTATCTGGAGCATCCTTCTTTAGCTCAGAAACAGGAACATATTTTCCTCTTCTAGGTCTCTTTAAGGGTTCCTCGATAGGTTCTTCGATTCTCTTTTTAATTCTTCTTGAATACAAAATAACAGAAATCCATACAACTGCAAAAATAGCTATCATGATAAACATCAAAAATTCAAAAAACAAATCAAAAATGGGAGGGTCAAATAGAATGAAAAAAGATTGAATTGAATTTGTTATGTTTTCACCAGTTAATAGGTTTTGAGCGGAAATTGAAAAATTTACTTCTAATTTTCTGATATCAGTAATTTCAATTTCTATAACAATGAAAGTAGTTGTGTCAGCTGAAAGAGAATTTAATTCGAGATTATTTATTTCTACAATTGAATACTGAAGATCGTCTATTACATCAATAATTATATTAAAAAATTTTATATCTGACACTCCAATATTATTTAACGTAATTTTAAGAGTAGTAAGTCTGTTTCTATAAATTTGTAAATCATCTTGCTTGATAGATATTGAAAAGTTATTTAATTCATGACGAATGCTAATAGTAATGTTTTCTGAAATTGCATTTATCGTATCACCATCCCAACTTAGTTGCAAGAGTAAATCTTCTTCAATAACTATTTCAAGGGTGTTTACCAAGAATTTAACTAAACCATTACTTTCAGTTAAATCTGAAGCTATAAAAATCCAGGAACTTCCATCAAAATATTTACATGAAACATTTTTGTTTACTAATTCAATCCCAAATTCAGTTGTTAAAACAGAGCTTATGTTGAAGACTTGGCCTTTTACAGGATTATTAGGATTTATTGTTATATTAGAGAACTTACTATTAAATTGTAGAGTAAATTCACCACTAAATTGCTTATAGCTACTAACGAAATTCCTATCAAATAAATTAACTAAAAATGAGACATTATTTGGAAAATAGAGTGATTCATCCCTTTCGAAGACATTTAAAATATTTCGACTAGTTGTTTCCTCTGTTATTCTCAATCCTAGAATGTGTCCTTCAAAAATTGTATTTGTGACATTGCTAATTAAAGAATAATCTAGTGGATTATAAGTCCCCACATCGTTATTTTCAATAAAAACCGTGATTATTGTTTTGGCACCTCCTAACCTAATTGGTGAGTTTACACCCTTCCATATTTTAGTTGCATTATCAAGAGTGGGAATTGTAAGATTTAAGTTGAATTCAAACGTATCATCAGGATGTCCTAAAAAATTTAACATAATGTTTGGAGAAGTTTTTTCTGCGATAATCCAATCCTCATTGGCATAGGAAACCAGTTTAGCATTTATTTTGATATCTAAAGAGATAAAAGAATGAGTATTTTGTATTAAAGCTCTAAAATTTACTATTTCTTCTGGATTAAGTATATTTTCGCTTTGTTTAAAAGATTTTATCAATACTGGTAATGTTTCCCCTCCTAATTCATACGAAAATAGTTGATTAATATCTTGATTATCTATTGGGTAAAATCCCGGCCTAGAAAGACCCGTAGTTTCATTTACAGAGCCAATTAATGAAGTATAATTAGTGAAAACTTTATTTTTTAATTCTCCGCTAAGAATATTTTTCTTTAAGGTTGAAGAATATTGAAAATTGTTTAATTTAACATCATATGCGTCTATATAGATAGTTAGTTTTTTGTAACCAATAGCGGAACCATTAAACCATAAGAAGCCTAAATGATATTCACCAAAAGTAGTTATTGAATTGGTTATGTTTAGAATTGTTCGATTATTGAAATCATAATATAATATTGAACCTAAAATCGTTCCAGATGAGGAAAATAATTCAAAATTTTGAACTTTTGTTCCATTTGGATAAAAAAGAGTCACATTCATATTACCACTAATCGGTGCTGTAGAAGTGTCATCTTGTATCTCTACTCCGACAGAAATGTTATCTCCAAACATAAAACCATTTGATTCCCATAATGTCTCATTGAAGTTAATAAAGCTGTGCATTTTATGAATAAAATTAAAACTAGTTAAATTTAGAGAATAAAACCCATCCAGTGTTGCATAATTTTGTGGAATAATTAATTTATTCTGATCTAAACCGACTAACTTTGATTCTCCATTTAACCGCCAAAGAAATTCTTCATTATTTGGATTTGTAAGGTTATGAGCACTCATAAAACTGGGGTAAAAATACCAAAATTCTAACAAACTCCAGTTGTTATATTTTTGATCACTTTTAGTCAAGTTGTATTTTAACACCCATTCATGATTTTCATCGAAAGCTACTCTATAACTCGCTGTGGCATTATCAACCCAAAATGCATTTACATCGTAACTTACATTAAATTTAAAGCTCTTTGTTATACTATTATTCCAATTAAGATAAACCTGAAATTTATTAGAAGGATTATCTTCAATTGGCGTTGTAAAGTTATGTTTCCACCGTCCCTTTCCCCATGTTAAGTAGGAACTTTTATTATATGAGAACGGATTAATTGCTAAATTCTCGATTGTCATGTTTTGGATTTGTAATGTGTTAGTATTGTTAACGATAAAGTCGGAGGGCATATAACCTCTAGTCACATTTAGTGTAAATGAACTGGCATCTAATTGACCTGAAGGGTAAGTCCCTACTTGTTTTGTGGCAATTTGCCATTTGGTCCCATCATCATTTGTGGTAATTAGTTGATGTTCTGTTCTTCCATCATCACCATAATCAAAATAGGGGAGGGTTACTAAGCTGAAGATCTCCTTTGGATTAGTTGATTTTATAACGACAAAATAATTAGAGAGGTTTAAATTTCTTGTATTTGCTGTGTTAAACTTGAAGTACGATAAAGAATCATTAGTATAACTAATTAATTGAGTATCAATCATTTCATTATAATCGGGGGCTAAATTGTTCTGTCGTAAATTTGCGTATGTTCGTGCTATGGTTGCATTTGATCGATATAAGGTAATATTTAATTGCGTTATTGCAGCTTCAGCTAAATCTAATGTTCTGATCCAGGCATAAAACCCATTGACAGTTGTTTTTTCTCCCTTTAAATCAAATTCTAATGCAATATAACTATTATTTGAAATAGGAAGATCGAAGCCATAAGTTGATTTCAATTCAAAGTTATAAAACTTTCCTGAAAAGTCTTGTGAATCAAATCTCTCAAAAATAAATTGAATGTAACTGACATTCGACAAATCAACGAAATTTAAATTTTCATTGATGAACGTGTTACTAATCTCTTGAGTACCTAAACTATTGTTAATGTATAATTGGTTTATTATACTTTTCCAGGTGGTGGGTTGTGAATAATTCTGTACTCTAACGGTTAAATTGGCCTCAAGTGTGAGGTCAAAAAGTAGTGACAGAATCAAGCCTAAGATGCTGGTTCGGTTAAAATTCACAATACCTACGGGTGGAGTAAAGGTTTGACCACTAAAATTTGCTTTTATTGTAAAATTTAAAATACCATTAGTTGTTGCATTCAGACATATATAGCTCGAATTTGTATCATCAATTAAATTGTTACGAGTTCCATTTATTTTTTCTGTCCCGGGAGCAAGAGTAACATTGGAAGCAGGTTGACTATCGTTATAATTGAAAGAGATGAAATCTAATGGATGGAGTGCATCGTTATCCTCAAGTACGTAATTAGTTGTAAAATTGCTTTGAAATGTAAAGTTGAAATCACCCTTTGTTAGAAACATAACATCGAAAGATGAGGAGGGAATTTCAAAAAATCCTTGGTTATCATTAAAATTTTCAGATCCGTTATTAACATAAATTCGCACATCTTGGTTAACCCCGCTTCCGCTAATATAACTAGTTAAGTTGAGATCCGAAGTATTTGGCAGTTTTTCTAATTCATTGTCAAAATTTCTGTTTTCTTCAATTAGGGAAGAAGATTGATTAAGAAATTGCAGATTTGAAATGAAAATTAATGAAATAAAAATAACGACAAATACCCCTTGCTTTATTCCATTTTTTTGTT
>LAZR01001437.1_pt1 | contig 15075 bp, 14 predicted proteins | sample 329461 | NCBI WGS metagenome assembly LAZR01 (sample SAMN03002196, study PRJNA259156) | marine sediment metagenome | biome: sea floor; feature: Hydrothermal impacted sediments; material: marine sediment; isolation source: Loki non-amplified sample from Loki's castle hydrothermal vent sediment ...
ACTCAGACAAAAGATTTAGGCGAATTATTTGAATATAATATCTCAAATCTAGTATCTATTAAAAGAAAACAATCAGCCTTAGTCCCAATACTCACTGAATCAATTAAAGCAAAAAGAATATTATTATATAACAAGAATGAACATGGCAAAAATCCAAATGCTTGTCTTGAAATAACTAATAATACAAATCTAACTTTGGAAAGAGGACCGTCTACGATTATATATGATGATAATCTTGCAGGAGAAGCAATAATTCCATTTCTTAATAAAGGAGATACGAGATTATTAAACTATGCTGTTGAACAAGCAGTAGTTATAATGCAAGAAGAAGAGTCTGAAAATTTAAGTGTTCATAGAGTTACATTTGGAAGTGGCTATTCATATGAGTATTATTACACTAACTTAATGATTACATATAAAATAAAAAACAAAACTGATGAAGAAAAGGAGCTCTATCTAGATCATCCTAAAAATAATGGATATAAATTTATAGAGAAACCAATGGATCCAGAAGAGACAATAAATTACTGGCGTTTTAAGATTACTCTAAAACCTAAGGATGCAATATCATTCAAATTAAAGGAGCAGTTAGAGAATTATTCAAGTAATTACCTTTGGAATTATAATAAAGAAAATCTTCTAAAGAGAGTAGGTTTTTATGTTAAACGTCAATTTATTGACCCCGATCTTGAAGTTAGATTAAAAAAAATCGCGGAATTAATTCATACGTTACAAAATTTTAAAGCTACTAGAGAAAAACTAAAGCAAGAAAGAGGAACTATGACTGGTGAACAATCGAGGTTACGGGAAAATATTTCTGTTTTAGGCAATGATAGTCAATCTATGTCTCTAAAAGAAAGATATATTAAAAAATTAAATGAACAGGAAAGTAGATTCGAGGAGATAAATAAGGAACTTAAAATTCTGGATAAAAAAATTGATGAACTAAATAAAAATATTGAAGATAAAATTGAATTACTCTCGTCTCCTTAAATCAAATGATCTCTTTTTTTTCTTTAAGGAGAAAGCACTATGTTGTGATAAAACAAGAAATTAGGATTTGAATATGATTAAAGTAACTTTGTCATTGTGGGACACAGGAGGGCAAGAAAGATTCGATTTCTTCAAAACTGAATTTTTCAAAGGTGTAGCGGCAGTCGGTTTAGTTTTTGATTTAAGTCGACCGAATACATTCGATAAAATAGACGGTTATTTCAGTGAAATCAGAGATCGTTCTGGAAATATTCCTATTTTCTTAGTAGGTAATAAAAATGATTTAAAAGAAAACATAGGGGAGACAATTCCTAGAGAAAAAATAATACAAAAAGTAAATCAATATTATTTATTTGAATATATTGAGACTTCTGCTATAGAATACCAAAATGTTGAGAAATTGTTCTATAGGCTAGCGATTACATCTTTACTCGACTTTAAACCGCGACTAGGAGAAATTATTGATGGAAATCATTTCAGATTTAAGGTATTGCTTACTGGAGCTGCAGCTGTTGGAAAATCCTCCCTAATAAGAACATTCACACAAAAACAATTCGATCAAGACTATAAATTAACAGTTGCTTGTGATTTTATGGTGGCTGATATAGATGTTTTTGAAGAGGATATCCCTTTGGAAATCTTTGATAAAATTCAAAAAGCAGTGAGAGCTTTCAAAGGCCGTTTTCGAAAAGGACGTAAAAAGGAAGAAAATTTAGAAACTCCCGAATTACAAGATGAAGAAATTGTAGATCAAAGTAATGTTATAAATCAGAGTATAACAAAATCTCAAAAAAAATCAATTAAAAAATATCTCATCATTGGAATAACTCTCATTGGAATTACATTAATTACTATAATCTACTTTAACTTTTTTTCTTAATAAATTAAACATAGTGAGTTTGACTAGCTATCATATCTGCTTTATGAATAAGAATAGCTAATTCAGTCATATCGATAGGATAATATTTACTCCATTGACCATGATGGAATATTATAGCTTTAGAAATTTCATCATCATTAAATAGTACTTTATCATTTCTTTTAAGTACTGCCAAAGCTTCCTCCACATGATAATCCCTTCCAAAATATTTATATTTTTTTTGAATATTATCATGGATCTTATCTAATTCTTTACGATCTAAGATAACATATGAATGATGTTGCCTTTTCTTATATGAATAATAAGAGATTTTGCCAAAATCATGATATATTGCAGTTAATACCGCTTTTTGAATATCTACTTGAGATTTCGTTGATTTACTTAACTCATATACATAATTGGTAACTAATAAAATATGATCAAATAAACCACCTTCATATCCCCCATGATATCCTCTAAGAGCTGCAGGCAGTTTTTTTGCTTCCATTAACAGCTCTTTTAAGCAAGATCTCCCTGAATTGCTAATCTCTAAAAAATCAAAGAAAAAATCAAATCCTTTATACTTAAAGTCTAATTGGTTTTCAAGATCCTCATTAAAGAATTGATTGAAATCAGAAGATTTTCTTAATCTTATTTGAGAGTTTATTGATAGTTTTTTATGTATTACCTGTAATAAATTAAGGGCAAAGGGGGGATCTTCCTTTCTTAAAAAAGTAATTAGTTTCGTAATATGTTTACAAAGTTTATTATTGAGTTTTTTCCGTGCCAAATAGTCGGGACAATCATGGTAAATAAACTTTTTTGGGTTTTCTATAGCTAAATTAATAATAATTTTGTATGGACTAATATTATTGCCTTTTAGTTCCGCTTCTACTAATTTATTCTCTTTATCTATTTTAAATATCCTAATTTTATTATCAATAATTGATTGAGCGCGTTCTCGAGTATTTTTATTTGTGAGATCTTCAATCATTTTTACAAAATCATTTTGTTCTTCCATCGTATCTTCTTAATTTGATTAATTATTTAAAATATTAGTCTCCTATTAATTCAAATTTATAAAGCAAAAAAAAATAAATTATCATACATTTATTACCTTATAAAAATTGGTGTAAAAAATGAGTATGGAAAAACTCGAAGAACAAAGAGACAAAATGTTAGAAGATTTAGAAGGGATTCAAGAGGTTTGCGATACTTTGCCGGCCTGTAAGGAGGACGACGGCTGTAAAACCTGCAAAACAAACGCTAAGGTCGAGGAACTCGAACAAAAAATTGAAGAAATTGAAGAAAAGATAGAAAAATTAATACAAGCGACCGAAGAAGACTAGAATCTCATTCTTTTATAAAAAATTTTATTTTCTTATATTTTTCTTTAGCAGACACATTTAGAGATTTTTAAACATTTTTCTTAAAGATTTAGAAATAAAATAAAAAGAAAGTGTAAAAATTAATGATTTACTAAAGCATTTTGAAAATTTGTCGTAATGCCATGCTCATTATATATTGCTGGATCTGTCTACTCCCACCAACAATTTCTTGAATTCTAGAGACATTAACATAATCATGCATTAATGTATTATCGCTTAACCCGGCACCCCCCATAAGATTTGCCGCTTCATAACAAACCTCCTTGGAAAGGTTACAACAATGATATTTGAATTGGCTTGCTGACGCAATCATAGCCCTAGAAATGTTAGTTGGGATGTTGTTTCCAAATTTTTTCATTTTCTCATCATAAGATTCACAGAACTTCAGAAGCCCCAATGTTAAATTTGTCGTTCTAGCCCAGAGATCAGTTAATAAAAACCCTACGCCTTGGAACTTTAATATTTCTTGATCAAATTGCTTTCTCATATTTGCATAGATAGCAGCGTGAGAAACGGCACCCCAACATTGAGAAATAGCTCCATAAGCAATGCCAATTCGTTCTGGTACTAAACCCTCAAAGAGGTGTTCACGACCTTTTCCTACACCACCAAGCACAAATTCTTTTGGTACTCGAACATTTTCCAGATACTCATGACCAAGATAAACTTTAGGAACGTAAGGTATAAAAACTCGGTCACAACGCCATCCCTCATAGCTAGTATTAATTAAAAACTGAGCCATTAAATTTCCATTATTCTTTTCTGCAGTTGCATACAAGACCGCCCATCCAGCTTTAGGAGCATTGGTAGTATAAATTTTCTCTCCCGATAATAGAAAACTACCATCTTCTTGCTCTTCACAGGTTGTAAGCTGATGTACGGCATCCGAACCCCTTTCTGGCTCAGTGATGCATATACATCCCGGTGTTTGTCCTGTCACCAAATCTTTTAAAGCTTCCAATCTTTCCGGAATATTCTCATGATGTTCATGGATGGGATTAATTGCTAGTACTGTGGCTCCACCTGCCATACAAAATTGGGTATCAAACGAATCAATGGCGAGTGTTCGAAGAAAATCTGCTACGGCTCCATAATATTCATAGTTAATATCGATCATATCAAAATTATGTGCCCTCGTGATGTAACCTTCTGCTCCGAATGCGGGTATCCACTTATATATATCTTCATCAGGCCCATGAATAATTTCATTTTTCTTTTCAAACCTCATGCAGAATTTTTGTACCTTTTTAAAAAACCCAAATTGCTCAGAAGAAAGTATTGCAATTAAATTATTATTAATAAAGGAATAGCGATTCTTAAGGCTCAATTTAGCTAGGATTTCATCATTAATAGCTTGATCCATATATTTTTGCATTTTTTTTTTCCTCTATTTAATTATCTTATAACTAATTATTGCTAATGAAAGTGTTAATTTTCTTTTTAATTTTTGGTAAAGCCTTTTTCGATATTAAAAATATCACCAATTTTTTTCTAAAGGTTTTTTATGAAATGGATAATATTGATCGATTTTTTTGAACACATTATATTCTAATTTCAACAAATGAGTTTTTGTATTCGTTTCGAGAACCTTTTCGAAATAATCAACCCCGTTTCAAAAGGGCAATTACTTTTAAATTGAATTACAGAAATAAAATGCTGATCTATTCCAATTAAGGAAAGGACTCCAAATTTCTCTAAGGAAATGAGTTCAATTACTCTATAATTTCCAGAAATGAATCGTCCTTCTAACAGTCGTATGATTTCAGAAAGAATATTACCTTCTAGCGAGGAAACAATTACTCTGCCTGTTTGAGTCAAAAGAGCAGAAGACACGACAAAGGAAGAAAATGTATGTAATTCATTAAAAATATCTAACAAATCCTTCTTAATTTCTTCTGACACTAATTGACCCCGATTATTCATTATTTCATCGATATTGTTATTAAAATCATAAAATTTAGAAACTTCTCCGTCATACTTCTCAGCTAATAAATCTAAATCAAATTTATTAAGAAATTGACTTCTAATCTCTCTTAATTGATGTCTAATCTCAACAAGATTATCTGTACGATCACTAAATAATGCAAAAAGAAGGTCGTCATTTCTTATTTTTTCAATTTCAAAGATAAATCTAAATGGACCTACTTCAATTTCTGATAATTCTTCTGTTTTTAGGGTCTGTTTTACAAAAGAAAAAATAGCGCTTAAAAATCCACTCGTTAAATTTATGTTGAAAATTTCCTCATAAGTCTTATAAAAAATTAATTCGCCAGTGTTACCTTTCATTATGAAGATATTTTTAATCATTCAGCTCAAAAATCTTTTTCTAATGATTTATCCATTTCCCTTAGTTCGTTAATAGAAGTTTATCTATAAAAATTCTTTTATAAATTAAGTTCTTAGCACAGACCCAACAAATTATAATCTTTACATAGACTTTTTTAACTACAATAATATATTAAAATGTTGAAATCCGGATTATCATTCTTCCCCAAAATAAGAGTTAAAAAATTGATTAGAAGCCATCAAATTTTGCCCATTCATCTTCCTCATCTTCATCATCATCGTCTATATATTCAGTTACCTCCCCACCACGATAGCTATCGCCAAGGTCATCTTCAATCTCCTCGAGATCATCCTCAAATGTAATAGATTTAGCCATATCTGTTATTATTTCACCAGAAACTCTTATTTCTGGCATTATTTGATCTTCATATCTTTTCTTTTCAACTAGTTTTAGGTAATCTCCGTGAATTTTTATGGTTATTGGAGTTTCTTCTTGTAATAATCTCACAACAACTTCTTCACTGCTTGAGGTATCATGTGGCATACGCATTACTAAAGCACGCGAGCCGTCAAATACTCCGCTAATAATTTCAATAGTATCACCTTCTTCTAAGTACTCTGTTACACTTCTAGGAAGTAACACGTGTTTCAATTCTGAAAGCTTTATATTTTGCACGATTCTTCCCTTGATATGAGGTATTCCTTGAACAGCTATTTGTACCGACCTTTTCAATGGGGCCTCGAAAAACACATATCCTGGTAACAGTGGGCTAATAAGCATAGCTCTTATATCAGGTATAACATCAAGGATCTTAAACCTATAAAAAATTTGTCTCAATATATTACTCTCTTGATTGATTGTAGTTCGTACAGCGAATAAAGTAGTGGAGGCTACATCATCTTTATCTTCTAAATCTTCCTTTATAGTATAATCCTTAATGTCAATCTTTTTCTTGACTTGATCTTTTACTTTTTTTTCTAACTCAACCATCGACTTTCACGAATCTTATTTGAATTTGGGATATTAAAAATTTGTTAAAAAAATTAGTGTATATTAAAATAGTATTATTAAATTATAAAATTTTGGTTTTTAAAGAAATCTCCTATTCCTACAGTCAATTAAACTGATTCTGTGCTAGGTTATGGTAGCAGTGGTTTATTATAATGATTAGAGTGGTATTTTATTAATATCTAAAATCTCTGGAATTCGTCTATTTCGTTCAAGCCACGAAACTTCATGTCGCAAATATCTCCATGATATTTCACATTTACCCATCTTATCATCAGTTTGTGTTTCCCAATCCCAAGGATTCACTACAACTAAATCTGTCAACCTTATCCAAACTCTTTTTTTGATTTTTCCACGAATTCTTCCTATTCTATGTTTTCCATCTTCACAAAAGACTTCCATCCTGTCATTTCCGAAAATTCCTACTATTCGTCCGAACATTTCACCCATCCTTCTATTTGGGAATTTTACACGAGTTACTACCGGTGGAGCGCTAGGAGGACCACGTCTTTTTCCTCTTCTTCCCCCTTTTTTCTTTTTTGCCATGATTATTTACTCTTTATTGTTAAAAAATTATATTAAATTTTATCGTTAGGTAAATATTTTGATTTAATAAATACTACTTTTATTGGTTTATCCGAATCATTCCTTATATTATGCATCTCTTTTTGCTCACTTAAAAACACACTTCCTTCTAAGGCATTATATTCTTTATCATTAATAATCATCACACCATTACCTTTTATAAAATAAAAGGTTTCATCAAGAATATTATGTCCGTGTGCGTTTTCAGCCATTAATTCACCAGGCTTAATTAAAATAACTCCCCAATCAATAGATGGTCCCCTCATCAAATATTTCACCCCGGAAGTCCCACCTCGATATTCAAAATCCATCTCATGCACTTTTTTGATAATGGATCACCAACAGTTTATATTATATTAAAAAACAAATTATCTAAATTAAATTATAAATCTTACTTAATGAATTGAAATATATATTATTAATTTCACGAAAATATTGAGATTGAGGTCTAAGTTTTATGATTCCTCCGTTTACATTTGCTAGAATTCCACACATTATTTTTGGTAAGGGAAAACTAAATGAGTTATTTAATGTTATCCCTAACTTCGGAAAAAAAGTTCTTATAGTCACGGGTGGAAAATCACTTAAGCAATCAGGTAGATGGGATGGCATTATTTCTAATTTAGAAGAGAATTCCATTGATTTCTCCTCAATTCAAGTTTCCAATGAACCATCTCCCTCTCTCATTGACAATTGTGTATCAAAATTAAAAAATAAAAAACTTGACTTAGTTGTTAGTATAGGTGGAGGGAGCGTAATAGATGCAGGTAAAGCAATTTCTGCAATGCTAAAAAAAGATTTTTCAATTAAGAATTATCTCGAAGGAGTTGGAAACAAAATACATGATGGGCATAAAATTCCTTTTATAGCTATTCCAACTACATCTGGTACTGGAAGCGAAGCTACAAAAAATGCCGTTATAAGTGAGATAGGCTTAAATGGGTTTAAAAAATCACTCCGCCATGATAATTTAGTACCAAATGTTGCAATAGTTGATCCTAATCTTATGCTTTCATGTCCCGCATCAGTTACAGCAGCTTGTGGAATGGATGCTTTTACACAATTATTGGAATCTTATGTTTCACCAAAGGGAAGTCCAATTACAGAAATCCTAGCATTAGATGGAATGGAATTTATGAGTAAATATATTTCATCCGTTAATTCATATGATGCTTTAAATATACAAGCTCGTTCAGCTATGGCATATGGTTCCCTTATATCCGGAATTACTTTAGCAAATGCAGGCTTAGGAATTATTCATGGTTTAGCCTCTTCCATTGGAGGTTTATTTGATATTCCTCATGGAGTAGTTTGCGGTACTCTATTGGCTGAAGCAACGAAAATTAATATAAAAGTATTAAAAAAACTAGGACCTTCTGGTAAAGTAGGACTTAGGAAATATGCAAAAATTGGAGCTATCTTAACAGGAGATAAAGATAAAAATAAAATTGATGACTACTATACAGCATTAACAAATATTCTCAATACATGGACTAAAGATTTACAAATTGAGCTTTTAGGAAAATATGGTATTAAAGAAGATGATATTGGCATAATCGTAGAGAATACTGGTTTAAAAAATAACCCCGTTCATTTGAGTAGGGAAAATATTACAAACATATTGATAAGTAGAATTTAGATTACATTTTCAATCTTAATTTGTGGTTAATCCAAAGATTTTAAAATTTCCTTTGCGAGTAGTTTAAAGGCCAAATTCACGTTTTCTCCGGTTTTTGAAGAAATTTTCAAATAATTAAAAAAGTTATATTGTTCGATAAAGGTACTTGCGTATGCATCATCTATAGAAATTGAATCTTTTAAGTCTAATTTAGCTCCTAAAAAGAGAATGGGAATGTCTGGATTATCTTTCCTACAAATATTAACCCACTGTTCAATTTGTTCTAAACTTGATGGTCTTGTGAGATCAAACAATAACAATGCTCCTCTTGCTCCTAAAGCATAATTTTGTAGTAGTGGTCTAAAATGTTCTTGACCTCCAAAATCCCAAATTTGGAGTAACATTTTTTTCCTTTCTACTTTGACTTCTTTTAGAAAGAAGTCAACACCAAGTGTAATACGAGTTTCTGCGAGAAAATGACCCTCTACATACCTGTGAAGAAGCGTAGTTTTGCCAACACCTCCATCTCCTACCGTAATACACTTGACTAATATTGGCTTTGTCATTTTCTCATATCTGTTATAGTAATATGATTTATTTATTCAAATTTAAAAGTTATTATGTTCGTTCAACGGACAAATTTAAGAAGAGTAATAAGAAAGTTTCTTTTCTACTGCTTCCTTAGATCCACCGTTATCTTTAGTTTGGAAGGTTATGTTAATTCCACACAAAGATAATGCTTCTGTCTCAAAAAAATCATATTCAATCCTAGTTTTCTTGCGCTTCTACGTAGTTCAGAATCATTACTTGCTAAAAAAATTCGTCGATCTTCTCTCTTTAGTTCATTAGCTTTTCTTAGTAAAAAAATATCAGTGGTTTCATGATCCTCTTTTATTTCTTCCACAATTTCTATGTTATATTTTGTTTTATTATTCTCTATAAAGAGTAATCCTGCTTCTAGAAGTCGCTGGTATTTAGTTGCTTTCCGCTCTCTTCTCTTTTTTGCTTCAAGTTCATCAAAAATTTGTTGAAATATAACAAATTTCAGTTTTCCTTCAATTTTATTTCTGATTTCACTTAAATAATCGATTTTAAACTGAAATGGGAGAAGGATAAAATTAGAATCAATAACAATTATATTGGTTTTAGATTTCAATAATTTTGGCGCTCAAGGATTTTTTTGGTTAAGGTATTAAAAGCATCATTTACATTTTCACCCGTTTTTGATGAGATCTTCATAAATCCCATAAGACTAAACTGTTCTATAAACTCGTGGGCGTACTCATCATCAACCATAATCTCATCTACTAAATCTATTTTTGTGCCTAAAAAGAGAATTGGAAGGTTAGGATCTCCTTTTCTGACAATCTTGACCCATTGCTCCAAATTTTCCAGGGTCTGATAACGTGTAAGGTCAAACATGAGTAAAGCTCCCTTTGCTCCTAATACGTAACTTTCAAGTAAAAATCTAAAGCGTTCTTGGCCTCCAAAATCCCATAATTGCAGGGTACACTGTTTATCGTCAATTTCCGTTTCTTTTAAGAAAAATTCCACTCCAATGGTCATCTTGGTTTCAGCGCTAAACTTACCCTCTACATACCTAGTAAGAAGCGTAGTTTTTCCAACGCCTCCCTCTCCGGCAGTCAATATTTTAAGAATATATTTTTTTGGCATAATTCTTTCACATAATTGGGTAATTAAACTTGAGACCTTTTAATCTGATTTTCTACTTTTAATTTTTGTATTAAGTAATTTAATATTGAATATAGATATAACACAATACTTCTGTATAATAAGTTTTTTTAAATCCAAACGGATGCCAAATTGCATAAATTTCAACGTATGAATTGTTTGAATTTCTACGAAAGTTTAATAAATAGTAATAATACTCATTGAAAAATGTTAACAATAGACAGATGCTTAAAAAAATTGGAATTTTTATTTATTTAGTGCTGGATTGAAAAAATTAATTTGCCTGTGAAAATAAAAAACCTAATAATCTTCCAATTTTTCAATTCCTAACTCTTCAAGAGAAGCAAAAGTACCATCTTTATGGAAGAAATAATATTTTTTATCTTTGTAATAGTTAAAATCATCCATCTCCCTCTTATAACACTCAGGACAGAGCCAATAAGTTTCAGGTAGCCATGTTTTAACATCGACTGGAGGGTAATACATAGGAATGTAAATTTCTCTACTGAAAAAAACTGCATCCTTTTCAAAGCTACCACAGCGATAGCAACTGCAAATTGAAAAATGTACCTTAGGAGATTGATTTCCTAAAGGAGACTGCAGTTCAGCTAAATCCATCGGCCGATATGATTGACTCCCTAAAGCAGTATAAAATAGTCTTCTCAAATTAGTGCGAATCTTTCTAAGAGCCTCAGATTTTACTCGAATTCTTCTACCGCCTTTCATTTCTATAACATGTTAACTTGATATATTAAATAAAGAAATTAAGTATTAAAAAGTATTGAGATTTTAAGTTTTGTGAATTATGGCGGTCCAACATCTAAATGGGGCATAAAATTACTACGTGGTTGAAGTAATACTTGCGCTAGAGGGGAATTAGTTAACCAGTTAGGACCGTATTGATCAACGTTTTGACTTATCCAATCAAGACGTATTATTAGCCATCTGATTCCGTATAAATCTAAGTTTCGCTTACACCAATAAAACATCCTAGTAGACCTAGGACGATAATGAGCGTGCTGGGGTTGCCCCGTTATTGGACCTTCCATCCAAACAGGATTGGGATCCCCTCGTAAAAATGCTTCTTTCGCTGTGAATGATAGTTCTTGATAAAATAATGATTGGGGTGTGTGAACCACAGGACCGCCAAAAACTCTTTGTGTTCTTAAAGGGTGCATCATTACATTAGTAGGATCATCAACATTTAATAGATGCTGATCCGCTGTCTTTGACTTATCATAATCCATGTGATGGCGTGTAGGCTTTGCAGCAAGCTTCCCAGTAATTCCATCAAGACCGTAGGTCTCCAATTGCAATCTAAATATTTGAGATGGGTTGTTCCTCCAACCAGCTCCATATAGATTACCATATCTAGCGTTGAATCTATTAGGTCTTAAACCAAGACGTTGTAATTCTTGAACAGTCACTTCATAAATATTGAGAAAATCAATTGCACTACCCTTAGCTCGTGTATTTGCGATATCAAATTCAATTGATCTAGCCGAACGTCTTAAATATCTGGTTAAAATACTTTGTCCATATTGAATACCAGACCATATAGATTCTTTGGCAAATCGTCCCCTTGACCTTGTTAGTCTTATAGCAAGAGCTTCAGGTGTGAAATATGAAAAGCTTCCTAGATCATTAGAGGGGAGTAAGTCTGGTCGTTCCGTCGTATAAACACCTCCTAAGCCTTTAAATAACCTATACTCCTCATATGAATTATCAGGGAGAAAATCCCATCTTAACATCCAAGACTCAATATCTAATACAACATTTTCAGTATCTATGGGATCTAGACCGGTTATTCTATTCTCAATACGATATATAATATCCATAACTGAATAAAATGAAATTGTACGCGCCTCCGTCTCAATAAACTTTTTGGCTAATACGTTCCTCGTAGTATCCTTGTCAAAATAAAGTATTTTAGAGACTTCAAACACGGAGCTCACTCCAAAGAAATCAAATAAAATGCCGAAAAGTTCTCTAGCATCTTCTGTATATTTAAGACCACCGGGCTTATTAACCGATATAAAAGATAATACATCACTAATTTCGCGAAGAGCTAAATCACCACGAGAAATTGTCTGTCCTCCCTCTAATATAAATTGTGTGAAAAGAGCCCGATCATTTTTTATAATATTTTCCATGTTCATGATTTTTTGCTCATCAATAGCCACTTCAGTACCAGAATTTATTGAACTTTCAATATTTACAGCCAGTTTCCCATGTTGCTTGACTCCATAGTCCAATTTTCTCCAAAAGGCCTCAGTCCCAAGATCTGGATAAACTCTATTTTTTATTTGAGTAAAAAATCTCCATAAAGGATGATTCGTAATTCGAGGGTCGCCTCTAAGCCTTGCAGGTGGTCTAAGAGCCCGCTGAATATTACCAGGATTATAAGCAAGAGCAACTGTACTCGTTCCCAGTATAATCGTCTGACATTAATCCTGAATTATCATCATAAAGTGTTATGTTTAGAAATTCTAAACTTTCAATATTTTTTATATTAGTATCAAGGTATAATGATAGATATTCACCATTATGGATAGCATCAATAATATTTTGATCATAAGCACCTAATTCTCCTTTGAGGTCAAATTCTAACTCATCGCCTTCGGATAGATATGCTGCAATTTGAGAAGCGTGGCTTACTGTATTATGAAGAGTTGATTCTATTTCATTTAAAAAGTAATATGCATCCAAGTTTGGAATTACATCTAAGCCTTCTACACCTAGGTTATCCCAATAACTTACATTCATAGTTGATGTTATTACCGAAGCGGGATTGTATGTGAAGCGATAACTTGCAAATTCTCTATCAATGTCAGCTGGAACAAATGAGACATAAAATTCTGTAATCGTACCATAATTAGCTACTAAATCATTTCCGTCGTTTTTAATTGTTATTTCTCTTGAATTGATATCAACACTATAGTGAGAAGAGTCTAAGAAGGTTAGTTGGCTTTGAGTGTTAAAATAATACACGTTGATTGAATTCTCTCCACTATATTGAAGGACATTAACATAATTATTAAGCTGGATAGAGATAAATTCATAGACAAATCCGCCAACATTCTCATCATAATATTGTAAGTCAAGGTCGAACACATCTTCATAGTATTCTCTTTGGTTGAGCCGATAACTCATGTAAAGGCTATACTTATTATCAATGGAAAGACTATACTCGAATGGACTGACGACAGAGCCCCCGCTGAGTTTTCTATATTTTTCTCGGAAGGTTATTTGAGAGTCTTCGGTATTTAAGGAGTCCATAATGGTTTCAAACGAGTTTGTCCACGGATAGGTAATTATCATGAAATGTTTTCTGTTAAGCAATCCCGGCTGAAGTTTAAACTTATATTTGAGCTGGATATCACTATCAGGAGCGATATATCCTGATTGACCTATTGATTTGTTATTGAAGTAAATATATCCATCTTCTACTTTTTCTACATAATCATCGAATGTGCTCTCATTTGAATAAACTATTAGACTATCGTCAATATAGAGAGCGATATGATAGGCATCGTGAGTAGGACCTAAATATTCATAATTAAATGGTGTATGGCCCATTTGGTACCTTAGTAACGTTGAATTATATTGAGTTAATACGTAGATATAGGAATTATCTACAAGAGAATACCCAGTTAGCGTGGTTTGGATGTACGTGTCAATTTCGCTAAAGCTAATGGTATAATTATACGAGTCGGGACTATCTTGATTAATGTAGTTTTTAGAAATACTATTAGAAATATCAAAAACCATCATCGATTCTTCGTCGTCTTGGTATTGAACTAATATATAAATTGTTGGGAATAGAATGTAATCTTCTTTGTATTGCCCCTCTGGAACAATATATTGTACACTAAAGGTATCTGTGGTTTCTTCTCCAGTATAAAGTATCGAAATATTATAATATTCTGTGGGTTGGAAGGTAAACACATCATCGCCATCATTTATATAGTCTTGGTTAAAGATTTCCCATTGTAAAGCCGTAAATTCTACGGAATAGCTGGTAGTGGTGGTAAAATCGGGATGTGGATGGAAAGTATTAATATCAACAAAACTATAATCCCATTCAATTTGAGAAGCATAAGGATCTTCTGGATCCTCGTGAATTAAATAATCAGAGCCTTTTGCAAATTCGTGATTTATCCAATAATCGACCATAAGTTTATTATCGACATCGGTAAAAGAACTGAAGTCGCCAACAGGCTTGAAAAATAGAATGTATCCAGTACCATTCTCGTCATATTCATAGGCGTAATCTGTATCTACAGTAAGAAGATTATCCGAAGGAGTATATGATCCACTATTAGATGTATCTATTGTTATATATTCATCTTTATAATTTCCAACTGGGAATCCTTGGATAGATAGAGAATAGGAGTAGGGCTGTCCTACAGACTTAATTTCATCTATCTCAAAATTTTCCGGTAATTGTACTCCAAAATAAATATTTTTTTCATAGTCAAGGAAAATATTATCCATGACTGAAGAACTATTTATATCGATATCTAAATCGAAAATTTGATGATAAAATACCTTTCCTTCAACTGTAATTGCTCCTGTAGTAATAAATTTATCAGTAAAATTATAAATGTTCTCCCAAGAAGTGGGGGTATAGTCTGTAATTGAG
>LAZR01001439.1_pt1 | contig 15058 bp, 18 predicted proteins | sample 329461 | NCBI WGS metagenome assembly LAZR01 (sample SAMN03002196, study PRJNA259156) | marine sediment metagenome | biome: sea floor; feature: Hydrothermal impacted sediments; material: marine sediment; isolation source: Loki non-amplified sample from Loki's castle hydrothermal vent sediment ...
TGTATGTCCGTCGGTCATTTATAAGACCTGCGCTAATTGATCAATATTAAAAGCCAATTCTTGGTAACCAAGCTTAGCTACGGGTCCAAATTATTTTTTTCTTAGTCTAGATTAAAAATGTATTAAATTTAACATTTACTCAATTCTAACTTCAATTGAAAATATAATAGAAAAAAGAATGATTTAGTTCTGAATTTCTCTAATTCTTTATTCGCAGGATTATAAAATGATGAATATATTTAAATAATTAGACTACATGAGACTAAAGATATTTTTTATATGTATTTCTATGTTATTATATTTGTTGCTACTAATTTTCCCTCTTTTATATTTAAATCTTTTTTTACTAATTGACTTCATTTGGAAAACTAATGCAATAGAATCACTATCTAAACCATTTTCTTTACTCTTTTCTATTTTTGTTGTATAAGGAAAGCGTTCAGCTCCTAATTCTCCCGTAAATGGGATAACTAATACCATATAACCAGTTTTAAACTCTTTAATTATTAAACATGGTCTTAGTCCTTTTTGTTCATGACTTTGTGTATCAGTATAAGTTACATCTACTTGCCATATTTCTTTGAATTTCGTTTTAAAGTTTTTCCATTTTACAGCCAAAATATTGCACCATAGATAAATTAATCGATGTTGTCCCACATATCTAATTCGTTTCTAATTTCTTCTGTTAAATATTCTGGTTTAAATAACAGTTCTTTTGAAATGTTATTTGAAATTATAATCATAGATTCTTTTAGATGAGATTTCATTTTTTTGACGGTTGCGAAAATATCATCATCAGAAATATCTGGATTTTCTTTTTTAAGATAAATTATAGTTGATACAGCTTCTAATAATTCTGTCTCATAATCCTTAGTTATATAATGATCTAACACATTCTCCTTAATCTCATTTGCAATCTGTCTCTCACTCTCAGTTAAAACATAATCCGTTTCTAAATTTACAAAAGCCTCTGGAAAATGATAATAATCTTGGGCTAAGACATGAGAATATGGACCATGAACGCGGATATTGAATTTGTGATAAATTTCTATTCCTAAGCCTTTACAAAGATATGCGATCTTTTGAATTTTAAATCTTGAGTTAAATGAAACATCAGGACCACCCGATTTCTCTATTGAGAATCCTAAATATTTTAAAACGGCTATGATTTTTTTATAACTCGGTTTCATTTTTGTCCTCCTCCAATAACTTATTGATTAATTCCATCCAATTTAATATTTTTTTTAATTCTCTTTTACCACTTTTTGTTATTGAAAAATATTTAATTTTCTTTTTATCCATAATAGTTTCTTCTTCCTTGAGATAATCAACCTTTGTGAGAACTCTAAGATTAGAGCTTAAGTTTCCATCAGAAATATTTAATGCTGTCTTTAATTCTCTGAATTGAATTCCATCAATAAAATAATAACAGAGTGCCAAAAGAAGACTTCTATTTAGGCTACAAACCTTTGAATTAATCTTTTCAGTTCCTTTAATAATTTCATCCAATATTTGATTTGTTGACATTAAAAATATTCCTCCAAAAATATATCTAAATGTAAGTATTTAAAGATAAAGATTTACTTTTTTTTTGAAAGTAAAGTTTTTTGGTAAAATCCATGGTTTATATATTAATTAACTTATATAAATATTTTGACTCAATAAAATTAGTAATTCTAATATATTCCTTATTGATATAATTAGTGGAATAGATAATATTTTTGATATGAAAACTCAGTATTAGAACTTATTTTCAACAAAAACAATTGAATCCATTCAAATTAATTAAACTTAAAACTATATAATTCGTGAAACATCTATTTCACGATAAAAAGTTAATTCCCTTGGATTACAGAATTATTCATCCAATTTTGAACTAATCAAATCCATAAGCCATCGTTTAATTTGCATTATGTTTTTTAAAAGCCCTGGTACAAGGTTATCAGGAAAATTATGTTCTTGTTCTAACCTCTGTGCTGTTTCCATCCATTTATTTAGGGCTAATTGAACTAAACTTGCTCCTTCAGCTTCCATAAAAATAGGAACCACAGCGGCAGATTCCCTTGCATCGCCAATGGCAAAATAAATTTTTCTATTTATGCTCTTTAACAAAGCCAAATTTGCACATTCATCAAGTTTTCGTTCAACTAATATAATCTTCAGAATTTGAGTTTTTAATTCTCTGTCTTTTAAGGCAAATTTATCTTTTCGTTTTTTAAGCAATGGTTGGATTTCCGTTAATATCTTATCGCCGGTAGACTCTTCGCTAAAATATTTAGTGATTTTCACGAAATTTTCTAAAACTTCAATTAGAGTAAATTTTTTAGTATTTGAATACATTATAGCTTTAGAACCACCTTGATCTTCACCTGAAGCTAATCTTATATAAATATTTCTCATAGTTACAGAGTTACAAGTGTGATAAGCCAGTTCAAATAATTCTCGATGTGTTAAAGTTTCATAGGGTTCTTCAATTTGTTTAAAAAGCCATTGCGATTTAATAACATTATTAAACTGGTTTAACAGTCGGTTTTCCATTATGAATTCCTTTTGCTCGATTTAAATACTGTTTGAATAATTTTTATTAAGATATAGAACTTCTAGTTTTTATGTATTTTTATTTCTATTCTAATAGAACTTCAAAAATTTATAATTTTTTTTTATAGACTATTTGATTATAAGCTTTTTCAAATCTATCAACCGCTAAAATAATATCATTTTCATCTGCTCCAATCGCGGCATTCATTACAATATAAGGAGTTTGATAATCACTACAACATGTCCCAAATGCCTTCTCTTTTGGATTGTAGACTCTCGGTCCTGTAACTCTTAAATTATATAATGCTCCGCCAAGTGCATAAAGTTGGTTTTCCTTTAAATTGTTTAGGGACATTGCAACGGCAACTGGATTGTAGACGTCTAAAATTCTTTCATTAATTTTCTCTGCTATTCCTTCTAATTTTTTTTCAAGATTTAATCTGTTAATTTGCTGTTCTTCTATTAATTTTCGATATCCACTAATTCCTAGTGAAAGCATTGATATTAAAAAGTCCACTACAGGTGAGGCTGATGCACGACCTGCATATGCTTGACTTATTTTGGTAATGGTTTTAGTATATGGTGAAGCAATTAACGCACCACCTACGGGTGTTAGGAAATTTTTATCTGTTGATTGAATAATTGCGTCAACTCTTCCCGCATCGATTGCTGATCTAATTAATTTCATCCATTCAGGGCTCTGAACACCGTATGCATTAATAACAACATGTATAAGATTTTTTTCTTTAGCAAATTTGCTAATTTCCTTTATATCATCATGCTCACGAGGAGGAAAGAAGCTTGTAATTGAAATTATAGCAAAACAGTCATCATCAAAATTTTTTTTTATATCCTCTATTGGAATCCTTACGGCATCTCCATAAATTCTACCACTTACAATTTTAGATTTGAAACCCATTAAATCAATAGATTTTATGAGTGATTTATGATCAATCTGGGGAACTAAAACTGTTCGTTTATTATGCGAAATTTTGTCATCTGATTCTCGTTTTAAAGCTCCTAAAGTTAATGATAAAGACATTCCAGTACACAACGGGACTATAATTGCTTTTTCTATATTTGGCAATCCAAAATTGTTTAGTATATTTTTAGCTAATCGATTTGTTATATCATACATTATTGAACCTCCAGGGGCTTTTGGTTGCGGAGCTGTCAAAAAACCACTTCTACCTATTCCATGACAAAATCCCGCAGAGGTTTTTAGATGTAAGTTTGAGGCTATTCTTGCTTCTCGTTCACCTACTCTTGCAGCATTACTATCTTTATCTGTATCCATGTTTGAAAGAGTCTGTAACAGAAACTCGATTTGATCGTCTGTCCAAGGATCTTTTGGGACGTTTTTCTGTTCAAATAAGATTTTCATCGGTTTAAGGAAATTATTTAGAACAACTTGCCCCCTATTAAGCATATTTTCAGGAATATTCGTATTTTTGAAGAATTTGATTATTTTATTAAAATCAATCACTTAGAATCACCATAAAAAAATATAAAGATTAATTTTCATACAGTACAAATACAATAAATAAATAATTTTTTCAAATAACTTTTTTGGTATTTAATTAGAATATTATAGTAGTTTACTATAGAAACATCGTGTGTAAAAACAACCAGTAATAGGGAGAATTACAATTTCATTACAAAGTATTAATGGTATAGAGAATCTCTTCATGATATTTGGAGATAATGGAGGGAGATTCCCGCATTGTCATACTCTTTTATTGATTGAAAGCGAAGAAATTACATTATTTGATCCTCAATGTGGGAGAGATCACCTTGAAAGAAAATTAAATAATGTGGGGAAATCGTGGAAAAACATTAAAAATATAGTTAATACTCATTTCCATGCTGATCATACAGCAAGTAATGGATTTATAAAGAATAAGAATCCAAATGTTCAAATTTTAATTCACCGAGATGACGCAAAAGGAATCGAAAGTACTGAAGAATATTTTAGACGATATGGCCTAAATGGTAAAGCAAAGACTCATTATAAATCCATCTTCAAGTATATAGGATACCGACAAACTATCCCTGATCGTTTATTTGAGGAGGGAGATCTTATACCGGGAGGTTTTAAAGTTATCCACACCCCTGGTCATACACCAGGACATTGTTGTTTCTATAAATCAGGTATCCTCATCGCAGGCGATGTGGACTTGGTAGGCAGGCCATGGGTTAGCAATACAACGAGTAATGTTAATGATTTTTATAAATCAATTAATAAATTATTAAATCTCGATTTTAATGTATTTTTGCCTGGCCATGGCAGACCTATTTTTAATAAAACTGAAATTCTGTCTGAATTAAAAATATATCAAAAGAAATTAATAAATACAGGGAAGAAAATCCTAGATTTAATTGATGGGGATTTAACACTTGAAGAAATTTTAAACAAACGTGATCGTGAGAGAGATACAACAATCTGGAGTCAAAACCCCTTTATGAAATTATTTCGGCGATATGACACTTTAAATTACCTTTATTACCTAGAACAAATGGGTAAAATTAAAAAAGTTGAAAGAAATGGACTAAATCTATGGGAGAAAAAATAAAAGTGGCGGCCCTCGAGGGGAATCGAACCCCTATCCCTCCGCAGGATAACTGGGTTTGAAGCCCAGTGTCAGAGACCACTCCAACCGTCAAGGGCCATAGAAATTGATTATTGCTAATTCAAATTATTTATCTTTTTAAAATAAGTTTTTGGTTATATTATATTGTATCTATAAAAAGAAAGAGAGTAATTAAAATACATCAGATATTTTCTTATCATCTTCGAAAATTGCATTGGTTTTTTCCATAATATTAGGAATGTCTATTTGTTGTGGACATTTTTCAAGGCATTCACCACATTGAGTACACAAAATAGCAGCTCCTTCTACCTCATCTCCATCAGCTACTCTTTTTTCAAAATCTTCTTGAGTTTTCACCATTCTATTATAAAAAAATGACAGTCGGCCTTTTCCTTTTGGTCCCCAATAGTAAACTTCATTTAACAATCTTATAACCCCTGGAATAAAGACTCCGTTGGGACAAGGTAAACAATACTTGCAACTTGTACAAGAGACAAGAGTATATTTATTATAAGCCTCTCTTAGCTTAGATATAGTCTGAAGTTCATGTTCAGATAAAGTATTTATTTCTGAATTATTTGCTGATTCAACATTTTCTTTAACCTGTTGGATAGAACTCATTCCACTTAAAACCACCGAAACCTCTGGATGGTTCCAAACGAAAGATAAAGCCCACTCCGCCATAGGTCTTTTCACGTATGATTCATCGAGTGTTTTTTTAATTTCTGGTTTTGTATCTAACTTATGTTCTGGTATCGCTAATTTCCCTCCACGAATAGGCTCCATTACTATAACTGCGATTTTTTTTCTCCATGCGTATTGTAAACCTTTAGTACCAGCTTGATATTCAATGTCAAGATAATTGTACTGAATTTGACAACAATTCCAGTCGTAATAATCAATTATCTCCTTAAATACATCTAGATTATCATGAAATGAAAACCCAAAATATTGAAATAAGCCATTTGCTTTTGCATCTTCCATCTTTTTAATTAAACCAAGCTTTTTTATTTTCTCAAGTCGATGTTTAGTCAATCCATGAAAGAGATAAATGTCTGGTTTGGTTTGTAACCTTTCAATTTGTTGATTAAGATATTCATCAAAATCATCTGTTTTTTTTATTAACCACATAGGTAATTTCGTGGTGAGATGGACTTTATCACGATACCCATCCTTTAGTGCTTTTCCCACAATTATTTCACTTTCCCCATTATGGTATGGATATGCTGTATCTATATAATTAACACCACTATCAATGGCATAACGAATCATTTTTATAGCTTCTTCATCGTCAACCTCAGTCTGGTTTTTCATCGGTAATCTCATAGCTCCGAAACCTAGAGCGGAAACTTCCCAATCAAGGGATCCCATCTTTCTATACTTCATTTTTTTTCAGGTTTTCAGTTAGTTTCAAATTGATAATACTGTTTAAAACATAGAATTTTTTAATGATTATGAACATTAAGATTTCTAATTGAAATTTATGATTTTTAATCATAACATATGGATATTACAATATGTTTTAACTTTTCATTTGGAAAATTATATAACAAAAAAAATGAATTATTAAATCTTAACCCTACTTACGTTTAAAAACGTGATTTTACTATTTTTTTATTTAATTATAATGGAAAAGTGATACTAACATGATTAGTGAAGCAGATTTTGGTTTAAAAAATATACTTTCTAGTTGTCCCTTCTTTCATTCTTGCCCTCTCCCCAAAATTCGTTTTTTATGTAAAATACCTGATTGCAGAAATTGTACGGATTACATTTCTAATTTGGAAAAATTTAATAAGTAGAATTCGAAAACGCTTAGATCTTTTTGTAGAGTCATCTAACAATTTTATCCTTTATATCACTGATAGTTGCTCTTCTCGATCCTGGAGTTTTTAAACCGATATTATATACTCTTTCGATAAAATTTACAATTATATGACATGTTGCTCCAAAGATGATATATTTTTTTGTGTTGTTAGGAGATCTGTACTCATACCTTCCTAGAGCAACATGATCACCTTTAATATTAAAAAGTTTTTCACTATAATTCTTATTATTCGCAAAAAAGTCTATAGGTATCTTCAATATCTCATGAACTTCAGTATCCTGTTTTAACATCTTCTGATTTTCATTTGTATATGCTACGAAGGGTGTTATTATAAATCCTTTAGGTGTAAGATGGTCATCAATACATCCTAGAATTTGAATATTTGAACTGGAAATTCCTAGTTCTTCATCAATTTCTCTTAATGCAGTATCTAAGTAATCCTTATCTAATTTCTGATCGAATTTTCTGGGACTCCCCCCCGGGAAAAGACATTTCACCCGAGTATTTATCAGATTTTCTATTTGTACGATTGATGAGTATTAGATCATATGGTTTCTTCTTATGTGGGACAATTAAAATCAAAACAGCAGCATTAATGAAAAGATCATGACTCATTACTAATCGCTTAGGTGAGCCGAAAGTTCTTAATCTGCTAAGAATCAAGTCTTTATTAAAGATTAAATCAATCTGGTTCATGCTTATACTTTCTGTTTGAGTTTTCAAAATTTACTAGTTATTTGATCTCTATATTTGATATAGTCTTTTAATTGTTTTATTTTTTCAAGTTTAAATCGTTTTAAACCCAAAGATGACATTGTTAATCCATAAATCTGTTCAATAAAAGTTGAAATTAAATACGCTGTTGCACCCCATACAACATATTGTTGATTATTTTCTTTTTCAAAATAATTAAAATAGAAAACAGGAAGCTTCTCATTTTCAATACTAATAATTTGTTCTCTGAAATTGGTTTTGCTAGTAAAAAAATTAATAGGGATTTTCAATATTCTCTGAACTTCTCTCTCATCCTTTATCAGTTTTTGATTCTTATCAATAATACCTATAAAGGGTGAAATAATATATTGAGTCATCGTAGGAAAATCGTCTAAACATCCTAAAATCTTAATGTTTTCATGTAAAACTCCTATTTCTTCTTCAGTTTCTCTTAAAGCAGTATCTTTCAGGTTTCGATCTAAAAAAGGATCAAATTTACCTCCTGGAAAAGACATTTCACCTCGATGTTTAGTACCCCTATTTGATCTATGAATAAGAATTAAATCATAGGGCTTATCTTTATAGGGAATTATAGAAAAAATAACAGCTGAGCTTGTAAAAAAATCATCCGAGATAGAAACTCTTAAAGGAGAATCACATGGATATAATTTCTCTTTAATTAAGTCTTCATCGAAAATCAAATTATTCTTATCCATATGTATGTTATCGCAAAAATTTTAAGAGATTGAATATTTAAAAAACATAATATTTCATTCTAATAAAGTTTTTAGCAAGTGTTTAATTGTGAAGATTCCGAAGGAGCTTAGAGATAAACGTGATTTAGGAGGCACAATTACTAAAAATAGGGAGTGTTCAATAAGAGGTTGTCGTGAAAGTGCTATCCGATCATTATCAGAAAATTCGTGGAAAAAATATATTGAAAAAGCGGGTATGAAATTTAAAGAAAATTCAAATCATAAAATTTACTTATGTAAACAGCATTATAATCAAACAAATAAATTCAGGAAAACTCAAGAAAAATTATTTCAGAAGAAGGGTTTTCTTGATAACCACCACGCAACCAAAGTCAAAAAAGGAATGTTGGATTATTAAGGAATAGCAGACATTTGACTATAAATTGCGTTTATTAAATTAAATTGACCATCTATAATTCCAATTGTTAAGAAAGACAATCCGATAAGCAAAATTATCATCGCAATTAATTTATTTCTCATATTTATCGAATTATAAAATAATACTTGTTAAATATATTTTTACAAGCAATCTTATTTTGTCAATTTCTCCAATGTACTAATTTTACTTTCTATTTTTTTTGTTCTTAAATCAAATTCTTTTTCTTTTTTGATATAGTCATCTTTATCAATCTCTTTAGCATGATATCTTCCCTTATTTAATTTTCTTTCCCCCGAGAGTTCTACTTTTTCTAGTTTTAATTCTTGAATCCATATTTTCATTCCTGCAACTAATTCTTTTTTTTCGGTTTCTAACTCAAACTTTTCTTGTTTATACTTTTCTTTTAATTTTTGAAAAGTTTCTTTATCAACCTTACGTAATTTATGCTCTCTTGATAAATTTTCAAGTTGAAATATTTTAGTTTCAATATCTCTATCTATTCTTTGAACTATAAAGGGTTCTTCTAAATTTTGTTTTATTTCTAATTCTTTTTGTTTATATTCACTTATCAAAGTTTTTACGGCTTCTAATTTAATATTAATCTCCTTTTGAAAATCAAAATCATACTCATATCTATCATCTTTAGTAGACTTTGAAATCTCATTTAACTTCTCTACTAATACTGTCTTCTTAATTTGAATATCATTAAATTCAACATAATAAGACAATTGTTGCTTTACTTTATCTGGAAGTGGGGTAACACTTTGACTTGCTTTCCCTTTCTTGGATTTTTTTTTCGTTTTATCTTTTTTCTCATCTATTTCAGATATCTCTTGATCTTCTTCCGTTTCTTCTATTGCTTTTTCTTCACTTACTATTTTATCTTTTATATCTGGCGTTTTTTCATGTTTAGGGATATCAGTGAGCATTGGTTTACCACAAATAATACAGAATTTGTCAGTTTCTTTCACAGGGGCACCACAATATACACAAAACTTAGGACTCATCAATTCATCATAAAATTTAGTTAATATCTTATATGATATCTTAAATTAAAATTATAAATAAAATTAATTGAGTCCAATTTTTAAATTCTTTAATTTATTTATTATTTAATGGCATCTGCATTACCAACGTATTTATTCTTTTAATTTATTTACTAAGTGGATATGCAAATTGAAATGAAAATCCCAATCCACATTGGATTATTCGGGCATATTGACTCGGGTAAAACTAAAATTGCAGAGGTTCTCAGTGAAATAATATCTACTGCTGGTCTTGATGCACACCCACAAAGTAAGGAAAGAGGGATTACAATAGATTTAGGTTTTACTAGTTTTACTATTGATAAATATCTTGTAACATTAGTAGATGGTCCGGGTCATGCTGATTTGATAAGAATTAGTGCTTCTTCAGTAGAAATTATTGATTGTGCTTTATTAATAATTGATATTAATAAAGGCCCTCAAATACAAACTGGAGAACATTTAATTATGTTGGAATCACTTAACATTAATAAAATTCTTGTTATTCTTAACAAAATTGATCTTTTTACTAGTAATATTGAGCGTGAAATAGAAAAAGCGAGAGAATTTTTTGAATCTACTTCTTATGGTTTTCATGTGCCTATTTTTGCGGTATCAGCAAAGGAAAAATTAGGTTTTGAAGAGTTAAAAGAGGGAATATTAGAAATAATCAATTCTTTAGAAATTAAAAGGGAAATTGATGGTGATATTATCATTCCCATTGATCATCATTTTCCGATCAAAGGAATGGGAGCAGTACTAACTGGTACAATATTAAGGGGCACATTAAAAACGAATCAAAATTTAATAATTTTACCATTAAAAACTTCAGGACGGGTAAAGAATTTACAAATTTTCCATCAAAATGTAAATTCTGCTAAAGCTGGGGATCGAGTTGGAATAAATATAAAAAGTCTGGACTTGAACAAAGTTTATCGGGGTTGTTATGCAACAAACAACCCAGATGCCTTTAAAATTTGCAAGATTATTGACGTTATCGTGAATAATAATATTTTATTTAAACCTCGGACCAATTTTGGTACTCAAATTCATATTACTTTAGGTATGTTAACTACAAATGGATTTATCTATCCCTACTATGAGTTGGATGGAAAAAAAATTCAAACAACAATTACAAATAAAGAAAAAGGATTCAAGGCAATAATAATATTTAAAGACAAGGTTTTGATTAGAAAAGAGAAATCAATAATGTTGCTCAGCCGATTAGATTTACCCCCTACTACATTAAGAATATTAGGAGCAGCAGAACTCCAAGAGATCCATAAATTATCACCATTATTTTATAAATTTAAAATAAAGAGAGGAACAATTAAGAATCTTGACCATACTCAAGGAATTATCTGTACAGGTTTAGCCCAAAGTGTTATAGGAGCAAAAAAAATAATAGGAAAACAATTAGAACCTCCTTTTACTAAAGTCTTAAATCCGTTTGGGACTAAAGGTGCTGTAATAGTGGGAATTAAGAATGAAAAATCGAAGTTAAAAAAAGGGGATTCCGTTTATCTTAAGGAATTGAGAAGTTTTCATCTAAAAAACATTTAAATTCTCATAATTATTATTATATTAACAGAGGTGTTTAAATTGGAAAAAGTAAAGAACTCCGAAATTGATATAAGTCAAGAGATTTTAGATGAACTAATGCGTAGTTTAGAAAGATTGGAAGCCTCTACAGATTTGGAAGGAACTGCTGTTGTTTCAAAAACAGGGTTAAGAATTGCGAGTTCTGAAACCGCTGATGTTGTTTGGGATATTTATAGCGCAAGTCCAGCAACTTTAATTTCATTAGGAGAAAAAATTAGTCAGGGGTTAGATCAAGGGGAATTGAGAGATATTGTTATTAGTGGAACGAAAGGATACACAATCATTTTAGTAGGATCAAAGGAAAATAATTTCATGCTTTTTACTAATTGTAGCAAAGGTTACAAGTTAGGGTATTATTTCCACAAAATCAGAAAAGCCTTCAGGGAAATGGAACCTGTTTTAAAAAAAATCTTAACTAAAGAAGTGTCTTATTAAACTTTATTTCTTGTTTTGTGTTTTTAAAATAAAATATAAAAAAAAAATATTAAAATCCAAAAATCCATTTGACGGTATCACCATTCTGTAAATTGTATTTATAGGCTGAAACTCCTGGAAATTCATCATTAATAGAATAACGCCAATTCCCTCCTATATCATTGACACTCTCTACTATAATTCCCATGTCACCATAATCTGTGTATTCTATTTCACACCATTTAGTTAATGCATCAAAAGCAGTAGTATTATAATTAGTTAACTCAAAATTTTCCCATGTTTTTATTGTTCCATTTCCATAATCTACAATTAGATATATATCTTGAACTTCTCTTAAAGGTTCATTCACTTCACTAATCTCTATACTGGATGTAAATACAAAAAATGATGTAAAGCTAGCAGTAGCTATAATCGCTATTAATATATATTTATTAAATTTCCTGAATTTAGTTTTAAATCTTGATGTAATTAGAGATGCGGATATTAAAATAATGCTTATTGACGCAATAAATATATATGGAAGAAATTTTAGCAAAGAATTATCTATATGACTAATTTCTTCTCCTACTGACTCCCATGGAACGTAATTATCAAGTACGATTTCAAGTAAATAACTTCCTATAGAAGTATTAGCCCAAAGTAGAAGTCCGGTCTGTTTTTCGTAAATCAGATTAGTTTGTTGCCCTCCACCTATTTGATCAAAAGTTATTTTAATAGTTAATTGTGTATCTACAACAGAAACTAACCCATTTACAAATCCTGATGCCCCATCCAATGCTAATTTCTTTACTCTTGTTATGTTATCAATAATTTGTATAATAAAACCAGATTGGAAATTATTGTATCCGAGAGTAAAAGCCCAGCTTAATTCACTATTTGATCTATTTGTTAAAGAAAAATTTGTCATTAAAATTCCAGAATTATTCTCAATTATTTCGATGTCAAACCAAGGAATCGGATCATCAATTACATTACCCCAATCATTAGAATCCTTATTATAATAACCCGTAAGATTCACAATAATTTGACCTCCTATATTAGTCTTCCAATCTCCTTCAAAGGAGTTTCCTGGCCACGGTGTAAAATTATACCACCCTGCCGCGCCTCCAAACTGAAGGACATTATATTTAAAACTAGAACTAATATCTAACGTAAAATTAAGTGATCGAATTTCAAGCATATATCCGAAAATACTTGTTTTTGCCCAGACTAATAATCCAGTAAATTTATCATACACCAAGAAAGTTTTTTGCCCTCCTCCAGTTTGTTCAAAACCAATATAAAGGAAATTATGTGTCTCTTCGAGTACTAAATCTCCATCAATGTCATATAATCCTCCTGGATCTGATTGATTTATTGCTAAATCTTTCACATTTGTTAGATTCTCATTTGGTATTAAAAATCCGGGTTGAAAACTGTTATATCCAAGAGTTAATGCTCTTGCAACCTCACTGTTAGATCTATTACTCAAAGTAAAGTTCATATCAAGAATACCAAGATTATTCTCATAAAATTCAATATCATACCAAGGAATAGGATCATTGAAGATATTACCCCAATCGTTGACATCCTTATTATAAAATCCTGATAAATTAATTTTTATTTGACCTCCAGGATTGGTTTTCCAATCTCCTTCAAAAGAGTTTTCTGGCCATGGAGTAAAATTATACCAGCCTACGGAATCACCAAATTGAGACACTTCATATACATAGGTCTTATTGAAATTAAGATTTTGGCTATAGGAATTTTGTATTTCAACTTCAGCATTCACAAGGGGGATGAAGCCTGAATATAGTAATTGAATAAAAACTAGCCCTAACATGAAATAAAACGCTTTTTTTATGTTTGTCATTGTTTTCAAATAATTATTTTTTTTAATCTAGGATAAGTTTCCTTATATAAAGAAAGGAAAATATTTAATTTAAAGGTATGGATTTGAATTCCTTAACTTTTCTAATTTATAAATAATTTGTTGCCTAAAATTCATCATACTTAGCCGGTTCCAGTAATTTGGAATTTTTCTGATTTATGTACTTCTCACGTATATATATTTTAAATTTTTTAGATTTGTTACTGATTCTGGAAGGGAACATATATCTATATTATTGGTTATTTCTTAGGATTTTAATTTGAGAATACCAAAATTAAATAGAAATAGTAATTTACCGCTAATTGATACCAAATAAAACTCTTATTGTTTATTATTCTCTTACAGGGAATACGAAATTTATTGCTGAATCCATCAAGGAAGAGATTAAGGCAGACATCCTGGCCATTAAACCTAAAAAAGAATTGGATCCAGAGAGTTCTTCGAGATTTTTTTGGGTGGTTATCAATCAACTATGAAAAAAAAACCAAAACTCGAACCTTTTGATATTAACCCGCTTGATTATGACTTTATCATAATTGGTACTCCTGTATGGGCATGGAATTTTTCGCCACCTATTCGAAGTTTTATAGGAGATTACGATTTAAAAGGAAAAAAAGTAGCATTAAGGAGTTGTAGCGCGGGGGGTACTGAAAAAGCACTAAATAAATTGGAAGAAAATTTAAAAAATGTAAATATAGTAGGAAAACTTAATTTAAAAGAACCGTTAAACAAAAATACTGAAGAGGTAAGGCAAAAAGCAGTAGATTGGTCAAAGGAAATAATAAATGCATGCTAATTTTTTTTCACTTCCTTTCTTATTAATTAACATATATTAATATTTTGTAAATTTCTCTAATAACTTCGATATCTATCTAAAATATTTAATTTAGTTTTTGCACCAATCCCACTAGATTCAGAAGGTTCCATTCCTAATTCTTTTCCAGTAATTTTATTAACGATAGTGGCAAGAAAAATCGCCCAAGGGCAAACAGCATTAGTTAATTCTTCCTTAGTCATGACGCTTCTAACTTAAGAAGTGGAACAATTCACAGATCCAATGATAAATGATTTCTCGGATTCCCATGTTTTTTTTTTCTCAAAAAAGTATTCAATGTAAAATTATCGATTTTATAACTTAAAGAGATTAGATTCTTGAATATTAATGTTTCAAATATAATTTAAATTGGAGTATCTTAAAATTATAAAAGATAATTAAATTTGGTTTCTGAAAGGCGAAAATACTAGAAAGAGAGGTAATAGAGATTATAGAAAAAATAATAAAAAAATGTTGTTTTAAATATTAAGGTAATGTTTTATTCGC